>TARA_R110001632_G_scaffold207259_4_pt1 | contig 15031 bp, 27 predicted proteins | sample TARA_R110001632 | Tara Oceans TARA_R110001632 (sample SAMEA4398266) | marine metagenome | biome: Polar Biome; feature: [SRF] surface water layer (ENVO:00010504); material: water (ENVO:00002006), including particulate matter (ENVO:01000060) such as... | depth 5 m
AGCGTCAAAAGAATACAAAGACAAAAATAAACAAGTTACAGTTTATGACGTTATGACAAAAACGGGTTTAAAGAACAAAGAACTTAGAAAAGAGTATCGAAAAGTTGTAGATGAAGTAAATAAAAATTCAGATTATACTTTTGAACAAAAAAAGTCAGTTATTAGTTCCGTTATGACAATGGATAAAAAAGGTATAGATACTTCTTTTGCTAAAGGTGATAAAATTGCTCAAATTGACGAAATATTATCAAGTACAGATGATTCTAAAAAGTACAGAAAACTTTCTGATATTAGAAAAAAACTTTCTAATAAAATAAGGCTTAATGACGATGAAGTTAAATATTTAGATGATATTTTTAAATATTTTGGTATTGATACAAAAGCAATTAAAGAAAACAATAGTAAGGAAGATGAAAATTACGTTATTGTTCAAACATGGAACGGTGAGGGTTATTCAGACCAAAACGAAATTGTAAGTGAAGTTCAAAATAAAAGCAAAGATTATTTCAAAAATTATTTTCTGGAACAATCATTGAATATTGCAAATGATTTTAATGTTGATGAAACAGAAGTTGATTTAGAAATAAAAGATTTTAGTTTATCCTATACAATAGGAGATGAAGAAGAAGAGCTAATCCAAGATTACGGTTCACTACAAGCAATAAAATTAAAAGATAATAGCTATGCAGTTTTGATTTTAACCTCAATCAATGAAGTTGAAATTTTGACAAAAACTGAATACGATAAATTTATAAAAGATTTAATTTCTATTGGTACTAATCTTGAAGATTATGAAAACGGAAAAGGCAGACATTTTTTTGATACCGAAATATTAAGTGAATTATCTACAAATCCGTATGAAGAAAGTGATATTCAACTTGAAATTTTAGATAACAAAACAAAAGTTAAAAAAACTGTTAAGAAAAAAGAGCCAAAAGCAAAAACAGAAAAAACAGACGATCAAATTTCAGATTTTTTAAAAGACTGTAAAAAAGCGTTGAGTTCAGCAGATTATAAAGTTTCTAAAATAAAAACCAAATCGGGAAGTACAAAAACTGTAAAAAGAAAGGTTAGAAATGATAACGCTATTTTAAATTCTAAAATGAAAAGTGTTGCAAAAACTATTCTAAAAGATATAAAAGAAACGGACGAACCAGAACGATATAAACAAGCAAAAGATATTGTTGAAATTATAAGCGAAATAACCAAAAAATTAGATAAATTAGTATTAAATAAAAGTATTTCAGAATTAGCAACAATTAAAAAGTTTTTTGAAAAATTTTAACACCTTAACCTTATGATTTATAAAATACACAAAAAATTAGACGAATTAGAAATTGATTTACCATTAGATAAAGAAGTTTATCATGGTCAATTTATTTCAGAGTTAAACAAGTTTGACGAACTAATAAAAACAGAGGAAGACAAAAATGTAACAGAGCCTTTAGATACAAATTTATGTTTGTTATTTGACGAGTTACACGATATAGAAATTGACGAACCTATCGAAACAGACCCAGAAAATAAATCAACAAATAATACGGTAGATGAAACTGAAAAGCAAATATTAAATATTTTAAATAATAAAATAACTTATACTTTGCCCGAACTTGAAAGTATCGGTATTGATTTAAAGAAAATTGCTTATAAGTTTAGGTATAAAGGCTTTGTTTTTCAAAAGAGATTTTTACTTAAAGAGTATTCAATAGTACAAAAACCAAATAATTAAAAATATACGGGTAAGGTTTTAAAATACCTTATTAAATTTGTAATATATTTTTTGTGTGTTATAAGGTTAGGTTTTGCCTTACCCAATTTTGCTTTTTTCATGTCTTATAAAGAATTACAATTACAATTAGATAGTTTTATCGGGAAGTTTGGAACATTGGCTTTATTAAAATATTTGTCAAATTATCAAAATATGTCTTCAAATGACTTAAAAGATTTTGAGAATGTCGTATTAAGTATTTGTAAAATATACAAATTATCAATTAAAGAAGTTCAAAATATCAAAATACAAAAATCTAAAAATGTAGATGCAAGACGTATTTTGATATATTTTCTTGTTTGTAAAAAAAATTATGAAATAGGGTTTTTATCAAGTTGGTTAAATTGTACGAAAAGAACAATATATAAGTATAAAGATGAAGCAATTTATAGAGAACAAAACCCGAAAATATTTAAAAATTTCAACGAACAACTTAACCAATTAAGATGAACCAAATTTCATTATCAAATAGTCCATTTTTAAATAGACCAATAAAAGTAAACAATTACGGTGTAAGTAATGAAACAGTAGTTGAACAAGAAATTGAACAACCTATTGAAAAGCCTATTGAAAAACCAAAAGTTAAAAAGAAAATAATTAGTGCAAAAAAAACGGCTTTACCCGAAGTTGAAAATGAACCATTAGAAACAGACCCAAGTGTTGAAAGTTTTCAATTTGATAATGAGAATCAAAATGAAAATTTAGAAGACGAGGGAAATTCTGAAAATGTAGTTGACGAGGAAAAAATGAGTTCTACTCAATCCAAAGAAACGGCAAACGCAATAATAATGGTTGTTAATCAAATTATTAGCGTAGTAGGTAATCATGTTTGTTTAATTGACGAAAACAGTATTTTAACGGCAGTACAAAACGGGGAATTACCAGATGAAATTCATGAGTGGGCAGAAAAGGTAAATGAGAATACAAGAAAACAAATTCCTTTAAATAATGAACAACAACAAGAATTAGTTAGAGCATTAGCAATTATTTTAAAAGAAAGTAATTTTAGTTCTATTTCACCTACTCACATGGCTATTTTGTCAATTGCAATGGTTTTTATTGGGCAAGTCAAAAAACTTATTGACTTAAATAAGTCAAATCAAAAATTATTAGAAGAAGCCTTTTTGAAAATTAATGATAGAGAAAGTAATATTCCAGAAGTAAAAGTTCAGAAACAAGTTATTAACGAAACGCCAATTCCAACACAAAATAACACTATTAAACAACCAATTTCGGTTAATGAAAAACAAGAGGTAGTATGATGCAATCAATTTTAAGTTTTATTTCAGACGAAAAGAACACAAAAGATCAAAATTATTTTGAAGCAATTAATTATATAAAAATGGTAGAGCAAACTGTTTTAATTTTTAATACAGACGATTTTGTTTTCAATCTTGAAAAAGATAAAAGGTTTAAATCAATTTCATATAAACTAACACCTACAATAAAAGGGCATAAAATATATGTTGCGAATAAAAGAGAAAAAACATTTAATGAAGTAATTAAGGAAATATTACCCGAAAATAAAAACAGACTAATAATAATTAACGGTGAAATAGATAATGAAATATTCAATTTTATTATTGATTTTAAAGAAAAAAATAATTTAGACTTTATTTTTAATAATAAATCAATTTTTGTAAAAAATGAATATGATTATTTTAACCCAGAAAAACGAAATATTTCGGCTTTTAGTATTTTAAATAGTAAAGTATTAAATGAAAGTGATTTTAATATTTTAAGAGAAAACCTCTATGATTTAGACGCATTAGGAATTTTTATTACTTGTGAATTATCAAGACTACATTTTGAAAAACATTTACAAATTAAAAAAGAAAATAAAACAACGAAACAATATTCAACACCAATATATTATTACAATAATAATATTAGTGTTAATTATCATGTTTTTGAAAATTTTATAGATACTATTTTAAAAGAAAATGTTTTTATAAAGTTTACAGTTGATGAAATCAAAAAACTATTTGAAATAGATGAAAGTAATTAAAACATTTCCTATAAGTTATATTGTTGCAAATTTAGAAATTCCTATTTTTTTAAAAATTACAATTTATCAAAATTTCAAAGGAAAGTTTAAAAAATTATTAATTGAGGAAATAAACGAAAATGATTTACACTTATAAATTGATTCTGAAAAGAATTTTAAAAAGATTTAATAAAAATGAATTTTATTCTTTTAATGGTGAAGAAAGGGATTCAATGTTATTTATCGCAGTTGGAACAAAAGGAGTTGGTAAAACATATAGAACTTTAAATGAATTAAAGCAATATGTTAAAGATGACAATTCAGTTGGTAGAGTTGGAAAAACTGTTTTAATATTAGATGCAAATGACGAATTTCAAGGTGTTCATGCTTTAGCATATAATGTAACGGAAGATGATGAGTTTAAAAGGGTACGTTCAATTAGAACTTTAGTAGGTAAAAAAGGTATTTATAGAATTAGACCATTAAGAACAGACAAAAGACCTATGAGTTCAAACGAGTTGAAAACGGCTTGTTTTGATATTTGCAATCATTTTAGTAATGGTACAATTTTATTAGAAGATTATAACAAGTATATCCAGAACAAAGAAGCAAATGATTTAGTTAGCACAATTTGTACTTTAAGACATAAAAATATAGATATGTGGATTCACTTACAAAGTGTTGCACCAATTAGTACGAAATTATGGCAAAATGTTAATTATTTGAGGTTTCACAAAGTAAATGATAAAGTTGATCGAATTAAACATAGAATACCTTTTGTATTAATGAAGTTAGCACAACTTTGTGTTAATTATGAATACAGAAATAACAACAAAAGATTTTGTTGTTATGTTGATATTCAATTAGAGAAAATATTAGGAGTTAGTAGTCAAACATTTGAAAAAGCGTGTTTGGAATATTTAAGTGAAAATTACCAATTAATCAATAAATTAGTTAATAAAGTTGATTTATTAAACGAATCGGGTAAAAAGTATAAAAACCAAAAAGAAGCCGTAAAACATTATTTAGAAGACTTAAAAGAAAAGTATTTTGAATAATATGTTCATAACATTCATTTAAACAAACCTCGATTTATCGGGGTTTTTTTATGTCTTATTCTCAAATTACGAATAAATGAAATTTAACATTTTGTATTAAGAAACATATATTTGGTTTAGATATTCACAAAAAATATTACAAATGTCAATTTTATCAAAAGGAAATTTAATTACTTTCGGCTTTACCGTATTGGGAACAATGGTTGGGTGTATGTTAGCACCAAAATTAATGAAATTAGTTTCTAAAAAAGAAACTTCAATCGTAGTTCCACCAATTATCGAGGGTGAAGAAATCGGAGGTTAAAAAAAATTATTTATTTAAAAAAATTAAGAAAATGTCTTATTTAAAAAAGTTAAAAAAAGAACATGAAGCTAATTTTCATTCGTTTTCGGGTGATGAGTTCATGGGGTATTCTCCCGTAAGTGGTGAAGAATTAGACCCGAATGATAGAACAATGACTATCACAGTTGCAAATGCTAATACTACAACGGCAAAAACGGTACGTTTATTTGGTGCAGTTAAAGATTTAACGGACGCAACAAAAGATTCAGATATTACAATTACTGTTTCTGAAAGTTCACATTTACAAGTTAAAACAGAACTTTTACAAAACCCATTTAGAATTAAAGGGTTAAAGTATTCAGTAGGTAACGCAGGTCAATTTTCAAACACAATTAGTATTTTCAACGAAAGTTCTACGGGTGGTTTGTCTAAAAGAATCTTTCAGGCTTTAAACTACCGATCAGCACAAAATAATTTGTCAGGTCAAATTGACGCCCCAGATTGGGAATTATTAGTTTCAGCAAAAACATATATTGAACTTTCAGTAAATAAAAGTGAAACAATTACATTTACTTTCACAATTTCTGAAAAAGCAGAGTTAGGAAATATCCTTAAAGGTAGAGGTGTTAAAACTTCAACGCATAGGTCAGCACCTACGGGATTACCTCAAATTGATATGGTTTCAAGACGAAACTACTAAAATAATAAGGTCAAAAACCATTTATAAATCAATAAGGTTAAGGGGTGGGGTTGTTATAACCTCACCTTTTTTAGTTTAGATATGCGAAATAATAATAACATACAATGGGTTGATTATTTATACTCAAATAGTAAGGGTAAATTATTCAATGTTATTCAAGAATACGGTTATCCTTTACCCGAAAATTTGGGTGAAACGCATGAGTGCATTAGTTATATAATAGAACAAGAGGGTGATAAAGTAGAAAAAGAAATATTAAAATGTTTTCCCGAATATGTGGGAATTTCTAAAATAATAGAGGAAGAAAATAAACAAAAGTCTGGTTATTTGAATTTTAATAATAATGGAATTGATAAAATTTCTGAATTAGAAAGAAAATTAGAATTTGTAAAAATAGAAAACGAAATGAATAATATTAAACGTTTTCAAAATATTTTAATATTTAGTACAATGATATTAGCTTTTCATTTTTTAACAAAAGATAAGTAAATGATCTTTTTAATTAGATTTTTATTTATTCAAAGCTATCATTTTGTTTTAAATGTAGTTTCAATTGCTACAAAATTTGTTTCAAAATTTGCAATTTTAGATTTACAAATTTTAGCAGTTATTGTAATACTTCATTTATTTTATAAAATAATTAAACAACAAATATTTATAATAAAAAAAACAATCTTTTAAGATTTAAAAATTAAAAAAAATGAATGAAAATAAATTTGGTATAGCAGTCGGTTTGTCAATTGCAAATAGGAGTGCAGACGTAGTAAAACTAATCAACAAACATGGTGGTAATATTACAAGAGCAACACCAAAAGATAAAATATATTCTTTAGTAAAATCATTTGTAAAGTCAAACAGACAATTTGCAGAAGAATATTTAACCTTATTGGTTAAAGAAAATTATTTAAATCCTTTAGACTTAAAATTAGAGGGTAATTTAGATAATAATTCTCAATATACGCCTTTTATCGGTGCATTATTAAGTGGTGTAAGTAGTGCAGTTCCGTTAGTTCAAGGGTTTTTCAAAAAACCAACAGTAGATTCTACGGCAATAAACACAATTTTAGAAATTGAAGCAGAAAAAGAAAAAAATAAACAAACTAATAACGCTAAATATTGGATTATAGGTAGTGCAATAGTTGGATTATTAACAATAACTACAATAATAATAATTAAAAAATCTTAAAATATGAGTTTTTGGAATGATTTATCCGATAAAATGTTCGGAAAAGACGATTTAACACAATCAATTGTAGAACAAAACCAAGCAGTTGCAGATTATGTTGCAAATATTGGAACAAACGAAAGTGAAGTTGTTGAAACAGATAATACACTTCTTTATAGTGCATTAGGAATTACGGGGTTAATTGCAATTGGAACAATTGTTTATTTTTCTCGAAAAAAGTCGAAACCGTAAAAATTTAAAAGAAATGTATATACATAACACATTAAGCGAAAACCCTGTTAATCCTAATATTGTTAGTGGTGCAGACTTTGATAAAAATTATAGTCGTTTTGAGGGTGACCCAGACGAATTAATGAGAATACATAATGAAATTCAATCTTTAGGTAAACTTGTTTACGATTTAAAAATAAAAAAAGTAAAGTTAGAATCAGAAAAAAAGAGTATTGTATTTGTTGACAATTGGACACCTTTAATTACTCAAAGAAACAACGGTACGCTTGAAAATACCCATGAATTGCACATTAGAATTACTCAAGCAAGGCGTGAGAAAGATGAAGCAAGAATGAAATATTCTCAATTGAGTAGTGAGATTAGTTCAACAGATACGGAAATAGGACGGAATACGGGAACGATTTACGGGTTAAAAGCTAAATTTCAAGAAATTTCGGGAAAAGAATATACGGCAGAATATAACCCGTCAAAAAATGAATATTTAGACCCAGAAATTGTTGTTGATAATAATTCCATTAATGAACAAATTGAAGCAGAATTGGAAAATGGTAATATTGTAAGCGAAAACCCAGTTGTAATTGGTAAACCTCGTTTCAACATTAGTGATAAAAAATTAAATTTGATCGACAAAATTTCTGAAATGGTGGGTGTTTCAAAACAAAACACTAAATATGGACTTATTGGATTAGGTGTTGTAGCAGTAGTAGTAATAATAAAAAATAAATAAAGATGAATTACAATAAAGAAAAACATCATAGCTTTTTAGGTGTAGGAAAAAAACCTTTGACATTCGGTGAACAAGTCGCTATGGATATAGAAGCAATAAATGACGCAAATTCCGTTAAAAAACCCATAAGTACAACAACAATGGTTATCGGTGGTTTAGTGGTTTTAGGAGTTGTTTTTGTTGGATATAAAATGATTAAGAAAAGATAAATCAGAAAATAAACATGGAAACTTCAGAACTATTATTATCGGAATTAAACGCAAATGCAGTTGCAATAAAAACTAAAGAGGGTGAAATAAACAGTTTTATTTCTGAAAAAACTTCTGTATTGGCTAATATATCAAATGCAAAAGAAAATTTAATTCCCAATCAAGAAAAAAAAGTAAATGCAATCAATCTATTAGTTAAAGCAGAATATACGGCTTATAACACAAGGGTTACAAACGCCAAAAATACAAAAGCAAAAAATATAAAAGATGCAGAGTATTTAGTTACTAAAGCAAGAGTGGTTGAAAACTCAAAAAAGGCTTTATATAATAGTGCATCAACTTTAAATTCAGTTTGGGTTGGACGATTAAATAATGGTTGTAAATGGACGGGTGCAGTTTCTACATGGCAAGGTTCATATTGTGGTGATTACGCATGGGGTTGTAGTAAAAAGTCACATAATTATGAAAGTAATGCACCAAATGGTTGTTTAAAAGGTGACAGACGAAAAGCAAGACATAATTACGCAAAAACAAAAGTTAGTCAAACGAATACGCAAAAAAGTAACGCATTAGCAGATTATAATAGTGCAAAAACAGTTACTTCAAATGCTCAAAAAAACTTACAAAATCAAATTAATTCAACGTTAGTTACAAACGCACAAAATAATAAAGGAAGTATTTCGGCACAAGAAAAAGCGTATCAAGATGCAAAAAACATATTAAAAAATTATACGGCAAACGGTGGTACAATAGACTTACTTAATAGACGAATTTTAGTAATTGATAAACAAATTGATTTAAAAAATACTGAAATTAAAACGTTAGAAAATGAACGTTCAATAACTGAGGTTAATTATAAATCGCAATTAAGCAAAGAAGCGCAAAAATTATCGGCAATTGAAAATCAATTAGCAGAAGAACAAGCAAATAGAGATAATTTAGCGTTAGTTACTGAGGGTTCAGTACAAAATGCTTTAAATCAAAATAATCCTATTAATAACGCAAGTATGGGGAATTTTTCTCAAATGGGCGCACCAAAACAAAGTGGTATGTCAAACGTTTTGATTATCGGTTTACTTTTAATTGGTGGTGGTTACTTATTAATGAAAGGAAAAAATCAATAAATTATGACTGAATTAGCCCCAACACAAAGGCAAAAGTTTAAAGATTTAGAAAGTCAAGTTTCTAAAAGCTATTTAAACTTTGTTGATATTCCCGTTGATATTCGTAATTTTTCTAATTTCGATAATTCCTCATTTAACATACCAACACAAGCTACGGGATTACCACCAAATCCAACAGTTGACCATTTAAAAAATGTATTAAATCATGAATCAATGCGATGTAGGGGTATTATGGGTTGTCCTAAAGAAAAGGAAGTTTTAACCGAAAAACTAAATGAAATGAATGATGAAAATAAAAAAGACAAACAAATTTTAGGTATAAATAGGGTTTTGTTTTTTAGTGCAGTAGGTGGTATAACTTTTATTGGTGCTTTATTACTTTTAAAGAAATAATTAAAAGTTTATATTTACTTTTTAACTAAAGATTTATAAAAATATAATTATGGTAACAGTAGAGAAAGTAAAGGAAAAAATTAAAAATGAAACGCCACAAATAGGTGATTTACCAGAAGCACAAAATTCAGTAGAAAAAAAGTTTTATCAAAAACCAATTGTTTGGTTTGGTTTAGGAATTACAGTAATTGCAATTGGATTAGGTTTTAGAGCATTTAGAAAAAATGGTAGTAAAATTATTGACATACAATAAAAGTAGTGAAGTTGAATTACAACTATTAAGCAATTATGCTCAAAAAATAAATGTAGTAGGATATGACAAAAACAATCAAAAATATTTTGATCGAAACGTTATTATAAACGAGCCAAAAATTACATTAAGGTTTGGTTGCCCTAAAACACCTAAAGAATTATTTCTTAAAATAAATACAAACTCTAATAAGGATTTAAAAGTTATACCCAACATTAACCCGTTGGGTAAATCTTTTATTTTTTCTAAAAAAACAAATGAATTTGTAGATTTTGTTCAAGAATTTTGCACGAACTATTGGAAGTATAAAACGCAAAAATGTTTCTATTCAAGAAACAAAACTTTCAAAATAGTACATTATAAAAAAATAAGTGCTAATACACCAGCACGAATACACAAAACAAAACATTTTATAGAAGTTGGAAGTGATTATTTCGCTGAAATGACTATTCCAATGCGTGTATTTGTACTTTGTCATGAGTACGCACATATTTATATGAATGATAATCCATTAAGCGAATTTGAAGCAGATATAAACGGTGCAAAATTATATTTAAAATTAAATTACCCAATTATTGAACTTTTATATTCATTCACTAAAATATTCGGTGATAATGAAATGAGCCATAAACGAGCAGTAGCAATAACTAATTTTGTAAAAAAATATGATTAGTTTAAAAGAATATAACGAGTTACAAAAAAAGTATTCTAAACGTTCAGAAAATTCTGAAATGTTCACTTTGAAATTGACTAATACTCATTCAGTAAAAAAAACGGCTGAAATTTTATCTAATAAAAGTGGTTTTAGTGGTAACAATACAATTTTAGGAATTGAAGAAAACGAAATAAACACATGGAACAACGATTTTCCAAATTTAGGTTTATTAAATGGTAGAATTGTAGGTATAGTTTACGATACAAGTTTAGAAAAATTTGTTGTTTTTAAAAATGATTCTACGGGTGAACGGTTAAAGATATATACTATTGAAGACGATAATACTCAACAATTAAGAGGAACTTTAAATCTTAACGATTCGTTGGGTGGTGCAAATGAAGTAATTTATTCCTCAACAAATAATAAATATTATTTAGTAGGCAACGGTGCAAGTTCAAGGTTGTCAATGTATATTATAAATGGAACAAATTTTACTCTGGCAAGTGGTAAAATTGATTTAACACCTCAAACAACGGTAAGAGGTGGTATTGGAATTAATGAAACTACGGGAAATATATTTTTTACAGACGGTTTTGCTACAAATGATACATTCCAAATTTTTAACCCAAATACACAAAGTAATGTTATTTCAATAGTAATTCCGAGTGTTTCGGGTGGTTATGCTACAAAAGGCGTTGTTTACGATAGTGTTAATAATAAATATTTTGTTATAAGTCAAGGAACACCTAAAAGTGAAATATTTAGTATTGACGTAAATAATAGTTATGCAGTAACAAAAATATTTGAATATAATTACAATTCAAATGGAGAAATAGCAATTATTGACAATAAACTTTTTGTTATTGCTAAAGACGTAGGAAATCAAATGTTATTACAAAAGTTTGATTTACAAACTGAAACTCTTTTAAGTTCAAGAACAATAAAAGAAAATTCAATAAGTGGTTTTTTTCTTATTACAGATAATAAAAAGAACTTTTACATTTTACAAAACCAACAATTAGAATGTTTTGATGTTGACGGAAATTTAATAACTAATTATAGTACAAATTCCAGACAAAGTTCAGTAGGTCAAAATTTATTTATAGGTAATAACGAAATGACGGTACAAAGCAGTCAGTTTTTTAATACAAAAAATAATACATTTTGTTTACAAGGTACACCAACAAACGGTGGTGGTTCAGTTTGGGTAACAAGTCCAAATTTTGTTGGTGGGTTAAGTGATTTTGAATTACAATCAAGTAGTAGTAGTTACACAAGTGCAAATACTGATTTTAATATTAATCCAATTACGGTTAGTTCAATGACCTTGTTTTACAAAAATGGTGGTGTAAGTTTAAGTAATTCTTTAAAGTATAGTTATTCAAGTGCAACGGGTAAAGAAACCCGAAAACTTATAACACCTAAAAGTTATTTAGACCCAAAAAGTTCAGACGACAAAATAATTGAAATAAATTTTACTCAACCAATTATAATTGATAGTAAACATTTTTTTAAAGTTGATTTAGAACCAAGTGAAGAAATTACTTTTGCGTTTTTTTACAAACAAAGTGACATAGTTGATATTTTAACAAATAAGTTTTTTTTAAGATGAATAAATATTTAAAACTAAGTTTAATTGCTACGGCAATTTATAGTGCTTTTAAATTAGGACAATATGAAAAAAATAAAAAAAGAATTTTAGAACATGAAAAAACAATTATTAAAAAAGGTAATTTTTCAAAAGACATTGAAATTTTGCAAAAAAATATTAATGGTATTTACGGTTTTGAAAAATTACCAATTACGGGTGCATTTTGTAAAAAAACAAAAATAGAGTTAGATAATATTTTTAAAGATTCAGAATTTTACGATCAAAACAATGGTTCAATACAAATAGAAAGTTTAAGGACAATAAATAAAGTTCTCAATCAATTAAATAACAAAATAAGTAATTAATTATGAAAGTAATAATTTATACGGCAGTAGTAATTGTAGTTTCTATTTATGGTTATGAAAAATTTTATAAACCAAGATTTGGGAAAAAAAACAAAATTGAAAATAACAAAAACATTAATGAAATAATGTTAAGAGTTGAAAAATATTTACAAGAATTAACGGGTAATAAAATTGATAAACAAGACATTAAAAATGCAGTTTTAGAATTGTTTGAAACAAAATAAAAAAATGATTATAACATACTCACAAAATAGAAATATAAACGTTCCAGAACAAGACGCAATGAAAAGCGATTGGAAAGTTTATTTAGATAAGTTAAGAAAAGAATTTCCAAGAGGTAGAGCAAATGAATTGTTTCTTATAACATGGCGTTATAATGGTACTTTTTCATATACAACCGATTCAGATTTTAATAAACATTTTCAAAAAAAAGGAATATCAATACCGAGTGATTCGGCTTCGGCAATTGCAAGTGTTAAAGATTTGGGTTCAAATGTATTTGATATTCTTGCTTTACCATTTAAAATTGCAAAATATGGTGTTCCAATTATAGGTGGTGTTACTTTACTAATTGTACTTTATTATCTTTTTAATATTGCTAAAAAAGGAAATGTTAGTGATTTAGCAATGATAACACCACAAGGTAGAGCGTTAAAAATGGGTAAACTTTTAAAATAAAAAACATGAACAAAAATTATATTATAGTAGGTAGTTTAGGTATAGTAGGTTTAATAGTTGGTGGATATTTCATATTCAAGCCAAAATATGACCCAAACAATCCAAACAAAAAAGACGATTTATTTATGCCAAAACCTAAAAAAGGTATGCCTTTAGTTGGTTGTAGTGATAATGATAAATTTCCTTTAAGAAAAAAAACATTTCATACTTGTAGTTATGACAATGTTAAGAAATTACAACAGATATTAAATTCTAAAAGTTTAAGTCCATTATTACCGTTAAAAGTTGACGGAAAATTTGGTGCAAACACTTTAGAAAGACTTGAAAGCATATTTAATGTTAGTGAAGTAACAAAAGAATTATACGATTTAGAACTTTCTAAATTTGATTTAAGTTCAAAAATACCAAACCTTTATTTAGGTTATGCAGATTTAAAAAGTATTCCAATTTTATAAAATAAAAAAACTAAAAATGAAAAAAATTATACTAATCGTGTCTGGTGGTTTAGGTTTAGGAATGATAGGTTATTCAGTTAGGAAAGGAATGATTGATAAAAAAAAGGACGCACGTTCTTATGACTTTCAAAAAAAGTTACAAGTTCAATTGTCGCCAAAAGATAATATAGCAGACCCATTATTTGATAATGAAGACCCGATATTATCAAAAGTTGAATTAAATAATGATGAAATAAAAAGTATTGCAAAAAATATATGGAATGCGTTCGGTGGTTGGTTAAATGATAATGAAGAAAAAATTTATTCTCAACTAAGATTAATTTCAAATTATAGTGAATATAAACTTGTTGCAAAACAATATATAATAAATTCAGACGGTGTAAGTTTAGACTTTGATTTAAAAGACAGACTAAGCGATAAAGAATTTAAAAACGTACAACGAATATTTAATACATACGAAAATGAATGATAATAAGAATAGTGTTTTAGACGACATAAGAGGTGCATTAGGGAATATAGGAAATCAAGGTGGTGTAAAGTTTGAGGTTACATTAGATAAAAAAACTATGACCCATTTAACAATTCTTTTTTTGACTTCGGTAACTTTAGGTGTTGGGTTAACGGTGTTATTCAGAAAATAAAGTATTTTTATAACTAAACCTTAAAATTTATAAAAATGATTATTGAAAGTTTAGTTCAAAAGTATTTGTTAAAGTTATTAAAAGCTAAAGCAGAGAAAGAGGGTGTAAATGTTGAAAGTGTTGGTATAATGCTACAAACAGACCCAAGAGATAAAAATAAGAGTATAATTTTTTCAGAATTTGAAGTTGAAGAAATTGTAAATTATTCTTTTAAACAATATCTAACTAAAAAAGAAATTATAACACTAACAAAAAGTTAAAAAATGAGATCGACAAGCAAAGAAATAATAATCCATAAAATGACGGCTTCACAAACCTTTTCTTTTAATTCGGTTGACATAGTTCAATGTTTATTAAATAATACGGGAACGTCAGTTATTCAAATAAGAAGCACACAAAATATTGATTTTACAATACCCGTAAACGGTAGTTGGAATATTAGTTCTACGGACGGTATTAATGTAAGTGGTATTACCATAGTAACAGTAAGTGGTGGTAGTTGTGATATTATGTATTTATAAATTAAGATATTATGGCAATAGGAATAACTAAACCAGACGGTAGTGGAACATGGAGTGGTAACACAACCGTTACAGACGGTGATAAGGGAGATATTACGGTTTCAAATAATGGTGCAACGTGGAATATTGACGATGTTAGGTCATTAGTTGAAAGTGCAAGTGACAGTAATGTTTTTACAGATGCAGACCATACAAAATTAAACGGTATT
>TARA_R110001632_G_scaffold94389_8_pt1 | contig 14983 bp, 17 predicted proteins | sample TARA_R110001632 | Tara Oceans TARA_R110001632 (sample SAMEA4398266) | marine metagenome | biome: Polar Biome; feature: [SRF] surface water layer (ENVO:00010504); material: water (ENVO:00002006), including particulate matter (ENVO:01000060) such as... | depth 5 m
ACTTGCTTCCCCGATGATTGAAAGCATCGAAGTGAAGCGCAAGGGCCGCGTGCGCCGTGCGAAACTCTACTATCTCCGCGACCGTCGCGGCAAATCTGCCCGTATCGCTGAGCGTACGACGGGTCACGGCATCGAAACGGTGGAAATCGCCGTCTCGAAGACCGAGCGCCGCCGCCAGAAAGACGCAGAAAAAGCTGCCCGCAAGGAAGCTGCTGCCAAGGCTCGCGACGAAGCTGCCAAGGCGAAAGCCGCTGAAGAGGCCGCCGCCGCTGCGGCCGCTGAAGCTGAAGCCGCTGCTGCAGCGTCCGACGCAGGCGCCGCTGAAGAATAGACATCCCGGCCATTCGCCAGGATTGATGAAACGCCCCCGCCTTACGGTTGGGGCGTTTTCACTTTTGGGGGTGGAATTTCTGTGCCACCCTTGCAGGCATGAGACGTCTCAGCCTGACCCTCGCCGCCCTGTCCCTCTTGCCTGCCTGTGAGCCCGCCGACGATACGTTGCGTCTCACCATGCCCGCCTGCCGCCCGCCGGGCATCGCCCAGGGAATCCTCACCATCGGGGAGACACGGTTCGCCCCTCACCAGGTACAGGCTTCGGCCGTGACGGACGCGACAGGACGACCGGCCCTGTCCATCCGTCTGGACGAGACCGGCGCGGAAAAGCTGGAGTCGATTACCGCCGCCCGCATGGGTGACGTCGTGCCCTTGCGGGTGGACACTGAAACCATCATGTCTCCCCGAGTGCTGGAAACGATCAGTGGCGGTGAGATACTCGTGGCCGGCGATTTCGAGATGGACGAACTCAAGGCGCTGGCCGTGCGCCTGTCTCCGCCCTGTGATCAAGAGTCGCCAATCGCCAATTGACCCCTTCCCAGCCGGGCGCGCGCCGCTATGGTGCGCCGCGACATGACAGGATGAGGCCCTATGGCTGGCAAGACACTTTACGACAAGATCTGGGACGCGCATTTGGTGCACACCGATGAGAGCGGCGAGAGCCTGCTCTATATCGACCTGCACCTGATCCATGAGGTCACGACGCCCCAGGCTTTTGCCGGACTGAAGGCTGCCGGGCGCGGCGTGCGCCGGCGGGACCTGACGCTGGCCGTCGCAGACCATAACACGCCGACCGAGAACCAGGCTGCCGGCCTCGCGGGCGTGACCGATCCGGACGCACGCAACCAGCTGGAAACGCTGACCCGCAACGTTGCCGAACATAACATCGAATATTTCCCGATGGGCGATATCCGCAATGGCATCGTACATGTCGTCGGGCCGGAGCAGGGGCGTACCCAGCCCGGCATGACGATTGTCTGCGGTGACAGCCACACGTCCACGCATGGCGCGTTCGGCGCGCTGGCACATGGCATCGGGACCTCCGAGGTCGAACATGTGCTTGCCACGCAGACGCTGCGGGCGCGCAAGTCGAAGAACATGGCCATTGAAGTCTCCGGCAGCCTGAAGGAGGGCGTGACCGCAAAGGACCTCGCGCTGCACATCATCTCGGTCATCGGCACGGCCGGGGGCACGGGATATGTGATGGAATATCGCGGCGATGCGATCCGCAACCTCTCCATGGAAGGGCGCATGACGCTGTGCAATCTCGCGATCGAGGGCGGCGCCCGCGCGGGCCTCGTCGCGCCGGACGAGACCACCTTCGACTACATCAAGGGCCGCCCGGCTGCGCCAAAGGGTGGTGCATGGGATGTCGCGAAATCCTTCTGGACGACGCTCTATTCAGATGACGACGCCGTGTTTGACGAGATCGTTCACATCAAGGGCGAAGAGGTCGAGCCGACATTGACCTGGGGCACCAGCCCCGAACAGGCAATTCCCTTGTCCGGCATTATTCCCAAGCCGGAAGATTTCAGGGACCCGGTCAAGGCCGCAGCCTGCGAACGCGCGCTGGCCTATATGGGCCTCGAAGGCGGTACGCCGATTAAAGGCACGCCGGTCCAGCGCGTCTTCATCGGCTCGTGTACGAACAGCCGGATTGAGGACCTTCGCGCTGCCGCCGAAGTCGCCAAGGGCAACAAGGTCGCTGAGGGCGTTCGCGCCATGGTCGTGCCGGGGTCTGGCCTCGTCCGCGCGCAGGCGGAATCCGAAGGGCTGGACGAGATCTTTCTCGAAGCCGGATTTGAATGGCGCGAGCCGGGCTGTTCCATGTGTCTCGGCATGAATCCCGACACACTGGCGCCGGGCGAGCGGTGCGCGTCCACCTCGAACCGGAACTTCGAAGGCCGCCAGGGCCGCGACGGCCGCACCCATCTGATGAGTCCAACCCTCGCGGCGCGCGCCGCGATCCAGGGTGTGATTGGCTAAACCCATCCTTCAGTTGCGTCTGGAGCAGGGAGGGCAGATAGTCCGGCCAAAACCAGATGGAGTGGACCCATGAGCAATACTGTCAGCCTGCCCGGAAACGTCACTTTGGATGGCCCGCGCGGTCGTACCTACGCGTCTATCCTCGAAACGGTCGGATCGACGCCGCTGGTGGCTGCGCCGAAATTCGCCGAGGCCGAAGGCATCAAGGCGAACCTGCTGTTCAAATGCGAGTTCTTCAATCCGCTGGCCAGCGTGAAGGACCGGATCGGCCTGAACATGGTGTTACAGCTGGAAGCCGACGGCAAGTTGAAGCCCGGCGGTGTTCTGGTGGAGCCGACGTCCGGCAATACCGGCATTGGCCTTGCCTTCGCCGCGGCCAGCCGGGGATACCGCCTGATCCTGACCATGCCTGAATCCATGTCGATCGAGCGCCGCAAGATGCTGGCCTATCTCGGCGCGGAGTTGGAACTGACGCCGAAAGAGAAGGGCATGGGCGGCGCCATCGCGAAGGCAAAGGAAATCCTCGAGGCGACACCGGGCGCAGTGATGCCGAGCCAGTTCGACAACCCCGCCAATCCGGCCATCCACGAACTGACGACGGCCGAAGAGATCTGGGCCGATACGAATGGCGCCGTGGATGCGGTGATTGCCGGCATCGGCACTGGTGGCACATTTACCGGGTGTGGGCGCGTGCTGAAGGCGCGCAAGCCGGGCCTGAAAATGCTGGCCGTCGAGCCCGAAGGCAGCCCGGTCCTGTCCGGCGGCGAGCCTGGGCCGCACATGATCCAGGGCATCGGGGCGGGCTTCATCCCGGCCAATGCGGAAACAGATCTGATCGACGAAGTGGTGAAAGTCTCGAACGAGGAATCCTTCGCCATGGCCCGAAAACTCGCACGGCTCGAAGGCATACCCGGCGGTATTTCTTCCGGCGCAGCAGCTGCGGCAGCGGTGAAGGTCGGCACGCGGGCAGACATGGACGGCAAGACGCTGGTTGTTTTCCTGCCGAGCTTTGCCGAACGCTATGTTTCGACGGCGCTGTTCGAGGGTCTCTAGCCCATCATGATTACAGGTCTCGACCATTTCGTTCTGGTCTGTCCGGAGATCGGGGCAGCGACGGCCGTCTATGAAAGCCTGCTCGGGCGACCGGCAGACTGGCGTGCCGCGTCGGACGGCGCCGCGACGGCGATTTTCCGATTGGAGAATACAAGTCTCGAATTGATGGCCCCGGACGGGGAGGGGGCGGTGGCCGACCGGCTGCGGGAAATCATCTCGGATGAGGGCCCCGGCCTGAAGAGCCTTGCTTTCGGCGCCGCAGACATTTCTGCCGCACATCACAAGCTGACCCGGCGCGGCCTGATGCCGAGTGAGATTAGTGATGGCGCCAGCAAAAACGAAATCGATGGAAAAACGCGGAAATGGACGCGTTTTCGCTGTGCCGATACTCAAACAGCTGGCGTGAAGACCTTCCTCATATCTCCGGAAGAGGCTTTGCCCGTGGCCGATGCGCCATCCGGCAGCGCCACGACCCTGGATCATATCGTCATCAACACGCCCAATCCGGACCGGGCACTCGGGCTCTATGGTGCGCGGCTGGGTCTGGATCTGGCGCTCGACCGGAGGCGGGAAGAATGGAAGACGCGCTTCCTGTTCTTCCGCACCGGCGGACTGACCTTTGAAGTGATCCATCGGCTTGGGGAAGACCATGATCCCGCCGCGCCAGACAGCATCTGGGGGCTGACATGGAAAGTGGACGATCTGCCCGCCGCGCATGCGCGGCTCACGGACGCCGGCTTCGATGTGTCCGACCTGCGCACAGGGCGCAAGCCGGGCTCAAGTGTTTTTACGGTCCGGGACGGGACTCTTGGCGTGCCGACCCTGTTCATCGCGCATTCTTCACGCTAGGACACGCCTCATGAAAGCCTTTACGCAACTCACCGGAACCGCTGCGCCGCTGCTCGAAAAGGGCAAGCCGATGTCCAATGTTGATACCGACATGATCATTCCCAAGCAGTTCCTGAAGACGACCGAACGCACAGGCCTGTCAAAGGGCCTGTTCCACGAACTGAAAACGCTGTCTGACGGCTCGTCGCGGCCCGATTTTGTATTGAACCGGCCAGAATACGCCAAGGCGAGCATCCTGATTGCGGGCGAGAATTTCGGCTGCGGGTCTTCGCGCGAGCATGCGCCCTGGGCACTGCTGGACCAGGGGATCACTTGTGTCATCGCGCCGAGCTTCGCCGACATCTTCCATAATAATTGCTACAAGAATGGTATCCTGCCGGTGCGCCTGCCAGTAGATGTATGCCAGAAACTGGCAGATCAGGCGGGAGGCTCCAACCATGTCTTCACCGTGGACCTTGAGGCACAAATCGTGACGGGCCCGGATGGTGAGGTCTATGCGTTCGAGGTGGACGCAGGCCGGAAGACCAATTTGATGGCAGGCCTCGATGAAATCGGCAGTTCGTTGACCGCTGCCGATGAGATTGACACATTCGAGGCCCAGCGCCGCGTATCCATGCCTTGGCTCGAAAAGGCCAGCTGAGCCATCCGTACAGGAGTGTGACATGAAGAAATTGGGTCTGACGCTTGTGGGCGGCATGTTTCTCGCCACCGTTGCCGCATGTCACACGGATCCGTTCAGCGTGAAGCCTGAAGTGAATGTCACCCTGCCGGATACACCCGCCGAACCGGTTGACGAGGAGCCGGGCGATACGTCGGAAAATCCTGATAGCTGAGCCTATCTGTCGCGGAAGATGCCATGTGATCGCATTGCGCCGCTGAAATGTCGGGTCTAGTAGAGCATGAAACCCATTACATGAGTGGAGTGCGAACGTGAAACAAACCCTGTTGCTGTTGCCCGGCGATGGAATTGGCCCGGAAGTGGTGGCCGAAGTCCGACGGCTGGTGGATGTGCTCGCGCCTGATCTCAAACTGGAAGAAGGTCTTGTCGGGGGCGCGTCCTATGATGCGCACGGCACGCCGCTGACAGATGAAACCCTGGAGCGTGCTCTCAAATCAGATGCCGTCCTTCTCGGCGCCGTGGGCGGACCGAAATGGACGGGCACAGCGCGCGACAAGCGCCCCGAAGCGGGCCTGCTCGCCTTGCGCAAGGGGCTGGATGTGTTCGCCAACCTCCGGCCTGCTTTCTGTTTCCCGGCGCTGGTCAGCGCGTCCAGCCTGAAGCCCGAAGTGGTGGAAGGCCTCGACATCATGATCGTCCGGGAGCTGACGGGAGGAGTCTATTTCGGCACGCCCCGCGGGATCGACGAGAAGGGTGGTCTGCGCCGCGGCTATGACACATCGATCTACACGCACCCCGAAATCGAGCGCGTGACGCGGGTCGCCTTCGAAATCGCGCGCGGCCGGAATGGACGTGTCTGTTCGGTCGAGAAATCGAACGTGATGGAGACCGGGCTGTTCTGGCGTCAGGAAGTGACGCTGGCCCACGCGGAATTCGGCGGAGGCGTGGAACTCAGCCACATGTATGCCGATGCCTGCGCAATGGAGCTGGTCCGCGCACCGAAACAGTTCGACGTCATCCTGGCCGGCAATCTGTTCGGGGACATTCTGTCTGATGAGGCGGCCATGCTGACCGGCTCGATCGGCATGCTGCCATCGGCCTCCCTCGGGGCAGATGGCACGCCGGGCCTGTATGAACCAGTGCATGGCTCTGCCCCGGATATTGCCGGGCAGGGGATTGCCAATCCCTGTGCAGCGATCCTGTCATTTGAAATGGCGCTGCGCTGGTCGCTCGGCCGGGAGAAGGTTGCCGACACGCTCTTCGCAGCGGTCGGCAAGGCGCTGGATAATGGCGCGCGCACGCGTGATCTGGGCGGCGAATTGTCCACGCGCCAGATGACCGACGCGATTATCTCCGCTCTTTAGGGGGGCGCGTACTTCTTGCCCTGCCGCGCCGTGCATGAGAGCATTTCTCCAAAATAATAAAAGGGAGGAATGTAATGACGTATGCGAGTGGTCGGCTGATTCATGATGCAGACAGCCATCTGATGGAGCCGGTGGATTGCCTGGATCCGTATTTTGACAAGCGCCTGCTGGCGCGCTTCCGGGAAACGCCGCAGATGCGGGAACTCCTGGCGGGACGGGCCGAGTGGATCCGTGAGCGCCTCGACCTCCAGAGCGATGCCGAATTCCGGGCAGACGCCGATGGCGAATTGATGGTGCGTAAGAATTACGAAGCTCAGGGAGCCTGGCTACGGGATGACCGTCCCCATGCGCTGGACGGCCTCGGATTTGCGAGCCAGCTTGTCTTCACGACGCACTGCCTGGGCAATTTCGGCCTCGACCAGGGCGACGATATGGACCTCTGCTACGCCGCCGCCGATGCCCATAATCGCATGATGACCGATTTCTGCAGCGTCGATCCGCGGCTCTTGCCCGTCGCCTATATTCCGCTGGAAGAGTTTCACCGGACGCTAGCTTCGGCGAAGCTGGCAATCGAACTGGGCGCCAAGGCGCTGATGGTGCCGAGTCGATGCCCGCAGAACCATGCGCCGAGTCACATAGCATTGGACCCGCTCTGGGCGATGGCCGAGGAGGCCGGATTGCCGGTCGTGCTGCATGTCGGGGGAGAGACCAAGTTGAACCCCGTCTATAAGAAGAACGGCTTGCCGCCGGTGCCTGACTTCCACGGGGGCGACGACAATTTTACCTCCGTCAGCTACATGCCGATTCCCGAGGCTGCCATGCAGACGCTCGCGACACTGATATTCGATGGCGTGTTCGACCGGTTCCCGAACCTGAAATGGGGCGCCATCGAATTGGGAGCGTCCTGGCTGCCGGGGTGGATGCGATCTCTGGATTCGGCAGCTCATGCCTTCATGCGCAATGAGGAGCGCCTGCAGAACCTGTCGGCAAAGCCTTCGGAAATCGTTCGGCGGCAATTGCGTGTCGCGCCTTATCCTCACGAGGATGCTGGATGGATTATTGCCAATGCTGGCGAAGAGGTCTGCATGTTTTCGTCCGATTACCCGCATGTCGAAGGCGGACGCAATCCCCTGAAACGGTTCGACGAAAGCCTGAAGGGTACGTCCGCGCGCGGTGTGGAACGCTTCTACTCGGAGAACTTCATTGACCTGATGGGTGATGGCCTTTCGCCGGAGCTCCGTCATCCTGCGATGATGCCGGCATAGGCAGGTCGCCTAGCTGCGAATGCAGCGCGTTCCGGGGGCGGGGGGTGACTGGGGCGGGCCGGCAAAACATTGCGCGTGTTCCATCCATGCGCTTGCATTTGCGCCGGATACGGAGAGACCCGTATCGGCAATATTGCGCACTTGCGTGACAATTTGGCAGAAATCTTCTGCCGAGCCTTCGATGCGCTCGTCGGCCTGCGCGTCTCCATAGGTCCAGATTTCGCCGGAGGGCGCCGTCAGGACCAGATGGGGCATGGGCTCCGGGATTGGCAATTTGCGATTGGCAAATGTCCAGCCATAGGTGTTCACGCCAAGCACCACGATATTCCGGATGCGGTCGGCATTCTCGCGAACCACGCCCAGCTGGTCATAGACTTCCTGTCCGTGCGCCCACGTTTCCATCAGGCGGGCCGTGATTGAGGAGCGCGCGCTCATGCTGGGCCCAACCCATTTCAGGCGCTGGGATGGATCGGTTTGTGCGAACACATCGGCCGTCTCGCGGGCCATGGCCAGCCAGTCTTCCCGCAAGGCACGACCTGACAGGCCATTGAAATGTGCCCGCTCATGGTCCGGCAGGGCGCCTTTGCGAAGCGCGTCGGTCAGGCCGGAGACGAGCGCCTGGAAGGCGGCTTCGTCCTTGACCGAGAGCAGGGCGGCGGTGTTCCAGAAGTGCAAATGGCGGAGCACCATGTCGATGGTCCAGCGCTTGAAGGCGGTTTCGTGCAGATAGTCCGCGTCAGACAAGGGCGCGATCAATTCGGCCAGCGCATGGGTTTCGTCCAGGAAATCGGTCGCTTGCTGCATGGCGATCAGCTGTAATCCGCGATCCGGCAGAGCAGGTCGCCGCGGAATTCGAAAAAGCTTGCGCCGCGTACCTTCACCGTCTCGCCGGATTTGATGCCGTTGGGCAGGTCCACGGCGGCCTTGCCTTCGAACTCGATTTCGGCCGCCGCCTTGCCGCCGCCGCTGACGATGTTGACCAGTCTCTGGCGCCGATAGGAGAAGGCATTGCCGGACAATTCGGCCACCTGGCGCATCATGTCCTTGCCGTCGAGCCGCATGGATTGGCCCGTGTTCGAGATGTTTTCGAAAACAACATCCTGCGTCACGCAATCGAGCATTCCCTCGATATCGCGGGCATTATAACAGGCAAGGTAGCGATTGATCACGTCATCAAGCACGGTGTCAGCTCCCAATTCCGGGTTGTGTCCGGTCTGCCTCAGCAGCGACCCATTGGCAACAGGCTTTAAAATGCCTCAAAGATGCGCCATAAGCCCGGTTCATTTTTAGGAGCAGGAATATCATGGCCACTCGGATCGCAGTCGTCGGCGCAACAGGTAATGTCGGACGCGAACTGCTGAACATTCTGGAAGAACGCATGTTCCCAGCCGATGAAGTCTTTGCGGTAGCGTCCCGGCGGTCCCTGGGCAAGGAAGTTTCCTATGGCGACCGCACCCTGAAATGCCACGATATTGAACAGTTCGACTTCTCGCAGGTTGATCTCGTCCTGATGTCTGCCGGTGGGGCGACCGCGAAGGAATGGGCCCCGAAGATTGCCAAGGCCGGCGCGATCACGATCGATAACTCGTCCGCCTGGCGGATGGACCCGGACGTGCCGCTCGTTGTGCCGGAATGCAATGGCGAAGCAGTGCTGGGCTACAAGAAGAAGATGATCATCGCGAACCCGAACTGCTCGACCGCGCAGCTCGTCGTGGCGTTGAAGCCGCTGCATGATGCCGTCGGCATCACGCGCGTCGTCTGTTCGACCTACCAGTCCGTGTCCGGCGCCGGCAAGGATGCGATGGACGAACTCTGGAACCAGACGCGCGGCGTATTCGTCAATGACGAGCCAACTCCGGAAGTCTTCCAGAAGGAAATCGCCTTCAACGTGATCCCGCAGATCGATGTCTTCATGGAGGATGGCTTCACCAAGGAAGAATGGAAGATGCGGGTCGAGACCAAGAAGATCCTCGATCCGTCCATCGAACTGGTCGCCACCTGTGTGCGCGTGCCGGTCTTTGTTGGCCACTCTGAAGCGGTGAATGTCGAACTGGCCGGCCCATTGAGCGCCAAGAAGGCCAAGGAAATCCTGCGCGAGAGCCCCGGCATCATGCTGGTCGATGATCCGGAAGACGAGCTCTACATCACGCCGAAGGAATGTGTCGGTGAGTGGGCGACCTATATCTCCCGCGTCCGCAAGGACCCGACGGTCGAAAACGGTATCGCCTTCTGGTGTGTCTCCGACAATCTCCGCAAGGGCGCAGCCCTGAACGCGATCCAGATTGCTGAAGAACTGCTCAATCGCGGCGTCCTGAAGCCAGAGAAAAAGCCGGTCGTCACGAGCTGAACTATCTCTCAGATGGGGACCGGCTGAATCTGGACGTCGAGACTGGCCAGCCGGTCATAGTCTTTCATCTTCCGGCGCATTGGCCGCCATTCGTAGAGAAAGATCGAAACGGCTCGCCAGTTGGCGACCCAGCCGATGATCAGCAGGCCTTCTGCCAGCAGGCTGAAGAGTGCGCCGCCATGCACGCTCTTCAGGGCCTGGGCCCCGACGGTACAGGCAGCGAGGAAGGCTACGCCGACCAGCGCCGCTTCGCGGCCCTCACGCATGAGGTGGCGAATGCGTCTCGTTTCCCTGTCCCGCAGAAAGGAGAAATAGTTTGCGACGGATTGCCGGACGTCTTCGGCGCCGACGTGCGCTGCGGCTTCATCTGGAACATGCAGGACCAATTGCAGCGACGCATCATGCGGGGCGTCATGAACGCAATCGACGATGTAATCCTCGACGGTATCATTGATGTCGCGCTCGACGAGCGGTGAGGGATCAAGCGAATTGAAGAAGGCCTCGATCGTCTTCAGACGTATATGTATTCCAAAGGGAGCCTTATGCTTTTCCGGGCGATGAGGCATGGATCAGTCATTCCGGTCGGGGACCGGGGGCTTCCGGTCAGGCAGGTTCTGAATCTATATCGGATGCCAGGTTTCGGGAATTGATTTGTTTGCCAACCGATCTTGCCGTTTCCTGCCTGCTACGCCAGACCGCAAGTCTACAGTCTGAATCGGGTGGCTAGCGACTTCCCGCACTGCTACAGGCCGGCATCATGAATACTGAAACACGTCTGGGATTCTTTGCCGGCCTGGGGGCCTATTTCATCTGGGGGAGCTTGCCGCTCTACATCCGGCTGATGAAGCATATCAGCGCGCCGGACCTTCTGGCGCATCGCGTGGTCTGGTCAATCCCGACGGCGCTGATCTTCATTGCCCTGGCGGCGAACTGGCGCGACGTGCGCACCGCTCTGAAATGGGACAAACTGAAATGGTTGGCTGTGTCAGGGGCGCTGATCGGCGCGAACTGGGGCTGCTATATCTGGGCCGTCAACGCAGACCGGACCGTTGAGGCGTCGCTTGGCTATTACATCAACCCGCTGGTCAACGTTCTGTTCGGGATGATCTTCTTTTCAGAGCGGTTGCGCATCGCTCAATGGATCGCGGTCGGCATCGCCACGATTGGCGTCGGCATCATGACGATCGCCTTTGGTCACATCCCCTGGGTGGCGCTCTTCCTGTGCATGACGTTTGCGGTCTATTCCCTGATCCGGAAACAGGTCGCCATCGACAGCCGAGCCGGTTTCCTGATGGAAGTGCTGCTGCTTGCGCCATTGGCTTTGGCCTGGCTCATCTGGGTGTCGCGCCAGGCGGACGCACACGTCTTCGGGGAGGGCGGATGGGACATCGCGCTGCTGTTGGCGGCGGGACCGATCACGTCAATTCCATTGATCCTGTTTGCCTTGTCCGCGCGGCGGTTGAAGCTCTCAACGGTCGGCATGATGCAATATATCGGGCCGACGATTCAGTTCCTCATCGCGGTCCTGATCTTCCGGGAGCCGTTCGGCTGGACGCATGCGGCGGCTTTCGGCTTCATCTGGACGGCGCTGGCGATCTTTACCGCCGACAGTGTCATGGGCGACGCCAAGGCCCGGCGGCTGGCCCGCGCGGCGCGTGTCAGCTGAAAAAAATGCTCCGGGCTGGTGAGCACCGGAGCAGGAAGATGTTTTGCATGATTGGAGTTGCCTCCACACATGCCCTCGCAAGGCGCATGCCATTCAGGTCGCCGGCCGCCCGGTCGAAATGCCAATCCAGATGGCGATTCCGAACAGCATGAGCGCGAAAGTCGCGCGCACGACAGGCGCCGTGCGGTAGGCTTCCAGTTTTTGTCCGAACCGGTCCCCAGCCATCACAATGGTCGTGTGAATGGTTGTCGCCAAGGCGAGATGGATGACGCCGAGTGCAACAATCTGCACCCAGATTGGGCCGGCATGGTCACTCGCGAATTGCCCGACAACAACGAGATAGAATACGAGCGCCTTGGGATTCAGCAGATTGGCGACCAGTCCGCGCCAAAAGCCAGCCGCCCGGTTGCGATTGAGCGGTGAGACGGATCCCGTATCGCGCCAGGCCTCCAAGGCGAGATAGACCATGAAGGCCACCCCCCCCCAGCGCAGCGCTTCGTAAAGCACCGGCAGTTCGGCAAGCAGTGTGGAGAGCCCTGTGGCCGCTGCAAGCAGCTGGACCGTCAGGCCCAGTGTAATTCCCACGACAGCGCGCAAGCCGGCCGCGCGCCCATATTGGGCCGACAGGGCTGCCAGCCATCCCATATTTGGGCCCGGTGTCAGTTCGACCGCCGCCATGGCGATCAGGAAAGCTATCCAGTCAATATGATCGAACATGGATCAGAAGCAGTCATAGACGGCTTCGACGAGCCGCACCGCCCGTGGATCCCCGACAAGGATGTTGGACTGCTTGTTCATGACATAGGCGCAGGTCAGGCCATGTCGCTGGTCGGCGATTGCCATGGACCCGCCCCAGCCGGAATGGCCGAGTGTCGTGGGTTCAGGCCCGAACAGGCCATGCGTGTTGTGCATGATGCCCGCGCCGAAACTGGTGATCATGGGCAGGACGAGATCCGGCCCATGTGTGCGGGCGGTGGTCAGGGCGTCGAAAATTGTTTCCCCCATGATGCCTGCGCCACCTTGCGTATAGGTCTCATAGATTTGGGCGACCGACAGGGCTGTCCCGTGGCCATTTGCCGAGGGGATTTCGATCTCACGCCAGATCGCGCCCCCCCGGTTCGGGGCTGACCATTTGCTGACGAATGCTGCGCGGCGGGGCGGGGTGATTTCTCCGAGGTCTGCGAGGTCGCGCGGACGCTGGATATCGGCGCAGCGATCATGCTCGCTGGCCGGCGTACCGATCATGAAGTCGACGTTTGGAAACAGGGATTTCAGCGTGGTGCCGAGGGTTTCGCCGCTGATGCGCCGCGCGATCTCGCCGACCAGATAGCCCCAGCTGAGGGGATGGTAGCCATGCGCGCTGCCAGGCGACCACATGGGGGCGAGGTCCGCCAGTGCCGCGGCGCAGGCGGGCGGGTCGAGCCAGAGTTCAGGGTCGATCTCATCCGGAAAGCCGGGCAGGCCGGCCTGATGACTCGCAACTTCGGCAATGGTGATCGTGCCTTTTCCATTGGCTGAAAATTCAGGCCAGACATCGGCCACGGGCGTCTCGAAACCGCCCGGCAGGCGCTCCACCAGATGGGCCAGGACGATGGCTGCGATACCTTTGGTGGTCGAATAGACCGGTACGAGGGTGGTGTCCGACCAAGCGGTCTCCTTTTTCCGGTCAGCCCAGCCGCCGATCAAATTCACGACGATTTGGCCATCCTTGATGACCGCAAACCCAGCCCCAAGCTCTTCGCCGTCAGCGAAATTCTGCTCGAACACGCCGCGAACGGCTTCGAACTTCGCTTCGGTATGGCCTGAAAATGGGAAAGCACTCATGAGGGCGACCTTTCGGACTATTGATCTTTGAAGAGTGACGGTTCACCTCTTTTCGCCGAACAAGTCAAACAATCGAGGAACCGCCTGTCCATGCCTGAATCGCTCCACCGTCCCCGCCGTTCCTGCCTTTACATGCCCGGTGCCAATGAGCGCGCACTGGAAAAGGCAAAGACGCTGCCCGCCGATACGGTCATCATGGATCTGGAAGATGCCGTGGCACCAGAGGCCAAGGAAACCGCGCGTGACACGATCCGGGCCGCAGTGACCGCAGGGGGCTATGGCCACCGTGAAATCGTGGTCCGGATGAACGGGCTGGATACCGAATGGGGCCAGGCGGATTTGAAGATGGCCGTGGAAGCCGGGGCACATGCCCTGCTTGCGCCCAAAGTGATCGACGGCAGCGACATTGACCGTCTCGACGACGCGATGAGCCGCGCTGGCGCCCCGGCCGAGATGGGGCTATGGGTGATGATCGAGATGCCCAAGGCGATCCTGAACATCCAGGATATTGCCGAAGCCGTTGGCCGCACCCGCATGACGACGTTCGTGATGGGAACGAACGATCTCGCCAAGGAATACCGGGCGCGGATGACACCGGATCGGCTGGCTTTCCAGACCGCTCTGGGCATGAGCATGGCTGCGGCGCGCGCCTACAACATCGTCGCGATTGATGGCGTCTACAATGACATCAAGAATGAGCAGGGCCTGATCGACGAGTGCGAACAGGGCCGCGATCTCGGCTTTGACGGCAAGACGCTGATCCATCCGTCACAGCTCGATACGGCCAATCGCGTCTTCGCGCCAAGCCCGCATGATGTAGAACATGCGCAGGCCGTGATCGAGGCGTTTGCCGACCCGGAAAACGCTGGCAAGGGCGTGCTGAAAGTGAACGGCAAGATGACCGAATTGCTCCATCTGGACGAAGCCCGCCGGACCGTCGCCATGGATGAAGCAATCCGCGCTTTTGAGAGCTGATCCCCAATGCTCTCGGGCATTCGCATGGTAAACCGGCACATTCAGGAATACGCATGACCTACACACTTCTTCACCATTCCGGCTGCAGCACGTCGCGCAAGGGGCTCGCCCTGTTGCAGGAGAACGGCATTGAGCCGGAGGTCCGGAAATATATGAATGCTTCCGAACAGCTCAGCCTGGATGAGCTGAAGGACATCGCAAAAAAGATGGGGGTCGGTTCGCCGCGTGAGTTTCTGCGCGAGAAGAATGCTGCCGAATTCGGCATCGATGCGTCTTCGACAGATGACGAGATCTTCCAAGCGATGGCCGCCAATCCAAAGATTATCCAGCGCCCCATCGGCATCGTCGGCAAGAAGGCTGTGCTGGGCCGACCGATCGAGAAATTGCTCGAGCTGAAATAGCATTACACGGCTGATATTGCGGGGAGATCGATGAAATTTCATCGATCTCCCACGCGAAGATTCAATATCTGCATGGCAAGACAGACGGCATGATCGTGTTCATGACCCTTGCGGCGCTGTTGATCGCCTTTTCCGCATTCTGCACCTTTGGTGTGTCCTACATGCTGGCCGGTCCCCGCATGCTGGAAGACTTTGCGGACAATCGTGAACAGCAAATGATGGCCGGCCTGCTTGGGACCGCTATCATCGCGCTCTTCCTGCTGCCCTTCGTCTCACCCGCCTTGATTTCCTCGCCCAGTGA
>TARA_R110001632_G_scaffold26942_1_pt1 | contig 14915 bp, 6 predicted proteins | sample TARA_R110001632 | Tara Oceans TARA_R110001632 (sample SAMEA4398266) | marine metagenome | biome: Polar Biome; feature: [SRF] surface water layer (ENVO:00010504); material: water (ENVO:00002006), including particulate matter (ENVO:01000060) such as... | depth 5 m
TAAAGCCTTTGTCTTCCTGCTTATGATATTCCATAATAACATTTTTCAAAGTAGCTACAACCGCTCCTGGTAAACCAAACCCACCTTTAAGAGTAGTGTCAATTGTAGAGCTTAACATCCTCGCTGTGGTTACATTTTCTTTTTTTGCTTTTTGATCGTCGGTGTATTCTTCATCATCAAATCCTGGTATTAAAGCAAATAATCCGTTTTGTAAAGCGGTAAATATTAAATTTTGAATTGCACCATAGTAAATAATTTTACTCATGTTAGAAAAATCACTTTGCAATTGTGTTTGACCGGGTGTTCTTCTTCTATTATATATATCTTGAGCAGCTTTCTTTATGGATCTATTCAACTGTATAGGTGTATTTTGAAAAGCTAATACTAATCTACCCAATGAACTTGCTTGATCAGAGGATATTAAAGCTGGATCACCTGACTGTTGTGTTTCTTCTGCTATTTGACTAAAATCTTCAAAAGCTTTAGCTTCCGCTTCTGCTTTGCTCATTCCCTTTTGCATCAAAGACTTAACTCTATTTCTGTAAAATGTAGCACCACCTGCTGCAATAGCAAAGCTATCAGCTAATTGAGTTGGAGTAAAACCTATTTTTAATAAATAACTTAAAGCGGCAGTTGCTTTATTTTTAGCACCTTTAACGGCGTTAGCAATTTCAGCTTCATTAACATCACTCTTAAGTCCAGACCTACGTTGTTTTAATTTGTCTGAATTAAAAATCATAGCAAAGTCTTTCCAATACTGAAATTGATTTGCAAATGCTAAAGCTGCTTTAAGTGGATTGTTATCTCCCCAGTTTATAAAGTTAACCGTAGACAATGTTTGTAGCAGCGCTGATCTTCTATTAAAAAACATTATAGACCCAATAGAATTGTTAACCCAGTTATTCCACCTGTTCACATTTTTATTCATACCTGAAGCACGGTTAGTACCATTTTTCATTCTATATAAAATATCTTCTATAGCTTCTCTTTGCTTAGTACCATAGGTTGCTTCAATTTTATTAAGGTTTTTCTCACTAAATATAATGTCAGCATTTTCTATAAACTCTGCAATAAATTCTTTTCTATTTGTTTTTTCAGTAAGGTTGTTAAGATCTGATAATATTGTTTCAGCATCCCAATACGCACTAGGTTTATTCCACTTACCCTTTTTAGATAAAAGTAAAGCGGCATCAGCATAGCCAGATAATTCCGGATCTGCTGCCACAAAATCATTTAATTTTTTGTTGTCTCGTTTAGATAATCCAGGTATATCATGGCCTGCTTTATTCCAAAGATAAACTCTAATAGCTTGATCATGTGTATAGCCAGTATCTCCAGCCATCTTGCCTAGCTTTTTTACTACAGGTTTAAATTTTTTATTAAGTTCTCTAAACTCGTTTTTTATTGTTTGCCTAGCAGATTCAATAGCGGCAACCCCTCTAAAGTAAGGTGTTATTAAAGCATCTTGAAAAAACTTTTGATCAGCATCCCCTTGCCTTCCTTTGCCAGCAAATGTATAAGATGTTAATCCCTTGAAGTCATTTAAAGAACTTGGCATCCATAATTTAAATTTACCAATCTTAGCTCCTCTGCGTTTTGCAACAACATCAGAAAATTCAGCTTTAGCATTTACACCTTTGTTGCGCTCAATCATTCTATTAAACTTTGAATCCAAGCTTTCGCTAAAAGCTACTTTAGCTAATTGAACTTTACCTTTAACATCAAAAGTATTTAAAGCGTCTTTAACAGCCTTGACATTTCCTGTATGATCATCAGCAAAATAAAAGTCGTTATAACCTTCAGCAACTTTATTAATTACCCAATCAGCTTTAGCTTTAGGTGTACCGTTGCCTAGACCTGTAATATTTTCTATTGGAATGTTTAATCCCATACTCGCTAAAAATTCTTGTATAGGTCCTGCAGCATCAGCGGGCCTGGCTGTTAAAACAAAAACGTCTTTAGTTCCTCTTTTGTCTGCTATTATTTTAGCAACATCAAGCAAAGGACCAGCACTACCATTCATTACTTTGCTAAACTCAGAAAAATCCCACTGAGCACCGTCCGCTTCCATATTAGCTGCGTCTTTAGCAAAAGTTGCAGCATCAATTTTACCCTTGGTACCATCTGGCATTGTGTATAGCACATTACTTTTAGTGCGTGCAAGTGTATCATCAAAATCAAATACCCGTATTTTTTTAGGGTTTTCTGAAAAAGCTATAGTCCTTGCGTCATTTATAGCTTTTTGACCGGCTTCAATCTCAGCAAGCTTTTCTATTTTAGCAGGAGTAAACATTTCATCAAATGCACGTTTAACTCTACCGGCTGTCTGAAGACCTGTCATGTCGTAAAAAGCCAATAAGCTTTCTTTAGGTATAACAGTAAGTCTAGCATCTCCTATATCACTTGTGGCTCCTAGCTTGGAGTCTTGTATGTCAGATAATACCTTAGTATTTAATTGCTGATCAAAATTTTGCAATTCAACTTTTAGTTTAGCCGCAAAAGCATTTTTAACTATATCTACTTGACTAGGATTATTTATGCTAATAGCTACGTAGTCTAAAAGTATTTTAGCTATTGCTAATTTTTTCTTAGCGTCAGGAGTTGCGTGTTCACCTTTAACTCTTAATAACTGTGCTAAGCTTTGTTTTGAACCATCTTTTATAGCTTTAACCGCGTCTTTGTAGTTTGGATGATTTTCATTTATTACTATAACACCATCTTTAAAAAGCTTTTGTTGAGGCTTAGTTAATGTATTTGTATAAGTAGCTCCGGTTTCTGCATTTATATAAACTGCTTGGGATTCTGCGTAAAATTGTATGTCACTTATCCCTGTTAAGCCTCTTAAAGATTTGCCTATGTTTGTAGTTGATTCAAGTAATCTTAAAAATCCTACTGCTTGCTTAGGATCTTTAGCTATTATATCAAACGCCGCTTCCAAAACCGCTTGAGCCGCTTGTTTATTAGCTATATTTAAATCGTCTACTTCATCTTTGTAGTTTTCATTAAAGTAGTCTATTTTATCTTGTACTGTGTCAAATTGTTTATTTAGTACGTCTTTAGTTATTTTATCAACTAATCCAAAACCTGCTTGTACAATAGTAATATCGCTAGGGTTAAAATCTAAATCAATACCATCTGCTTCTAAATTTTTTATTTTTTCTTTAATATCTCCGCCTTTAGTGCCTTCTTTTGTGTTTAAGTATCTAAAGTGAGCTCCAAAGAAATCAAAGCCTAAAGCTTGAACTAATGAATTAGGTAAATTATCAATAAGCTTATTAGAAAAAACATCTAATTGCTTCATTGCAGTTTTGTTATCTCTTTTTGAATTGTTCTTAAAGTAATCAGCTAGTATACCTTTTACAGCGTTAGGTGCATCTTTCCAAACTTTCAAACCTTTTTTATAGCCTTGTGAGCCTCCTTCTAATTGTGTTCCAATGTTTTCCCAAATAGCTTTAGCATCATCACTTAAAGAGTTATATAAAGTATCCACCGCTCCTGTATCTCCTTCGATAGTTAAATTAAACATACTTTGCAAAGTAGGAACTTCTGAAAATTTAATTTGTCCTCTTTCAGATTGAGTTGCTATTTCTTCAACAAATATGTCGCTTAACACAACATTTTTTGCTGCTTGATTACTTTCGAAAGCTTTACTTATGTCACTATTTTCGTTTAATAATTCTTTGTTAAATATTTCAAGACCTATTTCTTCAGCAATAGCTTTAGCCATAGATTCTTTTCTACCCCTTATTGGATTTCCAGATGTTATTTCGCCTTCAGCATTTTCTACAACATTATCTAACATGGACTCTAAATAATCAACATCACTTAAAGTAGTAGCTACATTAGGAAGTCTACGAACCAATTCTCCACCGGAAGTTTTACCGCTTTTATTACTAGAAGTTTTTTCTCTATCTATATTTTTACCTTTCCAGTCACTGGTGTAATTTGGTGTAAAAGTAAAATCACCATAGCTATCCTTAACTCTTTTACCATCTATATCAACCACGTAAGATCCTCCTACTGATTTTTGAACAGCTTTAGGGATTGCTCCTGAAAGCCAAGTTGTGGTCATGTTTTCTAAAACAGCTTTCTTATTTTTTAATAACCACTTTTGTAGCTTGCCGTCTTTTTTACCACCCATAGCCTCCTTAAGATCTATATCAGCTTGCTTGCCAATTTCTTTTTTAATTTCAGCAATTAATGGTGATACAGTTTTATTTATAGAAACTTTAGTATCTAATCTTGATTTTAATACTTTTACAATCTTAGTTAATTTATTACCAATCTCTTTAATAGTAAAACCTGGTAAAACACCGCTATCAATTATTTTTCTAAACCTACGTCTATCTTTTTTAATAGCATCATCTTCAGCAATTTTGCCCTGAGCTTCTTTTGTATCAAGATCAGTAGTCTTCTTTTCAGCTTCGCTTTCTTTAAATAAAGCTTTTTTAGCATCTAATTTAATAAAATTAGTATTAGCGAATATAAACTCACCAAAAGTAATTGGCGCTTTGTTACCAGATTTTTTTCTTAATGCCGCTGGATCATAATTAAGTAATCTGTCTTGTATATTCTTTATAGCTTTTTCGCCTACTTCTTTACTTGGTGATTTAGATTTAATATAATTACTTATTACTCCATTTGGTTCTGTAGCTGCAAAAACTGGATTAAATATATTTCTGGCAAAGTACTGTTCTTGCGTTTCAACACTCGGAGGTACTAATCCATTAATCTCTTGCAGAGGCGTTAGGGATGCCGCTATTTTAGTTTCTGATTCGTTAGTAGCTTTTGTACCTTCTATAGCCTCAAACTTCTTTACAAGAGCTGATTCTCTAGCTTTAGCTATATCCGCTTTTGAAAGTTCGCCGCTATTTATTTTTTTAGCCATTCCAACAACGAAGTTGAACATGTCTTGCTCGCCTCTGAAGTCAAAGTCAAATTCTGATCCAAATTTTTGTTGAGTCATAGTGCCAAATAATCCAGCAATACCTTTACGTTTTTTAACGTTGGTGATTTTTTCACCAGCAACATATTCTAGTACTTTAGATATTACCTCAGCGGGATCTAGATTACCGTCTTTATCATAAATACTATCTGCTAGTAACTCATTATAAACCTTAGAGTCTGTGGATTTTAATGTTTCTAGTAATTGATTAGATATGGCTTCAAAAGCACCATTATTTTTTTGGTTTGCAAATATTGACCAAAATGCTTGATGACCAACTTCGTGCGTTCGAGTATATTTTCTTTGATTAGCTACTTGGTTTTCAACAACCGCTAAGGTTAAAGGTTTTGAATCAGCAGTCCCCTCAACAGCAACACCGTCATTACCTCTTTTAAGACCCTGATTTATTTTAGCTTTTTGTTCAGTAGTTAAATCTACCCTGGATTCTACATAAGCTTCAGCTTGTTCAACTGTATCAAATGATACGAAATCTTTTTCAAAAGCGCCGTTATTAGTTTTTTGTTTTGCATTTTCAGATCTTACTATATCTCCATAATACAAATCGTAAGCTCTATTGTCTATGTCTTTTTCGGAGGATTCTTTCCCTCCTTTTTCACCGTATAATTGAGAGGTAGCTGTTTCAATGTATTCATTATAAGAATCAGGATCTTGCCCTTCAAAAGCATTCCACTCTGTTTCGTTTTTGAGCATTGCCCCAGATTGTACCGCTCTATTTTTTATAGCTACAAGTTTATCAAACTTTTCCTGCAGCTCTTTTATTTTAGCTTTTTTTACCTCAGGAGCTAATCCTTCGGTATTTTGTATAGTCTGTGCTTGTCTTTGAAGATCTGCTTGTTGATTTATATTTTGAAGAACGTATTGAGCACCCCTAGAAGTAAGATTGTTGTTTATTAAATCTTCTTGCTTGGATATTTCACTTGCTAAATCTTGACTTTTAGATTCTATAAGTTCTACTATAGCGGCTCTAGCCCCGTCAGTTTGAGCTGTTTCATATCTTCTACCTAAATCATTTATGTCATCTTGAAGTTTACGGGCTGTTGCTAGTTTTTCAAAGCTTGAGAATCTAGCATTATATGCGCCTTTAAAAAAAGGTACACCCGCAAAAAGTAAACCAAATCCAAATCCGGAAAAGCCAGCATGATCCATTCCTTCTGTAAAAGGGCGTCCTGTTATAAGGTTTTGAGCACCCGACGTAGCTACTTCTCCTGCTGATTCTAATAATCCTTCATATATAATACCTCTTTTACTGTAAGACGATACAAAAGCTTTTAAATTGTTTTTAAGTAGCTGATCCTTACCGGCATTTAACCAAGCAGTATTAGCTCTTTTTAAAATTGGTACAGTTGTTAGCCCCGCAAAAAGACCTTCTGCTCCACCGTACCCAATAGACTTAAGCCATACTTCTGTTTGACTATATTTTGGCCCTTCTCCTGGATTTATTTCTAAACCCATAGCTATCTCAGATTGCATATCCATCATTTGAGAACCTGCACTTGTAGCTCCAATAACGTAAGGAGCCGCTGTACCACCAGATAAGGCCATTGCTGCTAATATAGGTATTTGATTAGAAACTTCCTGCATTAAAAACTTGCCAAAATTACCAGCACTACTAAATCCATCTCTAAAAGCAACATCTCTAACAAATTCTTGGCGTACTTGTTGAGAGTACTGAGAATATTCGCCTCCTAATTTTTGAAGATCATTATATGCTTCTCCCCCGTCTGCTAAAGCGTATATACCAGTAGCAGCAGAACCAATCAAATGTGCTCCACCCATTGCTAAATCCAAACTACCTAATCCTATGTTTGTTAGATACTTTTCATGTAGCTCATAGTTTTTACCGGCAGCCTCAGAAGTTAATTGTGCATCATTTAATTCACCCAATGCTAAATCTTGCTGATTTGATACATTTGAATAAAGCATTTCTTGAGCTTGTACTTTAATATTCACTTGATTAGCAACATCAACGAAACTAGACGGAACTACTTGACCGTTTTTTAATGTAACCATTTCAGGGTTAGGATCAATCCATATATCGTTTTCGGAACCCCATTGTATTACAGCATTATTATCCTCTTCAGAGAAATTAGGTTTATTTAAAATGCTAATAATAGCATTAGTTTTTAATTTTTCTTCTGCTAGTAACTCAATTTTTTTAGTTGCTTCATTATATTTTGCGCCTTCTTTTACTGATATAAAATAAGATGCAGCATACATCTCCTCTTGAGTCATAACTCCTTGATCTATAGCTGCTTCTCTAGCTACATATTTAGCTTCATTTACATCTGCTTGATACAATTGGTTTCTAACTACTCTTTTAGTGTTTGCCTCTAATTCATCATCAGATAAATTTGGATACATCTTTTTTAGAGCGGCAGACGTAGCTATTAATTGTTTTTCGTAAGGCTTTACTATTACCGTTTCAGTAGTTATTGCCATTGATGGAGGTGCTGCTGTAGGTAAAGGGCTAGTTAGCGCTTGGGTTCTTTGTACTTCTTCGTATTGATCGAATAGTTTTTCGTCCTTTAGATACTTATTAGTAGCATCTTTTTCTGCATTTATAACTATCTTATTGTCTTTTTCCCAAGCTCTGTACTTTTTGAGGTCGGTAGTTTCAGCAGGAGCATTAAGATACGACTCGTATTTTTTAGCGTAATCCTCTAGTCTTTTAAGATTTATAGCATGGATTCCAGGGTCGTCTGAATCTAACTGTAATTGTATGGTCTCATCAACATTGGGAATGGAAACTTTAGCTACATCAAACATGTTGAATGTAAAAGGATCCATTTTTATATTTCTATCCCCACGTTCTGTTCCGTATTCTTCTGGTGATAATTTATTAAAATTATCTTCTTCAAACACTAAGCCAGTTCCTGCATATAATTCTGATAATGTTTTGACAACTTCTTCTTCATCTTGCTTAAAAAGGTTAGCTTCACCATCACCTTGAACATATGATTGTGTTTCTTTATCAAATTTTATCCCCTGTATTGGAGCAAGAAAGTCCAAAGAAATATTTTCCGAAATTAAATCCGTATCTTCTGACTCCACATCCGGATCCACAGTTACTGTAGAGTCTGTTATCTTTCCCTCGCTAATAGTAGCTTTAGATAGCTTAACGTAATTATCTAAAGACATACCCTGTTCTGCCGCAGCAGCTAAAGTATCTTCTTGAGAATAGTTTTCACCATTTATATTGTATACTGGTAATGCCATACTTTTGTTAATTTAATTTTATTATAAACCTCTCGCTTTTAGGTTAAGTATTTCTTTTATTTCGTCATAGCTATAAGTTTCCCAGGTGGTTTCATCGTCAGGTGCTGCAGTATTTCCTATAATAGGAACGCCTTGAGAGTTAACTAAAACATATCTTGCGGTTTCTGGTTTTCCAGCCTCGCCTGCTCCTGCCCATTTAGCTCTCTTCCCGTTTAATCCAGTGACTGTTGTTCCTTCTCCTAGTAATTTAAGCTTGCCCTGTACTTCTTTACGCTTGTATTGTTCTTTTGGAGTTAGCTGATATCTTTTTCTTTCTGCTTCCTTATAACCTTCATTAGCGGTATTTGTTCTAGCATTAACTAATCTATCAACAACCATATCTCTTATCTTATCAATACCGCCATCAGCTTCCTTATTTAGGTCCCACGTATTAGCAATGTCAGTCATTGGTATACCATCGTCATCGAAGTCATAAACTATAGATTTTAATGCATTAACGTTTTGTAATTTGTTTTGAAGGCTTAATCTATACTGGTCTGTTTGCCATTGATTTAATTTTTTGCCAGCCGTAAATGATTTTTCATTTTCTGTAATGATTTCGTTAGCTAATTTAGAATCTTTATACATGGGAGATTGTAAATCGTTGTAAGCAATTTCTTGGCCATCAAACTCAAAAGCTACGTTACCGCCCTGCTGTATTGTAAAAGGTGTTTGGTAATTTTTATCGGTTTTGCCATCGCCATCAGCGTCATAGAAACCATAAGCAACCATATTCTCACGTGTGTTAGTATCGTCGTTACCCAATGATATGTCTCCGTTCATCATATCTTCTGCAAACCCTACTTTTGATTTCTTGTAAGTAGTTAATTGAGCAGCTAAGTTTTGATAACTATTGTTAACGTCGTTCATTATATCAACCTGCCTCATATACTCTGGATCTGTAGTGTCCTGTATTGCTGCAGCTTGTTTGGCCGCCTCCGCATATTTACTTCGTTCTTTAACTAAAAAAGTACGCATGTTTTTTGTTTCATCCGGAGAAAAGGAAGTAAAATCCATACCTGTTTTTAGTTTACCCATGTATGAGTTAACCTTGTTTTGGTAATCTTGATTCTTTTGTGCAGTAGGGGGTGTTCTAGTGACAGCTTCAGCCATTATAAGTCCCTGAGATACCGCTTTTCCAATATCTAAAAACTTCTTACTAGTTAAAGCAGCACCTTGTATTAATACATTATTTGCCATAGTGTTCTGTTTTATCCGAGATTTGTGCCTCCTGATGTGCTTTTTTGCATTCCAAACATATTCTGAACGAAATCTCCGCCTCTTCCTCCAAGTCCTGGTATTTGTGGTAAAGCAGCGCCAGCTAATCCTGTAACCCCACCTATAACACTTGCTTTAGCTTGATCCACCGCGGCATTTGCAGCGCCTAATCTTTGCTGGGACATCCCGAGCAGTGTGTCGTTTTTATCTTTTGTTTGTTTTCTGGATATTAATTCTCCTTGTCTTTCTTTTGCTTGAAGTTGTCCAGCCATTTGTCTCTCAGCCATTTGATTGCCGGCTTCTTGCTGTCCAATACTAGCAGACGCTGATTGAGCATTCGCTGATTGTTGACCCGCTAATGACTGAGCTAAAGCTGCAATACCAGAACCGCCAGCGGCTCCTTGCAAGGAATTCATGGTATTAGCCATACCTTGGTTTTGCTGTTGTGAAATAAAATCTGCTTGCTGAGTATTAACAGTCAGATCTTCCATGGTATTTTCCATGTCTGCATATGGATTAGACGTGTCCGCCGCTTCCATCGTATATTTGTTTTTATCAAATTCTGCTTGAGCAGCTCTTTGTTCTTTTTTTCTTTTACCGCTACCAATTAAACCGCCGGCTATTCCAGCAATTCCTTGTATAGCTCCCATCATAGGTATTGCCATAATTACATTGTTTTATAGGTTATTATTACGTATTATTTGCTACTTTCAAAAATCTCAGTGCCAACAGAGAATAATTCAACTTTTTTGGTAGAATCGTTTTGAAATGTTGTCTCCAAATAATAACCTTTTAAAGATCCCAGGTTAGCAGCATTAGTTTTACTGAACAGAATAAACGACAGTACAGTAGGCCTAACAACATTGTTAGGTATATCAGCAATAATAAAATCAATACCAACATCTGTTATAATTCCTATTTGTACAATATTGGTACCATTGAGATCGTTTGTATAATAAGCAGTGTCTCCTATCTGTACAGATACATTTAGGGGTTTTGGAAATGCTATTGTTATTAAAGCCATTCTGTTTTATATTTTATTAGTCTAAGGACATAAGGTAGGAAAATCTATTATTTGGCCACTAGAATCTATTTGCAAAGCTATTCCGTTAGCAGAACCTAGTATTGAGTAAAATAAACCATTAGCTAAAGTGGAGGACCCCACAAATGCCTGTGTGAACGAGGTATCCAAATAAACAAATTCATCTTTACTAAAAACATTAGTAGGAGTGTAACACGGTATGTCATATGAAGTATTAGCACAGGCTGCAATATCATTATTGAAAGCAGTTCTTTCTAATTGGAATAATGCAACAGGCGGAGTACAACTAGGACAGCTAGTTTCTGGTTCAAGAGTGGTAGCAGTTTGCTTTCTATAATTTGTCATTGTTATTTATTTTATGTTTATGGGCATGTATTAAATTCTATTATATTTCCTACTGAATCTGTTTTAATTGAAAAATCAATAGCACTATTTCCAGACCCAAAATGACCTCTAAAATACTGACCACTTGTAAGAACAGGCAACCCGGTATCTTTATAAATCACTCTAACACCTACTGCTAAATCTGCGAATAGGGGATAAATATATTCTGGATTAGCTGGGTTCCAAGCAGGTGTACAAGCAAGGGCAGATGAAGAATAAAAGCTAGCATTGTCAATTGACAACACATCCCCATCTAATGTATCTGCGTAATAACCCACGGGAGATCTAACTGTTAGAAATTGATCTGCAAAATAATCAGCAGCATTAGAAAAAGTTTCATTATAACCAAAAAATACACTTGTCACCGTCCAAGGACCACAGCACAAGTCGTTTTCATTTGCCGCGTAACGCATACGGTTTGTGGAGTAGCAGGTTGGACATGCCGCTTCAGGGTCTAATATTCCATTTAATTGTGTTCTAAAATTTGCCATTATTAGTTTATTTAATTATTAAGGTTCAATTACAGGACAGGTCCCACATACTCCGCTAGATCCATCAACATAATCTCCATCAGGAGCTAACTGGGTAAGCTGTTGGTTTGCATAAAACGAAATTGCATTAGTGAAAGTTTCAGTGTCTAACACGAAAACTTCTGTACATTGAGAAACAGCGGAACAGCAAGCTATTTCACCCGGGTTTTGTTTAGGATCCACGACAGTAGGTGCAAAACAAACGTGTAAGCTTTTAAAAGCTCCTGTTGTTAAAAATTGTAATGCTTGACCATAGCCGGTTCCTACTTGGTTTGTAGCATATGCTCTAACGAAAAAGTTGGTAGTTCCTGATAAACCGGTAATATTACTAACAAAATCAGTGTCTCCTGTTCCATCATTTGTTTGCCCTTCAATAACACTAAAATCAGAAGTTAAACTCCACTCTACTCCTTTTTGTAATACAGGATTAGAGTTTGCAAGAAAAGTATTACCCCCAGTTGTAGCCGTAGTTCCAGTAACATTTGTTATTACGGTAGTTTGCAATTGAGGAATTTCAGCTCCTTGTGATATTATAAAAGGATTTGTTTGAGGGAATGGAGTTACCAAAGCTCCTGTTAAAGTAAACGTATAATCTACTCCAAAAGCAGGGGGTATAATAATGTCTATAAAATCTTGCCCCCCAGAAGGTATAACTCCCGAATAAGTGCTAGGCGTTGCTCCGTTATCAACAGTTAAATTCCAGCTAGCTCCAGGATTTCCTAAAGCTGTAAAAGTTCTAGTTTCTCCAGCTGAACTAAATGGAACATTTAAGAAACTGTATGAGGTAATAATTACAGGGTACACACTTGGTAAAGCAACTGCAGAAGCATTAACAAATATTTCATCTCCAGTCACGTCTGATATAGGAAAAGTATATTTTGCATTAAATTCAATACCTATAAGGTTGTTGTTCGTATCAAAAGTTTTATTGTTTGTTAAAGTATAACTGTTCTGATTTCCTACTGCTACTACACAAGTAGGTGTGTTTAGAAAATAAAATCCAGCGTCGGCTGTAAAATTGCTTGTAAATACATCGGTAGTAGTGTTGTAATCACCTGATATATTTATTGTTGCCGCGGGAAGACTAGCTGAAGCGTTGAGAACACTAAAATCGTAATCTACTTCTAAATTAATCTGAACAAAGGTGGAAACTCCATTAATACATATAGGCACATCAATATCTGTAAGTACCGAATAGGAATTAAATCCGACTAGCATTAAGACATTAACCCCATCCTGCACAAAGCTTATTGAATTCACTGGAGATGTAATGGTTGCCGAAAAATCAGAAGCCGTTATAACATATCCAGGGTTTGGAGAAAGCGTTAAAACAGTAGCGGATATGTTATCTCCTGATGCTACTGCTTCATTTACTTCTGTTACTGTGAAATTATCAAATGCCATATGTTTAAATTTTGTTTGTATTTAATATTAAATACAAGGTATTGAGTTATATTGCGTTATTGAGGCTATTCTTCTATTCGAAGTGCCACTAGAAAATGCTTCAATTCCAACTATGTACCAATCATTCGGTATAGAATAAGCGGTATTAGTGGGGTCTAAATAATAACTAAGAATATCGGTAGGACTATCTAAGCTTCCTCTGTACAAATAAAAGCCAGGTTGGAGGCCTGTGGTATTATACAGCTGTGTTCCTACATTAAATCCGTCAGTTGAAAAATACTTGGTATTTGTTAAAGTACCACATTGGCTAAGACTATAATCCTGTTTAATCATTACAAAATAGTTATCCATACCACATTTAGCAGCAGCAGCAGTAGAAGCGGGCACATAGGAATAGCCATTAGCAACATCGCAAGGACGTCTATCCCAATAAAGTCTAAGATCAGCATCCGGCTCTCCCGTAAAGCACGTTGGATCAGCAAAAATTCTTACATTAAATAAGCTTACACCATCTCCTGATATAGAAGAGGGTAATCCAATTCCTTGTACTGAGAAGTCTTCCGTGCTAATATTAGAAAGATCTGTTGCGTCTCCTTTTATGTAGTTAAAATATTTACCTTCTTTATCTAAAAATTCTGGCACTGCTCCAGACCCTAGATTTGTAAATGTGTCATTAACCCACCATCCAGGCGTAGATGTCACACTTGTAGGTATAGGTCCTCCGTTTGATTTTATAGCTTCAATCTGCGCTAAAGAATAATTAACTCCTGCATATCCCGGAGATGCGATATTATATACATTTGTTTTTGATTCTGTGCCATTGTAATTAATGGTCTTAAAGCCTTTTACAGAATTAAACTCCTCGTTGAATATAAAAGTTAAATAACTATCATATTGTACACCATAAAAATTATTATATAAATTATTTCTTCCGTGCTCATATATTAATCCATCTTTAAACGTGTATAGTTTTGTATCTATAGATACCCCATTTTCCGGTATATATGATTTTCTACTAGACCAGCCGTTAGAAGATTCGTTAAAAGAAATGGTTGTAGACGTGCCAAATTTACTCCAGTCGGAGCTTAACGTATCTAAGGTTATATTATAAGTACCTGTAGAATTATCGTAAAATCCAAACACATTTTTATTTAAAGGTAAATTGTCCTGAAAGAAATCGTCCATACCGTAATCACTGATCTGTGTTACGCCATCTGCAGAAAGCCTTAGTACTTTGCCTTTTGCATTATCTGCAAAATATACTCTATATGCGTAATTAGCAAAAGATTCTGGGTTTTTACCAATACCGAACATGCTAAACGTAGAGGGTATTATTGCTTGTCCCAGTACATTAGCCGATGCGGTCAACTGTGAATTACCATTGGCATTGTATATAGCGTCTTTGTCTGCTAAAATTTTTACAATCTTATCTTCGCAGAAGGCTAGTAAATCTGTTTCTCTTGTAAACAATTTTTGTATAGGACCGCTTTGTGGATCTATAACTTTAGTTATTGCTTCCGCCTGTATAAACTGATTTAACTCATTAAGTCCGGAGGTTGTATTAAATATACCTGAAAATATTAATGTATTAGTTAAAAACTCTTCTTCATATGGAATATCTAAAACAGCATTAGCCTTTGTTCCTGTTTGTATATAAGGAGCATTGTAATCGTCTCTAATTCTATTAGACTCTACACCGTTACCAAAAGAATAACAATTAAACCAAGGACTTATATATAAGTCATTAAATTTAGAAATTGGAATTGCGTCTGAAATTTCATAATAAATATCTAAGTCAGCTTGCTCTTCTGGTTCTGTTTCAAATATAGCTGGTTCTGCGGACGATATTTCTGATTGCTCTGGCGGAACTAATATATCAATGGTAACCAAGGGCGGAACGTTTGGCTGAATGAAAGGTGGGTAGCCGCCAGTAGATCCTCCGTATATCATTACGCCATTTACAAAAACAGGTTGATTGCCTTGATTTTGAGACATTCGGAGTATGTGATAGGGGGATATGGTTGCCTCTAGTGGTCTATCTAGTCTAGTATACTGTCTTACGTAATTGTTCCCACTTGACTGAGTGAATTCATAAATAAACTTTACTTCGTATACA
>TARA_R110001632_G_scaffold95637_2_pt1 | contig 14912 bp, 38 predicted proteins | sample TARA_R110001632 | Tara Oceans TARA_R110001632 (sample SAMEA4398266) | marine metagenome | biome: Polar Biome; feature: [SRF] surface water layer (ENVO:00010504); material: water (ENVO:00002006), including particulate matter (ENVO:01000060) such as... | depth 5 m
TATTGCTTTTTGTTTTGGTGTCATTATAATTCTTTTTTAAAGTCTTTGTACTTGGCTTTTAAATATTTGATCTCTTGTTTTTCTGCTTGTTTTGCCATTCTATAAAGTGACGGTATATCTTCTAACAAAGAGTTTGCGTCCCACTCAATATCAATATAGCCGTCTTCTGGATCATATCCTATTGCACGTAAATGTACTACTCCGTTTGTTGAATGTAGTTCTACTGTTTTCAAAATAAAAAATTCTTTGCTCATTACATTATATTTATTAAAGTTGATTTTAAGACGTCTAGTTTGTGATATGTCTTACGCTCTAGTGTTATGTCATTATTTATTGTTGCAGTCCTTAAAAGCACTTCTAATTGCCTTATATCCTGTCTTAACGTATCTGCTTGTGTCTTCATTTTATTTAGTCTTTTAAAGTTAAAAGGGGTTATTACCACCCCTTTGTTTTTATTTATTGTGCTAATTCGTAAACTATACAAGTATCTCTACTATTCCACCCATCACCTATCATTTCCTCTTTTTCATTTATTACCTTTAAGTCTAATAATAATTTAATTGAGTCTAATACCTCACTCTCATTAATATTTATTTTTGATCCTCTCCAAATTAAATTTTCCTTTGACCTTGTTCCGTATTTTTTAATTAAAGATAATAATTTCTTAATGTTGTTGTCATTGTAAGTTTTCATAATTTGTCTTTTATAGTTATTGATACTGTAAATATAAAATGAATTATTGAGTTATCCAAATTTTTTAATAAGTTTTTTTAAATTATTTTACTTTATCTCTCGTAAACTTCGTCTGGATCTATACCTAGCCAATCGCACAACATATCGTCTTCGTGCCAAAACAAATCGTTTATTTCAGTTTCACTTGGTGGATCTTCATACAGATCTTCAATACAACTTTCTAATTGATTTAACTCTTTATATGTTAATTGGTTTGCGAAGTCTTTTGCTCCACTCCAAAATTCAAATTGCGACAGGTTTAATTCTTTTGTGTATTTCATTGCTTTATCTTTTAATGGTTATTGTTTTTAAAATGCTCTAACGTTTCTATAAGTACGTCTACTTTTCCAGAAATACCGAAGTATTTTTTTACATCTGTAATTCGCCAATGTCTGTGTGGTCTCATTCCTGCTTTCCAGAGTTTAAGATCTCTTATGCTTATAACAAGGTTATAGTAACCTCTAGTTGCTTCTGCTCCGTTTATGTTAATTGGTATCGAACAATCTCGTTCAAAGCCTGTAATCGTCTCGTTTGCTTTCATACGTCTTTTATTTATTAAATGGTTGTTTAGTTTCTGCTAGTCTTTTTATTTTTTCGTCTATTGATCCGATCATACGCCCACAAAGTGGATAACATTCGGTTGTTACAGTCGCTCCTGCTTTAATCTTTTTATTTTTATAGATCCAGTTTTCTGTCAGTATTTCATCTCTGCGTCCTGCATATCCAATTACGTCCCTGTCTGGTTGCTCTAATTTGTAGCAGCCATAATATTTTCCACGATAATAAATATCTACGCTATATCCGAAAATTTCAAAATCTGTTTTCATTGTCTTTTAAATTTAATTAGTTGTATAAATGCAAGTGAAATATTGAAACATATTCTGGCATTTCTTTTTTTGGTTGTTTTAACTTTTCAGTTACTACGTTTCCTTTTTTGTCTTTGTAAGTAATTGTTTTGTCTTTCCAGATAATTGCTTTCATAATTTTGTCTTTTAAAAGGGGGTTTTACCCCCCTATATTGTTTAACTATTTTTTTTAATAAATTTTGTAAGATCCTCCACTGCAGTATTAAAATCGTATTCGTTTTTTTCGTATGTGAATACAACGCTATCCCAATTGCCTTGACAAGCAAATGATATTGATTGATAGTTCCAAGTATTTACTATTTTACCCCCAATCATTTCTGTCGTTGGATTTTTTAAATATCGTTCTTTACAAATTGGTAATTCTAAAAATGCTTTCATAATTTTGTCTTTTAATTGTTAATGATACTGTAATATAGGAAGTATTATTCAGTTATCAAAATTTTTTAATAAGTTTTTTTGATTTATTTTTACTGCTCTCTGGACAAAGTCAGTTATCGTATAGCGTAAGTGCCATATTTAGGTCTACCTAATTTATTCACAATTGAATATCTTAACGCATCAAGCGTGTGATTAAAAGCATCAATTGGTTTATTTGTCAACTGTCCGTTCTTATCTTCAATGTATTTGTAGTTTCTTAACTCCTTAATCATATTAGTACTGTCCTGTGTTACGTTTAAACGATAACGTCTAATCATATCAATACCTTGATTAATTGCTCCTTTATAAGTCGGTTTTGTATTCCACCCCATTCGGTGGATCTCTTCAATACTCTTTGGCTCTGCACTATCGCACCACACTTCATCACGTCTGTCAAGTCCAATTCTTTTAAACTCATTACCTATATCTTGGTTTGTCATTCCAGTACGATAAATAATTTCTCTGCAATACATATCGTCACCCTCAATGTAAGTTTCTACTAACGTGGTTGGATCATTACTGAAACCAAAATCTAGCCCTCGCCCTATAAACGTTGCAGTCTTTGGTATTTCTACTACTGTCTTAAATCTAAATATAAGGCTTTGTGATGCTCCCCTTTCGCCTAAACCATAAACTCTCCAGTAATTCTCATCAATTCCTTTTAAACGTTCGATTTCGTCTATAATGGTTTGATCTAAAAACGGATTATCTTTATAAGTGGTTTGGTAAAAGTCAACATCGTCTCTAGTTAGTACTTTGTCATATATCCAGTGAAACTCCTCACTTGGGTTGAAGTCAATTATAATTTTTTCGGACGTTCTAAATATTAACTGCTGCCAGTCTTCAAAGTGTAGTTCGTTTGCTTCATTAATAAACAGAAGATGCCTTTTACGACCTCTAATCTTTTGCGGTTGATCCAATGATATAAATTCAAATCGGTTGCCGTTTAGGTAGTATTCACTATTTGATTTGTTGTGAAACTGCTCTCTATAAAATCCGTACTCTTTTAAAATATCAAAGAAGTCTCGCATTGCAGTTGCTCTAACGGCAGGAAACGTCTTACGACAAATTGTTACTGTCTTCTTTTTGTTGGTAGTCGAGTATTTGAATATAAGCCACATTAATATATTATAAGTCTTACCAGAACGTGTACCCCCCTGTTCGACTACAATTTTCTTTTGCGACTCATCTAAATGATCGTAAACTTTATTCGTCAGTATCTCTCGCATCTACAACTTTAATCGAAAATAAATTTTCACCGTCTGCTCCTGTGATCTCTTGCCGTTCTACATACCCTCGTTTCTTACCTTTTGTTTTTAGGTAGAATATAGTTGCTGCAGTTGATCCCTCGCCTATCTGCTTATGTAATTGGCTCTCTGCATAATCCAGTGCAAACTCTTCAATCTCTTTACATTCGCTTTGAAATTTAGGATCATCTTTGTAATACTTGTAAAAGGTTGTACGACTTATACCTACTTTACGACAAGCAGAAGACACTACACCTAAACTTTGTTCGAGTGCAGCGACTATTTGCTTTTTTATGTGTTCACTTTTGTTCATATTTATTCCATTTTATCTGGGTACGAGTCAAACAATGACGGCTCTAGTGGAAACAAGGCTAAATGTTCGGATTTGAAAAAATCTTTTTTAGTCTTTCCTTTTATTCGTCCTGTTTTTGTATGAACGTCAAATGTATAATCTGGCAGTTCGTACACGTCATTGCAATCGTCTATTGTTGTTAATTCGTTTTCAATTTCTTGATCTGTAATTCCTATTTTTTTGTCATAAACAAGGCATTGCAAATGATCTGGTTCTCTGGATTTTTTGGCAGTGCATAATATAATTACGGCTTTTGATAAAAATATCCGTCCTTTGATCTTGTCCCCTCGTTTTTTATTCTTATTAATAAAGTTAAAGGAGTTGTGCAAGGCTTCAATCTCTGTCGATATAATTCCATAACAATCCTCTGCTGCAATAGTTAGTAATCGTTTCCAAACATAATTGTAGTAATTTGATGCTACAAGTTCGTGAGCAAAATATCCTGCAATTTTGTAGTCTCCACGTCTAATTGATTTTTGTAAGGCAGAAGCACAATCTAGTAATTCATACCCTCTTTTGGTTTGTAATCTCATTTGTCTTTTGTTTTAAAGTTATACTGTAAATATAGGTAAAAAATAGTTATTAAAAAAATATCATATCGTGTTTTTTTGTGTCCGTTCCACATTCAGTTTTAAGCTATAAATATTTTCGTGCTGCTTAATGTTTATATACTTACCCCACTTTTGATCTAAAAAATTAATTTCGTTGTCAATTGTTTTCTGGTCTCGGTATAAACTATTGCCACCTTTATTGTTGTCTCGTTTACATTCAAATGAAAATCTTTGATCTACCCAAACAATCCTGTCTTTAAGTAAACATTGCAAACTATAATCTGCATCAACTTTGGTTTTGTTTATTTCAGTAAATTTATATTTACGTCCAACTACTCCCATTATTGTGCCACTCCAAGTTTTAAGGCTAAACGGATCTGTATGCCTGTACTTTCTTACGTCTCCTTTGACTTGATTAAAACTAAACAAAGAAGATCCTGCTTCGATACAATTAGACGCACAATTTAATATTATTGTATTAATTAGATCTTTGTCTTTTATTTTTTCTGCTTTCATATTGAGCAACGAATAAAAATGACTGATGTCATCGTCAAACATAATTACTACCTCGCTATCGTAATGTTTAAGAGTCCAGTTCCTAACTGCTCCCAACCCCTCTACCTTGTCTGGTATTGGTACAATATTGTTGGCATTTGTTACAACCTCTTTGTATTTGTTTAATTCGCTTTGTGGTACTACTAAATCAAAATCTGTTAGTATCTTATGGGTTGTTATAGTATCGTGCCTTCCCCTGCTTAATATTACTTTGGTTACTTTCATTACTTTTTGTCTAATAGTTCAATTAATTTACTAGCATCTACTACCCTACCTAATCCTATTTGTTTTGTCTTTGGACTTAAACTAACAGGTACTTTGCCAAGATCCAATTGCGATACGGCTTTGATCCAGTCGTTAGAGTTGTGAAACAGAAATACAATATAATCGTGATGCTCGTTAAACTTCAACTCCATTTCTTTAATAATAAGATCTTTGTCTTCTTTACTAACATCGTCAGAGTCATCACCAAAATACAAAACATTAATTCCAAAATCGATTAACTGATCTACTTCAAAAAAGTTACTTAACATATCATAATCCCACTCCCCAAAATTAACGTTGTCCTTTAACATAAACTCATTTTTTTTTTCGTCTGTTAACCCTGTTGCTTTAAGTATATATACAGAGTCCATTCCAACTTCTATACAAGCCTTGTACCTCATATTACCACCAAGTATCGTCATAGTTTCGTCTACAATAATTGGTCTCAACTGTAACATTTCTGGAAACTCTCGCAAACTTTTAACTAGCTTGTGAAATTTGTGATCCTTAATAATTCTAGGATTTGCTTTGTTGCCTTTTATTTTATTGATTGCTACTTTTTCTATTTGCATTACAAAAAATTTTATTTATTAAATTCGTTTTCAATTTCACTTAACTTTGAAGCATAAGTATTTGATGCCGTCTTAAACATTTCATTAACTGTGCTATCGTCTAAATTCTCAACTGTGTGTTGTATGTAAGTCTTCATATCTTTAACGCTTGAAGTACCTAACACTTTTTTTAAAATTGAGTCTAGGTTTTTATTGTATCGTGTATATACGTCATAGTTTTGCAACGAGTGATATATTGTTGCGTGGTTTGGTTTCCACGTTGAAGTTTGCCCAATTGCTCTTGCTATTTCAGTTAAACCCATTTTTCTGTAATTATAGAAATAATTTATTACAACAGATCTAGCTTCTATGTATTCACGTTTTCTGGTCTGCTTAAAAAAGTCAAAACCAAATTCCTGTTTAAATTCGTTTACTATTTTTTCAAAATCTTTTATCATTACAATGTACCTTTAATTATATAATTGTTTAACTCTGGCTCTGGTTGTTGGTAGAAATATTCTTTGTACGTCTCAATTCCTAACTCTACTTTTTGTTTACCCTGCAAATAAAACTGTTCGCTTACGTCCCATATCCCAATGTCAAGTGATCCTTTGTCTACAACTAGAAACTTAAAATCTTTATAGTCTATATTAAACAAATTGCAATATAGAAATACTTGAACGTCATAACCGTATTTTCGTGCTGCATAAGCAAACCCTTTTATATCACTGGTAGTCTTAATGTCACAAATCCTGTTATCGCCTAAAATGTCTGCCTTACCACGAAATGGCATACCTAACACTTCTCCCAACACAGGTACTTCAAATTCACAATCCGTCATTAATTGAAGTGCATACTCGTTTTTTAGTATTGCATCTGCTACTCTTTCAGCATCTTGCTTTTCTTTTTTAGTATAAACAGTTCCAAATTCTGCTTTTGCATCTTTATACGCTTTTGAGTTTTTACTCAATACGTCAACAAAATGAAATTGATCCCATTTTTCTGGCTCTAGTATTAACGTATGCAACAAAGTTCCGTCTCTTAATCCTTGACTTTCTGCGTGTCCGTATTTATTAATAAAATAGTATTTCTTTGGACTATCTACAAGCAGCTTAATACTGCTACTACTTAACGCTAATTGGTTTAATTCGCCATAGTAAAATTCGTCATCATACATTTTGTTTTTAATGTCACAGTAATCGTGCTGCTTATTATCTAATAGTGTTATCTTCATAATTTAAAATATCTTTTTTTAACGCTCGACCACCATAATCTCGCTCTGTTTAATTCTAAAAACTCATCGTTTGTAAATACGCCTATGTGTCCACTTTCATCGATATACGTCCACACTCCTGTTTCTAATTTTTTAAATTTTTTCATTATCTTTTAATTTAGGTTACAACATTGATGCTTCAAAGCAAGTTCCAGAACATACAGAAAATTCTTTATCAACAGGTGTTCCACATTCAGTGCATTCAAATTGATCGTCATTTTCGTATGCAGGATTGCCATAGTTTAAATAGTCGTCATTCATAATTTTATATTTTAGTAAAAATTGTTTAACAATATTGTTTTTGCTTCGTCTATATTTTGTCTATCGTAATCGTGAAACGCATTAGTTATATGCATATCTGATACATTAAGTGATTTTAGTATTTTTATGGTTTTACGTATGCCAAATAATTCAGTACAATTTATGATCTGCATTTTATTAATTGACCAAAATCTAATTTCAGCTTTTGCAATTGTGATGTTTCCGTTTATATACGTCTCAATAATATCTTGTAATTTTATCATAACTGTTTTTTTTATTGATGCTCTTCTAAAAACTCGTTCCAGTCTATTTTGTCGTTTGGGTTTTGTGTACACCAATCAATCCATTTTTGTTTTAAATCCGTCATAATGCTAATTTTTAATAAGGTTTAACTGATAATAATTTGCTACATAATTAATATGCTTCTGGGTTGTTACGCTCCAGTACCCTAATTGGATCAAATCGTTTCCGTCTTTTTTGGCTACAATAGTTGAATAACTCCAAACGTTGTTTCCGTCTATTCTTAAATTCTGCTTGTACTTTGGTAATGATGTCATAATTTTGTCTTTTAATGGTTATTAATAGTTATAGTTATTCTTTAAAATAAAGTCCGTTAGGTTGCACGTAAAGTGCCATATCCTGCTTTTCTAATAATACAAGATCTCCAGTCTTATATACAAATTCAAATCCTTGTCCTTTTAATCTGTTTACGGTGCTTTCTTGTTTTGATGTCATTTTGTGTCTTTTATTGTTATTAATAATGTAAAGATATTAAAAATTTTGAATAAAAAAAATAATTTAGAAGTTTTTTTTAAATTTTAACAGTTCCTGCTTACAAATATCTAGTTCAACTTCTGATTTTCTGGCTCTTAATACGGCTCTATTTTTATCTTCTCTATATTGGCTCATTGCTTTGTCATACATTTTACGATCCTGTTGTAGGCTATGAACATAAAAAAAGATCCTTGCAATTGCTTTTGACATAGCAGTCAAAGTTGGAGTTTCGTTTTTCTTACATTGGTCTAAAACAAGAGTACTTAACATTTCAATGTCTGCCAAGTACTCCATATCTTTAAGTAAGTCTATTTTAGCAAACATTAGTTAAAGAGTTTATACAGTTCGTACATTTCAAGTTTACAATGCTGCGTTAAATCTGCTGCGTGTACAAAAGGTATAATAGTCCAGTACTTATTGGTTTCAAGCCATTGAAAAATCTCTTTTGCAGTAGCAGGGTACGTTTCTAAAAACTTTTGCAGTGGTGCAATGTGTTCGTCTTTAATTCTTAATAAAAGTGCGTCAGATTGGATCTGTGTCGATGTACTTAATACGTGTGTCATAATTTTGTCTTTTAAAGGTTTATACTGATTGTATGTTAATTGCGTCTAGTTCAAAAATTCCGTTGTCGCCAGAAAATATAATACAGTCTGGAGTTACTTGAATAGATCCACCCTCGTGAAATTCAATATCCCAAAAAATCTCTGGTTGTTTCTCTTCTAGCCAAGTTGCTAGTCTATCTTTAAATCCGTTGGTAAGATCAACGTTAATTGTAATTCCTTTGTTGTCGGTAAAAATTGCATTTGATGTCATAATAATGTCTTTTAATAGTTATTTATACATCAAAGATATTAAAAATATTTAATAAAAAAAGTTTTTTTTCATTTTTTTTCATTTTTTTTAAAATAATCTGCCCAAACTCCCTTTTTTTCTGGTGTTACATAATCAACAACACTAGCGTCTTTTTCGTTTAGCAGGTACACTTCTTTTGAAATTTTGCTTTTATTCCAGAATGTAGTCGTTGGACAATCCTTACTCAATACTTCTAACTCTTTCACTTTGTCTAACCAAAACCAATAACTACCCTTTGGATCTGTAACAAAATATATCTTTACAACGTCCTTTGGCAGTAACATTAACGCATCATACTTTTTTTTTTCAAGCATCTTTGTCTCATAGTATTTTTTACGAAACTTCATCTCAACAACGCATTTTTTTCCCTTTGGTGTATATCCAACGGCATCATAAGGTAAGTTTTTTTCGCCAACCCAATCTAGTTTCCAGTCGTCAAAAACGTTAAGAATAGTTACTAATGCTTTTTCAAATTTACTTGTTTTAGCTATGCTCATACAACTTATCTATTTGTGCAATCCATTCCTTTATAACTTTTGGATTACAAGTACAAGGTTTATAAAATTTATGATTAAAATACTTGGAATGTAATTGACAAACTAACTCAAATTGATGTCTGTTTAAAGAGTGCTTTACTTCTGACTGAAATTTATACCAGTCTAACTTATCTTCTTTTACCATAGTTCTATATCGTTCCATTGCTCCTGTCTTTTTTCACAACCACAATCTTCAATGTCAAATCTTTTTTTAATTACATTAACTAAAAATTGAATACCTGTGTAGTATGTTATTCGTTCTACTAGATTGCCCAACTTCATTTTAAAAGGTCTTTTATAGGGTTTAAATCTTTGTTTTTAATCTCATAAGTAGTACATCTTAATAAGGTATGCGTTCCGTCATCTCTGTACCTCTTTGTGCCTTTCTTAAACTTATCGGATCTTTCAAACAATTCGTCTTTTGTTACCCAACCACAAATGGTTACTTCGCTAGTTTTTTTGTTTAATGAAGTAAAAATGTAAATATCACATTTGAAGTGTTTTTGCAGTCCGTTAAAGTTATGTACATAATCTGGTTTCATATCCACATTTCTGCCCATTGTTTTAACATCTGCTTTTAGTCCGTTAATCTCTAAATCAAAACCTCCGTCAAAACCCTCGCTAAATTCAAAAGGTAGTTTAAATAATTGGTGTACTTTCATTTCACCCAACAATCCAATATACTGCTCAATTCTATTGCCGTCTGCAACTCCTCTATTTGCAATATTATTGGATCTTAAAAAGTCCCATACTTGATTTTTTTCGTCTTCTGTTATTGTTACTCTCATTTTTCTAGTTGTTTAATTAATAATTTTTTTATTTTTTTTACTGTTCTATAAATTGAATAGTAATCAATACCTGTTAAATTACTTAACTCTAACATTGATTTGTTTTCAATAAAAACTAATTCGTATATTTTACGTTCGTACATATTCCATTCAGAAATATTTTTCTTAATTAGATCCACTCGCTCAATATAATCAAAAGTATTATCATAAATACAAGGATCTACTGTATTTGTCTCTAAACTAAATTCTCTTTTTTTCTTTTTAACTTCATCTAAAAACAAATTTCTTAAAACTTTAAATATAAAAAAGTAATTAATTTCTGTTTCATTATACATTAACGTTTTGTCGTATTTACCTTTCCAGTCGTAAATTTTTAGGTACATTTCTTGAACAATATCTTCTGGGTGTTTGGCACCAAATGACTCGACTATTCTAGTCCATTTTTTATGATCCTTTGCTATTAACGATATTACCTTACTCATTTCTTTTTTTGTACCAATCTACAAATTCTTTTACCCCCTCTTTTATGCTTACTTTACTAGAATATCCTAACTCTTTTATTTTATCAATATTTGCCCAAGTCTTTTTTACGTCTCCAGATTGCATTGACATATTTATTCTTTTGGCTTTTTTGTTTAAATTAATTTCTATTTCATTAATAAAACTTTCTAATTTTTCAGACTTTCCGTTTGCAATGTTAAATATATTGTAGTTATCTTTTATTTTATTATTGTTTAACAGTATTTCAATACCTTTTACAACGTCTTTAACGTGCGTAAAGTCTCTGAATAAGTCTCCATTATTAAAAACCTTTATAGGCTTGTTATTTGCAATTGCATCTGTAAATAAATATATTGCCATATCTGGTCTGCCGTAAGATCCATATACAGTAAAAAATCTCATACCAATAGTTTTTATATTATACAAATGGCTATAACTATAAGCGATTAACTCATTTGCTTTTTTAGTTGCTGCATAAATACTAACAGGTTTATCTACTTTTTGAGTTTCGTTAAATGGTTGTTCGGTCTGGTCTCCATAAACTGACGAACTACTAGCATACAGAAATTCTTTTATTTTATGTTTTACACAAAGTTGTATTACGTTATGAAACCCAACAACGTTTGAGTCAATATATTCTTCTGGGTGCTCTAAACTATATCGTACCCCTGCTTGTGCAGCTAAATGTATTACAACATCAAATTTTTCACATAAAAATAAATGATCCAACATTGTTTTACGTGTACAATCAAAATACTTAAATACAAAATTCTTATTTAAGTTTTCTAGCCTTTTCTTTTTTAAGCTAACATCATAATAAGAATTAAGACTATCAACTCCTACAACTTCGTGATTTTCACATAATGATTTGCATAAATGATAACCAATAAATCCTGCTGCTCCTGTTACTAGAATTTTCATTACTCTTCTTTGTTGTCTGTTTTTGGCTCTAATCGTTCTGCAATATGGTGGATCATTACATACAACTCTCCAATTGCTTTTTCAACTCTTTTTATTCTTTGGTCTGTTGAATACTTTTTATCTTTCATAAAATGCCACTCTGGTTTTATCATAAATTAATTACTTTCTTAAATTCTTCACGTATAGGTTTCTCCAGAATTACTTCTCCATTAATCTCAAATCCTACGTTTCCTGCAAGACTTTTAAATCTAATCGGATCATCAATTGAAGTCGGTTTACCACCTGTCTCAATCTCTTTTACTTTCCTAACGTGTATATGTGACTGCGTCCAATCTGCAGGGTGCTGAATATATCTGTGGATTACCATAAAGTCATCTGCTCTGTTAACAAATTTACCCCCACCTTCAACATCACTTGCCATTGGTGGTATTGGGTGTCCTGCGTATTCGTGTCCAATTGGGTGTTTCATTCTTAATGCAGCAGTATTTGCGTGAGTGTTTAGCCACGTTGATACATTATAAGTTTTACAGAATTTTCTTATTTCAGTTGTTGCTTGATAGTCATACTCGTGTCCACCTAAACTTTTCATTATTTCTGGATCTTTAATTAAGCTATTGTACGGATCAATTAATAAACCCCCATAGTCCCACGCTTTTTTATAGCTAGTCGCAAGTTCTACAATCTGCCTGTAAGTGTATAAATTGTTATTATCAATAACTTTAAAATAGTCATTAATATAGTCCATTTGTACGTTAAATTCTTTTTTTGTTACTTGCGTTATTGGTTTTTGCTCTAAAAATTCTACTAACTTCCTATATATAGAATGTGGCTCATTTTCACTACTGAATACTAGCCAACGTATATTAAGTCGTTTTGCATAAAGGAGCATTAAATATAATATTACAGTTGTTTTACCGACATTAGCGTGTCCCAGTATAACGTTAAAATTTCCCTCTTTAAATCTTATAAAATTATCAATATCTGGTATGCCAATCCTTTTACCCTCTGTAATTTCGCCTGTTCTAATTTTGTCTAATTTGTCTTTTACTTTGTTTAAATCTACTAACATAATTTTTGTCTTTTAAGTTTGTATAAATGTATTAAAAATTTTTGATAAAAAAAAATGATATAAAAAAAGGGTAACGTTATCAAATCGCTACCCAATTTTATGGTATTAAAAAAAAAGTTTAAAATGGTAAGTCATCTTTTACCACTTCTCTACTCGCTAAATGTGCTTCAACAGGTACGTCTGTTTTTGGTGTCGGTTTAAAAGTAGATAATGCAGCGTACAACTTTCCTGCTTTACTTTCACAAATCTGGATCTTACCATATCCTTTGTTGGCTTCAAATACATCTTTATGAGTTACTAATAATTCTGCTAACTGATCTACTTTAAAAGCTAGTTCCATTTTTACCCATTCAACGTTTCCGTCATTGATAAACATTCCTTTAATTAATTCACTTGATTTACTCATTACGTTATTTTTATGTTAGTTTATGTTACTTTTTTATTATTTGCGTCTGGTTTGTTGGTCTCTTAAAACTTTCACTTTCGTCTTCACCAAATACTCCAAGTTCGTAAAATCCTGTCAGTTTCAATACTGCTCTTGACATTGCTCTTTTTTCTGCCATTTCTGCTACATACCAAGAATTGGTGTTTCCCTCTGAATAACTTGCTCCTTTTAAAGCAGATCCGAAAGTCTCAATGTTAGATCCACCTTTACTAGCAATTGCCTTAAAAACTGCATAAGCAGGTTCACATCTTATTACTTCATAATTTATAAATATTTTTTCTAGTGCCTGTATTTTATCAATACCCTGCCTAGTGATTATTGTGTAGTGTTGATGTTTAAAAAAATCTTCTGCTTGTAAGTCGTACTTTTTATACAACTCAATTAATTTGTCTTTTTTCATTTGTTATTTATTTAAGTTACTAATGTTAAACTCTTGTTCTAAAACTTCGTTTTGTGCTTCCAGATATAAAACACGCTTTTGGAGTGCTTCGATCCTGTGTATTAAAAATTCTTGTGTTTCTTGCGTTGCCCTGTTGTGAGGTACGTCTTCTGAATAAGTCATAATTTTGTCTTTTAATAATTAGTTATTTCTATATAAATTATTTGCTTTATTATAAGCAATTCCAGTCTCCATTTTAGCTTCATAACTTGTAGCGTTTTGCCAAGCCTTACGTCTCAATGAAACTTCTTTTCTTAATTCTTTTTTTGTCAATAATAATAATAATTCAGTCATAATTTTGTCTTTTAAGTTTTGTCTTTTAATTTATTATACTATAAAGATATTAAAAATAATTGATAAAAAAAAATATTATTAAAAAAAAAGCAAAAAAAAAGGCTGACTTTAAGCCAACCTTTAATTCCATTACCTAGATAGATAACTTTAAAAGACATTCAAATATACTAAAAATTTATAACTCTGCAAGTTTTTTTGTGTACAAATCTACAAGTTCCAGAAGATCGTTATTATCATACTTAACAGTTTTATGACTTAATAGGTTCAACTCCTCTGCTAAACCCTTTTTAATGTAGATGTCTAAATGTTTGCCAAACGTGTATTGCTCTCCATATCTAAAAACATTGCAACCTGCACATTGTACTTGACAATTATCTTCATTCCAACGAGTTGAATAGTGTTTACGACTCATAAAATGACCACATTGTAGACTTTTCCAGTGATCCTGTTTACCACAAGTAAAGCACTCTGTCATACCATTATGATCTGCATTTCTTTGTCTTATAAATTGCGAGAAAATAGCGTCAGCTTTTTTGACTAATGTACTTCTTTTTGGTTTTTTACTTCTCAAAAGTCCTTAAATATAATTCGCCAGATTGTTTATTAAACTCCTTAATTGCTTTGTAGATATAATAGGAGTTATTTCTGACTGTTTGCTTTTCTGTCTTTGTACTGTCTTTACCTAAATTGGTATATTGATTGCAGTCTATTTCTAATAACTTGTCTTCTTTTTGTTTTGCAGTATAAGTTTTGTAATTTTTTATCCTGTCAACTTTATTTCTAAACAATATTATTGGCGTTTCCATATCAATATCTTTGTATTTTTTTTTGTAAAAAAATTTGTTTGTTAAAGTAATTGCTTCAAAGGTATATAAAAAAATTTTAAAAGTCAAGTCTATTTTTTTGTAATAATTATATTTTTAGAAATTTTCTCTGCACTGCGTCCAACTACATAACCCCCAATACCCAATTGTAGTAAGTTCCAAAACTCATTTTCCAGTGGTGGTATTGGCAACTGAAATAATGGTGCTATAAATTTAACATACATAACTATAAATCCAAAACATAGCATTAAAATTGGTCTCCAAGATCTTTGCAACCAATTGCCATTTGCTTCTGTAACAATGATTTCTGTTTGCAGTCTTTGTAATTCTAATTGTTGTTCTTTAAGTACCTTAAAAACCTCGTTTTTTGCCTTAATTCGCTCCTCTTCGCTAGTGAATA
>TARA_R110001632_G_scaffold27176_5_pt1 | contig 14875 bp, 7 predicted proteins | sample TARA_R110001632 | Tara Oceans TARA_R110001632 (sample SAMEA4398266) | marine metagenome | biome: Polar Biome; feature: [SRF] surface water layer (ENVO:00010504); material: water (ENVO:00002006), including particulate matter (ENVO:01000060) such as... | depth 5 m
GATACTTAAATGATGCTACTACTAGAGGATTACTACATGATTTAGAAGGTGTTGTTGTTCCTGCTGGAACTTCTACAGTTTACGATCAGCAGTTAGGATCTAATATTAGACGTCCTTTCTTACACGTAAGATATAGAGCTTCTGAAACTGAAGATCGTAGAATGAAATCATGGGTCTTAGGATCTGTTGGTGGAGCAGCTACTTCTTCAACTGATAACATGGAAGTTCACTTCCTATCAGAAAGATGCTTAGTAGTACAAGGTGCAAACAACTTTGTATTATTGAAAGATGTAGCCTAATAACTAGGTTATTTAAAAGGTGGTCGAAAGGCCACCTTTATTTTAATTATTATATTATATTATATTATGGAAACAAAAGAAAATAAAGCTCCAGCTAAAGCTGTAGTTAAAGAAACTAAAAAAAATACTTGGGAAATTAAAGATAGGCTATATACACTGTCTACACCCAATAAACCTTTAAGTTACAGAATCCAGAGTAAAGGAATGCTTTGGTTTGATGAACAAAAAGGTGAACAAAGAGAATTAAGATACGCTGTTAACATGCCTTCACCATTTGTAGATGAGCAAAAAGGGAAAGCTAGATTATCTCAAATAGTTTTTGAAGACGGAATATTAATGGTTCCTAAACAAAAAACAAATTTACAAAAGCTTTTAAGTTTATATCACCCTGGTTTAAATAAAACCTATGTTGAAGAGAACAAAGCTGAAGCTGCTGCTGCTGATGTAGATTATATAAATGTAGAGATCGATGCTTTGATTGCTGCTAGATCTGTAGATATAGATAAAGCAGAAGCTGTATTAAGAGTTGAGATTGGTTCAGAGATCAATACAATGAGTTCTAAGGAGATAAAAAGAGATTTGCTTTTAATGGCTAAGAGAAATCCTTATATGTTTTTAGAATTGTTAGAAGACGAAAACGTTGAACTAAGAAATGTAGCTATAAAAGCTCAAGAAAATGGAATAATAGTTATGTCTCAAGATCAAAGAACTTTTAATTGGGGTTCTAATGGCAGAAAACTAATGACAATACCTTTTGACGATAATCCATACTCAGCAATTGCTGCATGGTTTAAGACTGATGAAGGCGTTGAAGTTTACAAAACTATCACTAAAAAATTAAAATAACAAGTGATTATAATTATAAGAGGTTACTGATGTAGCCTCTTTTTAAAATATTTAATATGATAAATGTTGATAACGTATACAAGACAGTACTACTTATTTTAAACAAAGAACAAAGAGGATATATGACTCCTGATGAGTTTAATAAAATAGGTGCTCAAGTACAAAACGAGATATTTGAAGGATATTTCAATGATATGAATCAATATTTAAGACAACCTCAAACTGACTTTGACTATTCTGATAGAGCAGAGTACATGGATGAGAAGATAGCGCAGTTTAAAAAAGAAGGAACTGGCACTCATACTTCTGGCGGTATATTTACTTTACCTACAGATATATATAGATTAGGCTCTGTAACTTATACAGGAGGCACTAATGATATAGAATTACAAAAAGTAGGTAGAAAGGAATTTTACAATATCCAAGCATCTAAGCTAACGGCAGCTTCTGAAGCAATGCCTATATTTCTACAAGAAGATAATAGCATAACTACACACACTAAAATAATAGTTCTTCCTAGTACTATAGGCTCAGGAATTAATGTCCAATACTTAAGAAAGCCAACGACTGGAAGTCCAACTTGGGCTTACACTGTTGATGACACTTCACAAGGTTATATATATGCTGGTACAAGTACTGGATCAACAGTTACTCCAACTACTGGCGTTGTTGATTTTGACTTACATGCTTCTGAACAACACGAGGTTATAAAAAGAATTTTACTATATGCAGGTGTCGTTATTAAAGATCCTATAGTATTACAAACTATGACTTCTGAGCTTGCTAAAGATAAACAAATGGATAAATCATAAAACATGGCTACTAACTTTCTACTAAACGAAGACGACGGGCAATATTACGCAGGTCAACAATATCTTAATGGTCAAGCTGCTGGATCAGGCTCTGCTAAAGCCCTTCCAGCAACCACATTTAATACAGACTTAGTATCTGCTTATAACTCTAGCGCTGCTCAAGTAGGTTCTGCTAGTAACTTTGAAGTTTATTTTAGAACAGGTACTAATGCTTATAAAAAATTAAAAGAAAATAATTTAAGTGTAGTAAGTAATGTTATTACAATACTTCATTCAGGTTTAACATATGCAGATGGAGCTACTGTATTATCAAGTAGTGTAATACCAACTGGTGATTATTACGTGCAGTTAAAATCAGCTGCTAAAGCTTATAATTATGGATCATATCAATATGTAGAACTTAACGATATTATAAATAACTTTATAGTTGGTTATGTAGGTGCTGATAAAATAATAGCACAATGCAAAAGAACTGATATAATGTTCCACGCTAGAAGAGCAATGCAAGAATTTAGTTATGATACTTTGAAAGTTATCAAATCTCAAGAGCTTGTAATACCAGCTAGCTTAGGTTTACCTTTTCCAAAAGACTATGTTAATTATGTTAAGATGTCTTGGATAGATGATGTAGGCGCTAAACATGTTATATATCCTACTAGAATAACTAGTAATCCTAAAGAAATACAAACGCAAGATGGGACTGGCGAAGCTACTCAAGATGAATTTGGAAATAACTTAAATTCTACTTCAGTTACAGAAGCAAGATGGTCAGCTATAAACATTAACACAAATACTCCACCTGACGATTATAGATATTCAAAAGATTCTACATTGCTAGGAGCTAGATTTGGTATACAGCCAGAAGAAGCGCAAGTAAATGGCAAATTTACTATAAATGAAAGAGACGGTGTTTTTAGTTTTTCTAGTGGTTTAGTAAACAAGTTAATAATATTAGAATACATATCAGATGGCTTATCAGTCACTGAAGATATGAGAGTTCCTAAACTTGCTGAAGAAGCTATATATAAGCAAATAGCTTATGCTATATTATCTACAAGATCAAGAGTTCCAGAGTATATAGTACAAAGATATAAATTAGAAAGAAGAGCTGCTATTAGAAATGCTAAAATAAGATTAAGTAATATTAAAATAGAAGAAATAGCTCAAGTATTTAGAAACAGAAACAAGTGGATTAAGCACTAAATATGGCAGAAATTAAAAACACTTTTCAAGGCTCTAAGATGAACCAGGATTTAGATGATCGTCTAATTCCTAATGGTACTTATAGAAGCGGAACAAACATACAGGTTAGTAGCTCAGAATCTGATGATGTCGGTACACTACAAACTGTATTAGGAAATTTTAAGTTATCTGATTTTGGAGTACCTACTTCTGTAGCTAATTTAGAGATAATAGGCCAAGCCATAGATCAATCAAAAGATATGATAATTGTTTTTGCTACTAATGCAGCAGCATCTACAGTTTTAGAAGAAGATAGAACAGGTAGTATTACATTGCCTAGTGGAACCACAAGCAATGGAGTAGCAAAGACAGCTTCAAAATGTTTTATTTGTTGTTTTTCTCCTACACTTAATGGAATAATAGTTCAAGGATCATTTTTAAAATTTTCAAAGCTTTTTCCAGTTAAAGCAGATATACTAGAAGACTTATTGTTTTTTACAGATAACTTCAATCAACCTAGAAAAATAAATATTAAAACAGCTTTATCAGATCCTACTTATTATAATAATGAAGATCAAATATCTGTAGCTAAGTACTATCCTTATCAACCCGCTTCTTTTATAAATTCTTCTTCTGGCTATAAGAAATTAGGATTAATAGATAAACAAAGTAAATTTCTACCTCCTTCTTTCGCTGCTGAAGGTCAAGTGTATACAGGGAGCACCACTTCCTTCAAAGAGTTTTTATATCTAAAAAATGGTTTGAGTGAAAGTCAAATAAATCTATTTGCTCACATGCAAGTTTCTGGAACTGAAGACTCAGACATAGGTTCAACTTCGGCGTCAATAGTAAGCGGAGTTAATCAAAGAATTAAAGTTACTAACTTAAGCGTTTCCGGAACTACAGAAGCTTTTGTTAGAAGAATTGATATGGATACTACTAGTCCGATAAAAAATTGTCAAATTAAACTTGAGTTTGAAGATGGATCTGATATAACTGATGTTGCAACTGCGCTACCGGATTGGTCAACTGGCCATAGTTTTGGTTTTAGCTTTCCTAATCCAGACCACGATCAAAGCTTTGCTTATAGTGGCCAATCAAGATATTTAGAAGATAAGTTTGTTAGATTTAGCTACAGGTTTAAATTTGATGATGGTGAATATTCTTTAATGGCACCATTTACCCAAGCAGCATTTATACCTAAGCAACATGGTTATTTTATAGGTAGAGATGCATTAGTGTCTGGTAGAAAAGGTATAGTTGACTTTATGGAAAATACTGTCACTAATGTAAATTTAACCATTCCTTTGCCTTCTTCAAATAGCGAAACGTTAGTCAGCGGCTATAAAGTGGACAGTGTACAAATAGTAAGTAAAGCATCTGACGATCAAAACATAAAAGTAGTAGCAGATTTAGATATTGAAAGTTTTGGTGGATTAGTAGCTAGTGGATCACTAACAGCAACCGGAGGTAATGTGGGTAGTGGTTTCTCACCAATTAATCAAATAAACAATACAACTGGTGGATCAGGCACTGGCTTAACTGTCAGAACTAAAAGAACTGGAGATGGTACAGCAGACGACTATGGACCGTTAGATAATTTTTTAGAAATAATAGAACCTGGTAGAGGTTATAAGACTGGAGATATTATAAATGTAACAAGAACATTTGGAGATTCTGCGACTGAAAATCAAACTGCTGCTAAATTTGTAATAACAGGTTTAAGAGCTGACATAGAGTACAACTACAACTCCCAACAACCTATAAAAGTACTACCTGAAAAAGAAATAGTTAGAGTCTCTGATATAGTACCTATAAAAGCTCTAGCTCAAGCTATAGTAGGGAATAGAGTTGTTTATGGTAATTTCTTACAAAAACATGGCAATATAGAAAAACTAGATTATGATATAGAAATATCAGATAAAAAAATCTTGTCAAACACTGATCAACAAATTAAAGAGCATCCTAATCATACTGTTAAACAAGGTAGAACTTACCAAGTGGGAGTAGTTCTTAGAGACAGATTTGGTAGATTAAGTAATGTTATATTAAATGACGATTTAGATGACAAATCTAGTACAATATATATACCGCATACAGCAGGTGGTTCAGATCCATTAGAATATTTTGGTAGATCTTTAAAAGTAAAATGGAATAGAGAAATACCAGACACTGGACCAAAAGACTGGCCTGGATTATATAAAGAAAAAGTTAATGAAACTGGATGGTATAGCTATCAAATAGTAGTCAAACAAAAAGAGCAGGATTATTACAATGTTTATACCGCTGGTAGCTTAAGTGGAGAAATAGTGTTTAGAGGATTAGGTGACCATGGAAATTTATCTTATGTTAATGGTGGCGGTAACTCACATATTGTTTTATCTGGAGACAATATAAACAAAGTTCCTAGAGAACTAAAAGAAGTAGGTGGCAATGATCAGCAGTTTGGATCTACAACTGATTTAATCTGCGTTGTTGGTGAACCAGAAATACCAACTGGAAACACGAGTGCTCCTTCTGCTGCTATAAGACCTAAAGTATCTCAACAGATTTTAGATCCAAAAAGAATAGAAGTAGAAGAAATAAAAAATTTTAGAAGTCTAGGAGACTGGACAATGTATAAAGGAATAAATTTAAGACATTTAGATTTAAACGGTGCTCAGTATGGCGCAGATACTTTTATATACCCAGGTATAACTGGAACTATAGATCCTTTATTTCTAGGTGGTAATAAGAATCCATATGTTGCTAAAATATCTACACCAAGCAGAATAGGTTATAAAGAAGCTATTCAAAGACCTGGAGTAGCTGTAGAACCTGAATTTGCGGAGAACTTACACGTTTTCGAAACTTCACCTTTTAAAAGCGCTTTAGAGATATTTTATGAAACTGGTACTTCAGGTTTGATAAGCGAACTAAATACTAGTATAAGAACTGCAGAACCGTCAGGAGTTTTGTCTGGAATATCACCTATTATATTTAGCTTACAAGAAGGTGCGGCAGGAGGTACAAGCGCTACTAATACTTTTGAGGTAATGAAAGGTGTTGGTGCTACTGCTAAAATTGCAAATCCACTAGCATTAATTACTTTAGTAAAAGTTGAAGACGGAACAGGTACTCGTGTTACAAGTAAGTTTCAAATTGTTCAAGCCACTGGAGGAAGCTCTGGAACATCTCCAACTTTTGTTATAAAAAATACTGCACCATTTATATTTAAAAATGGCAGTTTTGACGGAGATTGCGTGTTTGATTTTACTATTAAAGCTACTTGTCCAGACAGTGAAGGAACACAAGTTAGTAGAACTTTTACTTTTAATAATTTTAGAATTACAAATAAAAAGCCTATAATTTATAAGCTGTTACAACAACCCAACCAATACTTTAATACTTTGGAACATTCAAGTACTGGAGACAATCTTATAAATTCGGCACCTGTATTAAACTCAACTCCTTGGAATCAGTATACCATAAATAGTCCTTTAGATATAAACACTACAGGTACTACAGCTTTTTCTTCAACGCAGAATGGTATTTACATAGAAAGAGAAAGGGTAAATTCAAGCGCTGGTAGTTACACCGGTATTAATTTATTTCTAGCAAATCTTGGATTTATAACTAATGGTTTTGAAGCTATTTCTAGTTTTTCTTCTTCTACTGAATACTCAAGTGATCTTCAAAATAGACACATAGGTTTAAAAGTAAGAATTAGAGAAGCTCTAAGATACTCAATTTATTTTAATAACGATTCAAATAAAGAAAAATATTATTTTTCACAATATCAACGAGGTGACGGGCCAGACTCATATTCTAATCTCCAAAATACTGGAGTTAATAGAACTTTTGAATTTAATATAATAAATGGAGCAACAAGTGGAATATCATTCATAAGATGGTCACCTCCTAGTTTTAACAAGGTTAGAACAAGTTACTTAGGATCTAACGGGGCTAATGATTATAAGGCAGCTTGGTTATACGCAATTAAGTTAGACTTATTTGACGCTAATGATGGAACCAATAATGGAGCTAGCGCTGGTTCAAAAACAAGTGACCCTTTTTATTTACATTTTATAATATATAGATAATGGCAGCATTTAATCAAGAAATAACATATTATAATACATTTTGGCTTAAGCATGTTACTACTCCTGTTATGGGTAATAACAATCCTACAAACAGTATAGATCGTATGAAATTTCATGCTGTATTTCCTGGTCTTCCTTACAAAGGCTATAGTGGAACTAATACTAACTTAGTAGAGTATGATAAAAGTTTAAACTTTACAAAAGCCACTAACACTGCTAAGCCTAAAAGTAATGTTCAGACTACTAGCGTTGTTTTTAGTAATACTTTAGGTAGTAACTTTGTCGTAGAAGAATCTAGAATAAGAGGAGCATTTAATAACCAGCCTGTAGAATTAGGTGTTAGAGCTTTTTTAAGAAACGAAGATAATGCTTCAAAAATTAGAACAAATGCATTAGTATACTCTGGTATATATAACTCAAGAACAGAATTTAATGAAACAAACGTTTTTAGCGTAGGAGAAGATATTACAAGATCTGTTGATCCAAGTTATGGAAGCATACAGTACATAGACTCTATGGATAATGACTTGACTATTCTTCAAGAAAACAAAGTTAATAGAGCTTTAATAGATAAAGACGCTATATTCACAGCGGAAGGACAAGCTTTAACAACAGCTGCAAAATTAGTTATAGGACAGATAACTCCTTACGTAGGTGATTATGGTATAAGTAAAAATCCACAATCATTTGCTAAGTATGGTTTTAGAAGGTATTTTGCAGACAAATATAGAAACGCTATACTAAGACTTTCTAGAGATGGTATTACTGAAATATCAGAATATGGAATGAAAGACTTTTTTAGAGATAGGCTTAGTGAAATAAAAGATGATGAGAAAACTACTGTATCTGATAATTTTGTTGCTACAGGGCAAATGCCACCTGCAACAATAGGATCTAGCATACCAATAAATGAGCTTGGAGCTTTCGTAGTTGTTCAGAATCTAACAGAAGCTAATGCTCCAGAGGTTGGATCAATACTAGAATATGAATCAATTTCCGCTTCTGGAAACTTTGTAACTACAAACTCTATAGTCAGTGGAATTAATGCTAGCTTAAACTTAATATTCTTAACTGAAGCTGGTTTTAGTGACTTTATAGCATCTGGAGAAAGCAGTGTAGGTAAAGTAAGGTTTTTAACTAAAACTAGAGATAGAATTATTGGAGGTTATGACCCTTATCAAGATAATTATGTAGTCTCTTTACAAAGAGCAGCTGAAAGTAAAACTGTGGCAGAAACAAGTGATTATTATAATACGCTTCATTACGATGAAAAAGTAAAAGGTTGGGTAAGTTTTTACACATACAGACCTGAAACTTCTTTTGGTATGAAAAGTAGATATTTCTCTACTAAAAATGGTAAACTATATGAACACTATGAAGGAGGTTTTTTAAGTACATTAGAAGGTCAAAAAATAACACCTTGTGAAATGGGTAACTTTTACGATGTCTATAGTAAATCTAATGTTATATTCATATTTAATCAGAGTCCTAGTAGAGTTAAAACATTTACTACTATAAACTACGAAGGAAGTGAAGGTTGGCAAGTTGATTTTATAAGAACAGACGATAAATCTAAATCACAAGCATCTGAAAAAGGAGATGAATCTAAGACAATATTAAGCTATAGAGAAGGATCATACATAGATGGAGGCATAACTTATTATTCTGGCTTTAGACCAAAAGAAAATAAATACTACGCTAGTATAATTAATTATTCAGATCAAAAACCTGGAGAAGTTGTTTATGGAAATTCAATGACAGGCGTAAAAGGTTTTATTGCAAAAGTAAGTATTACTACAGATGGATTTAACACTGGCAATTTAAAAGAGATGTATTCAGTAGGATCAAACGTTATATAATGGCAGGAGTAGAAACAAACATAGATTATTCACAGTTTTATAATAATGGCCAAGATAGCTCTGACTCTACTAAACAGAAAAAAAAATCAACAAATATGGGACAAAGCATGGACAACACACTAGCAATAACAGGAGGAATCATGATGGCTGGGCAAATCACAATGGGCTTCGTGCAACAAGCCCAAGCTAATAAGCTAGCTAAGGAAACTGAGACAAGAAGAGTTCAAAATGAAGCATTACTAAGTCAATTAGAAAACTCTAGACAAGATATTATAAATCCTTATGAAAATATAGCGGTAGCTACTCAAGCTACAGAAATGCAATTACAGGAAACTGACAAAGCTTTAGCTAATACACTAGATACATTGGCATCTACAGGTGCAAGTGCGGGTGGTGCAACAGCACTAGCTCAAGCAGCTATGAAATCTAAACAAGGAGTATCAGCTAATATAGAAAAACAATTACTACAAAACGAACAGCTTAAAGCTCAAGGAGAACAAATGGTATTCCAAGCTAGAGAAAATAGAGAAAACCAAAAACTTGATAGAACTGCAGGGTTGATAGATAGAGATTTAGCTAGAGAAGATCAATATAGAGGAGATGCTATGGCAGCTGTGGCTCAAGGTTTTGCTGGAGCATCAGGAACTTTAACGGGCGTTGCAGCTGCAATGGCATAATAAAAAAATAAAATTATAATATGGGAAGTTACGCAGATCCAAAAATGATCGTAGATAAGCGATTTGAAAAAGTTAGAGGAGAGTTAGATAAGCTTTACAAGAATGTAGAAGGAAACCTTCAGTTAATAGGTAAAAGAAAACAAGCTAGAAAAGCTGCGCAAGCTAAAAAGTATGGAAGCTTTGGAGATGTATATAATAAATCTGTTAAAGAATCTAGAGCGTCTTCTAGGAAGTTTGCTCGTACTAGACCAGACATGGCCAAAGATGCTAAGAAACAATTTAGTAATCAAATAGCTTCTAGATTTGACGAAGGCTATGACAACATACAAGCCTTTGTAAGGGGTCAATATATATCTAAAGAAGGAGAACAGCCTATAAAAAATCCTACTGAAAGCCAAATAAATGCTTTTGTTCAAAGTCAAATAGATGCTGCTAACGATCTTGGTGAATCTCTTGTAGCTTTTGAAGGACTAGCTAATGCGCATGGTAAAGGTATAAAGGCTGGTGATGGAAGCAACGGTAAAAACACTGGTAGTGTTGTTGTTGGTAGTGAATTTAGCAATATATTTAATGCTATGACTGGAGATGCCGAAGGTCAAGAAGATATTCAATGGAGTAAAATGAAACTAAGTGGTAGCCTAACTGGAGGTACTACTATATATTTTGACGGCCAATCAGAGGGTGAAGAAGGTTTTGGTATAGCTGATCCAGATGCAGAAGTTATAGATTTGAGTAAAATGAAAACAAACTATATTAACGGTAATCAAGAAGTTTATTTTCAAGATATAAAAGATAAATCTGAAGTTGCTAAAGATATGGGACCAATTATAAAAACAGCTCAAAACAACAAAGCTGTTGACATGTTTAAGATATATAATGTAACCGGTCCTGATGGCGTCCCTTTCAAAATGAAAGTTCTTAATGAGAAAAAAACACAAGATTATTTTATTAATGGCGAAGGGGCTGCTGTAACTGTAGACGCTATGATAGAGAAACATGGCGGTATTGACGCTGCTGTTCAAGCTTACTTTGGCGCGGATGTAGCTGCTAAATTTCCTGAACAAGGTACAAAAGGTTACGATCAAGCCATGCTAAAGCTAAAAACTAGACTATATGAAGATTTAGATCCTTTAATATCAGATGGTGACAAAGACATGCTTTCGCCAAACAAAGAAACTACAAGCCGTCAGTATACGAAAGACACTAACTCTAAAGTTGTTAAAGGTTTTTATGAAGAAGTACACGGTGAAGTTGGTAGATTACTACCTACATTACCTGGCGACAAGGATGCAATGAATGATTTCAATCTATATATACAGAATAGACCATATAGTCAAGGAGGCAAGACTTATACAATAGATCACATGGAGCCAATATCAACAGGTTCATCTGACATGGTTTTAGTTATGAAAGATGGTAATAAGATAAAGCCAGAAGAAGGCTATTTCAAGTTAAATGATTTAGGTGGAAGGCGTAAGCTTGAGCAAGGTTTAATGAAAGGTAATTTTCAAGGAACTACAGATAGAAAACATGTTGATGGTTTTTATAATTCTGATGAGTTTGGTGGAGAAGTTGAAGGAGTCTACAATGGCTCTGAAAAAGAAAGTGTTAGAATAACTAGTACAGAAACACAAGGCGGCATTAGCTATGCAGAATACATGGAAAAAGTTGAAGGTTCTGAAAAACCATTAAATAGCAATACTATAGACTGGCCTTGGGAAAACGATGGCTTAGGCGCTGGTAGTCAGGCTGCGGCTTTAGATAACATTACCCCACTAGGTCAACCAGAGGCAGTAACAGCTGACGCAACTGAAAATGATAACATGGAAGTAAACTATGCTGGAGGTACAGAAAACCCAGATCTAAGTGTAGGTGGATCTATGTTTAATTTATCGGCTCCTGATGGAAGTGCATTAAATTTTAAATCCACAGATGCTAAGTCTCAGTTATTAGAAGAAAAAGACGATGGTAAAGATTTGCTTCGTAAAATAGGTAACTTTGAAGCATTAGCTGGAAGCCCAAGTGGTAAAGGATTGTCAAACTATGGTATGGGTGCTAAATATCAAGATCAAGTTAAATCAGCAGGGTTAGACCCTAGTACTGAAGAAGGCTTGATGTATGCTTTAGAAACAGTAGCTAAAGGTAATGCTATAAATGAAATGAACCTTCCTAAACCCGCGGATTTTGACGTGCTAGATGAAACACTAAAAGCATCAATTATAGACTGGGAATATAACACAGGAAGAAATATAGGTGATATAATACACGCTGCTCAAATGATGAAAGAGGATAGCTGGAAAGATAAAATAGACTTAGGTGGCATGACAATAACTCAACTTGTTAATGCAGGTGGTAGTAAAAAAGTAAACGTTAAAGTAGGAGATAAAACTTATAAAACAGCTGCAGAAGCTATGAAAGCTATAAAAGCTGATGATAGTCCTGTTAGTGTAGAGCTTACAGAACTAACAGCTCAAGAACTAGCTGATGCAAAACACGCTGTAATGAGTGATAAAACTAGTAGAACTCCTGCGGATATAGCTACATATAACAAAACTTGGAAATATAGAATTGATCAATTAAAATAATTATGGGATTTAAAATAAATACAGCTCAATTAGAACAACCTGTAGTAGAACAAGAAGTTGTTAACGTGGAAAAGACAGAGGATCCGGAGACAACAACTGCCCCGACTGCGGATCCAGAAAGTGGGGCATCCAGCTTGGAAACTACTTCATCGGAGTTAGCAGATCTTAAACAAGAATTAGTTACTGACATTGATCCTCCAAAAGAATATAAACATATTTCTTTTGAAGATGCTAAGACTGCTGGTACTAGTAAATTATCTTCTATATATCCTAAAGTTGAAATAAAAAAAGATTCTAATGGACGTATCAATGTTACTAACATAGGCACAGGAGAATCAAAGAGTTTTTTACTTGACCAAAAAGAAATAAACAAAACTAATAGCAGTCTTCAATCGAGAGATTATATGGGTGTTAATCCTTCTTTAACTCCTAGTGCAGACGAACAGTATAAAAGTTTTACCGCTTTTGTAGAAGCTTCAGAAACTAATAATGAAGATGCATTATATATTCATAGTAAAACAGGTTTAACACCTGGTGAAAACGGAGATTATGGATTTAATGCAAACGCTACAGCAACTAAAAATCTAGTTAAAGTACTAGAAGTAGGTTACAAAGATGCATATACCAAGCTTGCTAAAGAAATAGCTGGTGAAGATACTTCTAATGAATTTTTATTAAGTAAAAGAAACGACTTTCAAAACTTAAATCACTCTGATCAAGAAAAAATAAGAGAGTATACTTTTGACTTTTTAAAAGAACAACAAAGAGATGGCAATATAGGCTTTGAAGATCTTGAGCTACAAGACATATCTAAAATAATAGATAGAAACGAGTTTAAATATTTACTAAACTCGGAGCTTCAAGATGAAGCTAATTTAGAAATAATAGCTACTAAAGATTTTAAGGATATAAACTTAGAAGGAGAATCTGAAATTAAGTTTATAAAAAGTTTAGAAGAAGAGATTGAAAGAGATATGTCTGACGAAGACAAAGCAAGAGTAGCTGACATCAATACATTAAGATTTTTAAAATCTGAAAGAACCGGTATTACTTCTGAATACGGTGAATATTCCAAAGAAAAATACAATACTATAATAGAATTACCTAATGGTGTGAGCATGCCTTATGGTGAGTATATAAATAAGAACAATATAAAAGTTAGAGATATAGAAGCTAAAGTTGGTGACTTAATTTTTAATGAAAAAGGAGATTTTAAAGGTGAAACTAAAGAAGATGCAGAGGCTAATATGCTTTCTCTAGAACAGATATATTCTATGTTAGAAAATACTGATGATTATTTAAGCCAAAAAGATCAGTTCAAGTTATTGTATGACGAAGAAAAAAAGCTAGCTATATTTAATAACAAAGTAGGAAACACTAGTGAAATAACTATACCTAAAGATTTATTATTGTTACCTGCTTTTAAAAACTTGTCTGTTGGTACTGCTTTTAATTCTTTTAAAGCTGACTTAGCAATTCTTGCTATGCGTGTAGGTAAAAAAATAAAAACAGGTGAAATAGGAGTTCAAGAAGAAGTAACTATACCTTTTTCTGAGTATTATAAGCTAGGTATAGATAATTCAGAAATAAGTGGAGTGCTTGACGAAGCTCTGCTAGGTACTGATCCTAAAGACTTTAGATCTTATGAAGCTTGGTTAAACGATAAGAGAGAGCATAAAAGAAATATGGTAGCTGCGTTCAATATGTTAAACTTACAGCAATTACCAAAGAAAAGTGGAAAAGACAGTTTCTTTCCAAGATTAGCTAGAAAAACAGTAGAAGCTTTTAAAAGTAGTGATTTTTATTATGGAGGCACACAAGAATCTGTTAAACAAACTAGTAGAGCTATATTTGGTGTAGACACACAAGACATGCAAGCTTCTATGCAAAGCATAATAAATTTACATAATAAAAAGTTTCCAGATAATACTATACAACTTAATGATAAACAAAAAGAAAAACTTGCTAGTACAACTTCAGATTTAGTAGCTGAAGGATTAGGAGGCATGGTACCTTTCTTGCTTGAAATGTTTGTTATAGGAGCTGCCACAGAAGGTGTTGGTATTCCTGCTGCTTTAACTAGATACAAAAGATTTAACAAGTTTTTAAAAGGAACAGAGCTTTTAGTTAAAGAAGAAATTAAAATGGGATTAGCACCAAGTACGCCATATGAATTTGGTGTTGGTGCTTTTTTTGCAGCTGGAGGTATGTTGGCTAACAAAATACCTATAAAAGCTTTTGATAAATACTTTACAACTCTTAGACCTTTCTACGAAAAAGTAATTAGAGCAGGTTGGGTTGGTGCTTTGTCTACTCAAACAAATAAAGTAGTGCAAGCATTTGGAAATGACTTATTAGGTGATAAAGATTTTGCAACTGAAATAGACAACTTATATGGTGATTTATTATCAGGTGATGAGGATGCTAAAAAAGAGTTTATACAAACTCTTATTGTAGATGGTGTGGTATTTGGATTATCTGGTGTATCTCATTTAAAATTAACTCCTCAGTCTAGAAAAGCACAGAGACAAGC
>TARA_R110001632_G_scaffold226124_5_pt1 | contig 14799 bp, 10 predicted proteins | sample TARA_R110001632 | Tara Oceans TARA_R110001632 (sample SAMEA4398266) | marine metagenome | biome: Polar Biome; feature: [SRF] surface water layer (ENVO:00010504); material: water (ENVO:00002006), including particulate matter (ENVO:01000060) such as... | depth 5 m
CAAGAATCCACCTGATAGAAGAGTGGTTTTTTCACCTCAAAAACTACAAGAATTTCAACGACAGTTTCCAGATGCTACTATTAAAATAGAAGCTTCTGATATTCGAGTTTTTGCCGATAGTTTATATGAAAAAGCGGGATTTGAAGTAGCAAATGATGTTTCAGATTGTGATGTGTTAATAGGTGTTAAAGAAGTTCCGATTGCATCATTAATTCCCAATAAAAAATATTTCTTTTTCAGTCATACCATCAAAAAACAGCCCTACAATAGAGATTTGTTACAAGCAATTCTTGATAAGAATATCGAATTATTTGATCATGAAGTAATTACCAATTCAAAAGGTTATCGCTTGATTGGTTTTGGAAGATATGCAGGAATTGTAGGAGCGTATAATGGTTTTAGAGCATTAGGTTTAAGAAACGAAACGTTTCAAATGCCAAAAGCAGAGGAGTTGTCAGATCAACAAACTTTGATTGATGAATTGAACCAGATTGAATTACCAAATATTAAAATTTTACTAACCGGAAGTGGAAAAGTTGCCAAGGGAGCTCAAGAAATGTTGGATGCTATGCACATACGTTCTGTTTCTGTAGAAGATTATTTAACCAATGATTTTGATGAAACCGTCTATTGTAAGATTGATGTATTAGATTATAACAAACGCAAAGATGGGAAGATTTTAAATAATCAAGATTTTTATAATAATCCAAATGATTACGAATCTAATTTTATGCGTTTTGCAAAAGTGACAGATTACTTTATTGCTGGACATTTTTTTGGTGATGGATCTCCATTTTTATACACTAGAGATGGGGCAAAATCAGAAGATTTTAAAATTAGTTTAGTAGCAGATGTTTCATGTGATATTGATGGCCCTGTAGCTTCTACAATTCGACCATCAACTATAGCTGACCCCATTTATGGATATGACCCAGTAACAGCATCAGAAGTTGATTTTAAACAACCGAATGCAATTACTGTGATGGCAGTTGATAATTTACCTTGTGAATTACCAAATGATGCTAGTGAAGGTTTTGGAGAGTTGTTTTTAAAACATGTAATTCCCGCTTTTTTTAATAATGATAAAGAGGGAGTTTTGGCCAGAGCAAGAATGACTGAAAATGGAAAGCTAACAGAACGATACAGTTATTTACAAGATTTTGTAGACGGAAAAGAATAGTGTTATTTTCTAACCATCATTCCGTAAACAAAAAAACTACCACCCATAATTAAAAGAGAAGAATACCAATACGTTGGAATGATATAAACGATAATTGCCAATAATATTGGAATTATTGCAAGTAGATAATGTTCTTTCTTTCGTTTCGAATTTAAGATTGCTAGCAGAAATCCTACATATATTAGAAAAAAAGGTGTGATATAAATGATTCCTAAACTCTTTATTTTTATCAAAAAGAATATTCCTGGTAGCGCAAGCATAAGAAAATTTAAAAAATGTTGCTTAGAAGTTTTATTCCAAACTTTAAAACTTTCTTTTCTAGCTCTTCGCCTACTTGAGAAAAACACAGCCAATGTTGAAAACACAAAAACTAAAAAAACAACAAACAAACAGATGTATTCTATAATTTGAATAGACATCATTCCCATAGGGTTTTCTTCAGCAATAAAATTTTGTAGAGAGGTATTAATTAAGTAGGTACCGATAAGTATATAAAGTCCAATTTGAATACTATTAAAACCCTTTAGAAAAAAGTTCTGAATGCTGCTTTCTTGTAAATTTTTGTTTTTGGTCATTTGATTATGTATAAAGCCAAGATACAAAAAAAATAAATCCAGAGAAGCAAATAGTACAGGCTTAGAAATATAAAATAAGTTTTATTATCTTAGTTGCCCAAACAAATTTTTCAAAAAAAAGTTATGAAAAAAATCACCCTTAAATCAATTATTCTAAGCATTTTTTTAATGAGTATCTCTTTTGGTTTTTCACAAGAAAAATTAGAATTTACCTTTCAAGGAGAAAAAGTAGAAATGCTTAAAAATATAGATAGTTTTCAATGGAATCAAATTCCAAATACATCAAAATTTAATAGCCATTATTATGGATGTATTTCTTTTGAAAATACTCCTACGCAAGAAATTCAAAATGACTTTAAAAATAAAGGATTAGGGCTTACGTATATCTCTAAAGGATTCTATTTCTTCAATTTTTCATCCTCAGTAAGTACAAGTTATTTGAAAAATAGCGGAGTTACTTCAATAATTCCAATGCCTGTAAATTTTAAAATATCTTCAAAAATTAGAAATAATGAAATTGAAGATTGGGCGAGAGATGGAGATAATATTTTAGTTATTCTTCAATTTCATCAAGAAGTTAGTACTACAAAACTAATTGCTGAATTAACAAATATTTCAGGAGTTCAAGTTGTAGAACAATTTAAAAACTCAGATTTAATTCAACTTTCTATTCCAAGTGATGCTATAAATCAAGTAGCTAGTTTGCCTTTTGTTAAATGGGTAGAATTAACAGCACCACCAAGTATTAAAGAAGATGTTAGAGGGAAATCTATTCATAGATCTAGTAATTTAGATACGCAAACACTTTCAGGTAGAAACTATACCGGTGAAGGAATTGGAGTAATTGTTAGAGATGATGGAATTGTTGGACCTCACATAGATTTTCAAGGAAGAATTGATAATACCTCTGCTAGTGGAACAGGACAAACTCATGGTGATGGTGTATCAGGTATTTTAACAGGAGCTGGAAATTTAGATCCTACAAAAAGAGGAATGGCACCAGGCGCCGCTCTATTTATAACCAATTATGGAAGCTCTTTTTTAGATCCAGGAACCATAAATAGATTAACCAACGGAGATGCACAAATAACTAATTCTTCTTATGGAGACGGTTGTAATGGAGGCTATACGACAAGAAGTGTAACGGTAGATCAACAAACAAATACGAACCCTTCTATCTTACATGTGTTTTCTGCCGGAAACTCAGGAACATCTAATTGCGGTTACGGAGCAGGAAGCGGATGGGGAAATATCACTGGAGGGCATAAGCAAGGAAAAAATGTAATTGCTACAGCAAATGTATTTTATAATGGAGTTCTAGCTTCTTCAAGTAGTCGTGGACCTGCTGCAGACGGAAGAATCAAACCAGATATTACTGCTCATGGCCAAGGGCAATTGTCTACAGATGAAAATAATGCCTACTTGTCTTTTGGAGGAACTTCTGGAGCAGCGCCAGGTATTGCAGGTGTTTCTGCACAATTATATCAACTATATAAAGATGCTAATAGTAATCAAATACCAGAATCTGCCTTGATTAAAGCGACCTTGCTAAATACTGCAAATGATTATGGAAATGTTGGACCAGATTTTCAATTTGGTTGGGGTTTGGTCAATGGTTTAAGAGCTGCTAAATTATTAGAAGATGGTAGATACTTAGATGATAATATAACTCAAGGAACAGAAAATAATCATATAATTAATGTACCTGCGAATACAAAGCAGGTTCGTTTTATGGTGTATTGGAACGATCCAGCAGCTACAGCAGGAGTAACTACTGCACTAGTAAATGATATCGATTTAACAGTTACCACACCTGCAAGTGCTGAATTATTACCTTGGATATTAGATTCAACACCAAATGCAACAGCATTAGATACACCAGCTACCAATGGTGTAGATCGTTTAAATAATATGGAGCAAGTATTAATCAATAATCCACAAGCTGGAAATTATACCATTAATATATCAGGATTTAATATTCCTTCTGGACCACAACATTATTTTGTGGTTTATGAGGTGATTACTGAAGAATTAACACTTACGTACCCTAATGGAAATGAAAAATTAGTAGTTGGAGATCAAGAAGCTATCCATTGGGATGCTATTAATACAACAGATTCTTTTGTCCTAGAATATTCAACGAACAACGGAAGTACATGGTCTTCGATGGCTACAGTTTCTGCTTCAACAACGAATTATACATGGGCAGTCCCTAGCGATGTTTCGGGAGAAGCATTAATTAGAATTACTAGTGGTTCATTTTCAGATCAGAGTGATGCTGCTTTTTCAATTGCAAATCAAGTTGCTGGAGTTGATATCTCACAGATATGTCCGGAAGAGATTACAGTAGTTTGGAATGCACTTTCAGATGCAACATCTTATGATGTGTATTTATTAGGTGACAAGTATATGGAAAAAGTAGGAACAACGTCTTCAACGTCTCTTGCTATTCCGATTACTGACCCTAACGCATCTTTTTGGGTGGCTGTTTCTGCTACGGGTGGAAATAACTGGGAAACAAGAAGAAGTTTAGCAATTAATAAATCAGGTGGATTATTAAATTGTAGCTTAAGTAAAGATGTAACCGTAGAATCTATTACTAATGATTTCTCTGCTTTAAATTTAATTTGTTCTGGAAATAATTCCTTTGATATTACAGCTAATATTAGAAATCTAGGAATGGATGACCAAAGTAATTTCTTAATTTCATATCAATTAGGTGCAAATGCTATAGTTGAAGAAACGTATGCAAACACCTTAGTTTCTGGAGCTCAAGAAGAATATACTTTTTCTACACCTTTAGTTCTTAATCAAGATGGAAATCAAACATTAAAAGTTTGGGTGACTTTAACTGGAGATGAATTTGTTGGAAACGATGAGCATGAAGAAGATTTTTATGCGCAAATACTTCCAAAAGAAATTAATGAAATAGAGTCATTTGATGTCAATGGTTTTCCACCAGCAGGATGGAGTATGGGAAATCCAGATAGTAGTACTATAACTTGGGTAAGTGCTGATAATATTATTGGGATTGATGACCAACCAACAATAACATCATATATTAATAATTATAATTATAATGCAGCAGGTGAAGAAGATACTTTTACAACTTTGGTATATGATTTATCTGGGTCCAATTTATCACTGAGTTTTGATCTTGCCAAAACGCAATATTCTGCTGGGAATAGTGATGGTCTTCAAGTTGATATTTCAACAGATTGTGGAGCTACATATACAAATATTTACGATAAAGATGGGTTAGACCTTTCTACATTGACTAATTATAATACAACTTTTGAATGGTCTCCAACCAGCAGTGCAGACTGGAGAACAGAAACCATAGATTTATCTTCTTATGCTAATCAAAATGTAAAAATTAGATTTGTCAATGTAAACGGTTATGGTAATAGTACTTATATAGATAATATTGTAGTTACGGGAACATTATCAACAAATAGAGTAGATTTTGATGATAATTTCACATTATTTCCAAACCCTGTAGATGATAGTTTTACTGTAAGGTCTAAACAAGCAGATATAAAGAAAGTTGTGATTTATAATTTACTAGGTAGAGAGGTTTCAACTTTAAAAATTGATGGGATTCAACAACTAGTAAATATAAATACTACTAGTTTATCTTCAGGAGTTTATCTAGTTCGATTAGAATCAGATTTAGGAGTATTTCATAAAAAGATCGTTAAAAAATAATTTTTTTGAAACCTGCTGAGGCATATATATTAAATCAAAAAGAACCTTTTAAATCAATATTACTGCAGCTCCAAATACTAATTGAAGCTGCAGTTCCTGATTTAGAATTACAGTATAAGTGGAAAATCCCTTATTATTACTATATAAACAAGCCTTTTTGTTATTTAAATGTCACTAAAAAGTATGTCGATCTGGGATTTAGATTTAATCCTAAGTTACTTGATTTTGACAATTTTTTAATAAGTGAAAACAGAAAATTATTTAAATCACTTCGTTATACTTCAATCGATGAAATCGATCAAGAAATTTTGTTTTCAGTCTTATTAGCACTAAAAAAATAATGATAAATAAATTGAGATTTATTGAAGAAACACTTTATACTCTAAAGCTAAATCGTTGTTAAGAAATAGGTATAATTCAGAAGTTCTACCAGGGTTTTCTATCGTAACCGTTGCTATATTTTTATCGAAACTAACGCTTGGTTTTTTTGAATAGCGTTGTCCTTTGAAGTTGTAAATCAACTGATCAGCTGGACTCAAATTTTGAATTTTCAAAACGATTTTGCTAGATCGGTTGATAAAAATGGTTCCTTTAACTGGAGAAATTAAAGTTAGATTTTTTCTTAAAAAACCTTGAGAATAAATGGGCTGATTATAAAAATCAGTCAGTGAATTTTGATTTAAAATGACATTCCATTTTCTGCTATCAGCAAAGTGAGTTCTGCCAATTTTTTTAGGATCAATATGATAAAAATATTCATTATAATCTTTCTTCCACTTCCCATTAAATAGATATCCAGCAGCCCAAGTAGCATCTAATAAAATCCATTTACCATTAATTTTTACAGAATTCCAAGCATGATTGGTTGTATTAGGAACTCTTCCGATATCGTATGCAGAACTTCTAACATATCCTTTAATTACCTCAGCTTCTATACCAAGTAAATCTGCTAGTTTTTTAAAAGATTGTGCATATTCTTCACAAACGCCCATTTTGGTTAAAAAGGCGTCATCAACAATTTTATCTTTGATATTTTGAATTTTTCGCAAGCGTTCTTCTTCACTAAAATAACGAAATTCAATTGTTTTTTGAGGTTTATAAAACTTCTCTAAATCGTAGCTGATATTTTGTGTAAGCCAAATAAATGCAGCTCTTACTTTGCTAGTATCATCTGAATAATCTTGATTGATTTGATCAACTAATTTTTGTGGACTTGTATATCTTGGATACGATTTTACTTGTATATCTACTCCAGAGAAATCTTGAGCATTTACAACTGAAGTAATCAGTAAGAAAAAAAATAAAAATTGTTTCATATAGGTAGAATAACAATTTTCTTATTCAAAAATTGTGCCTATAATTTATTGATAGTTTGTCTGATGGCTACTAAATTAGAAAGTAAATTTTCTAAATAATCTAAGTGTAACATGTTTGCTCCATCACTTTTTGCATTTGCAGGATCAAAATGAGTTTCAATAAATAAACCATCAACGTTATTTACAATTCCGGCTCTGGCAATGGTTTCAATCATGTCAGGTCTTCCTCCAGTAACTCCAGAAGTTTGATTGGGTTGTTGTAAAGAATGTGTTACATCTAACACGGTGGTAGAGAACTCTCTAATTTCTGGAATTCCTCTAAAATCCACGATCATATCTTGATATCCAAACATGGTTCCTCTATCTGTAGTCATCACAAGATTATTTCCAGAATCTTGCACTTTTTTCACTGCATGCTTCATAGAACCTGGACTCATAAACTGTCCTTTCTTTAAATTAACCACCTTACCCGTTTTTGCAGCAGCTACCACTAAATCTGTTTGACGAACTAAAAAAGCAGGAATCTGTAAAATATCTACATACTCAGCAGCTTTTGCAGCATCAGAGATTTCATGAATATCTGTAACTGTTGGTACATGAAAAGTTTCAGAAACCTTTCTTAAAATTTTTAATGCTTTTTCATCTCCAATACCTGTAAAACTATCAATTCTACTTCGGTTGGCTTTCCTAAAACTTCCCTTAAATACATAAGGAATCTTTAAATCATCTGTTATTTTTACTACTTTTTCAGCAATTCGCATTGCCATATCTTCACCTTCAATAGCACAAGGTCCAGCTAATAAAAAGAAGTTATTAGCGTCTAAGTTTTTTAAGTTGGGTACTAAAGATAAATCCATCATTAAAATTTTTAACAAAAGTACAAAATAAATGTTGTTGATGTTTGGTATCTTTAGCCCTTAAAATATTATAAAATGAAAAAAATATTAGTTCTTTTAGCAGTATCAATGATGATTGTTTCATGTAATAACGATACTAAAAAACCAAATGAATCTAAAGATGTTGAAATCGACTCAACAACCGTAAGAAAACATTTATACACCTTAGCTTCTGATGAAATGGAAGGAAGAAAAGGGGGAACTCCTGGAATTGAAAAAGCGGCACAATATATAGAAAGTGAGTTTAAAAGAATCGGTTTAAAAACCTTTGGAGATTTACCAACATACCGCCAAACATTCTCGTTTAAGCCAAAAAGATTTAAAGATAGTATCACCTCAAGCAATATTATCGGGGTTTTAGAAGGAAAAAGTAAAAAAGATGAAATAGTTATTATTTCCGCTCATTATGATCATCTTGGTATAAAAAGTAAAGATGGGGTTTTAGATAGTATTTATAATGGTGCTAACGATGATGCTTCTGGTGTAACCGGTGTTTTAGCTTTGGCAGAATACTTTAAGAAAGTTGGAAATGAAAGAACGATTGTATTTGCAACTTTTACAGGAGAAGAAGGGTTTTACAGAGGAGATAGCGGATTAAGAGGCTCTACATATTTTGGAAAAGGTATTGATGCTTCTAAATTTGTGGCGGGTATCAATTTAGAAATGATAGGAAAGACTCCTAGTTTTGGACCAAATACCGCTTGGTTAACAGGTTTTGATCGTTCAGATTTTGGAAAAATCATTCAAAATAATTTAGTTGGAACAGGATACCAACTATTTCCAGATCCTTATGAAAAGTTTAATTTATTTTTTAGATCAGACAACGCTTCATTAGCACGTTTGGGAGTTCCTTCTCATACTTTTAGTACCACGCCAATTGATGTGGATACAGATTATCATCAAGCATCTGATGAAGCAGAGACTTTAAATATGACGGTAATTACTCAAACAATACAAGCAGTTGCCAAAGGAACCGAAAGTATTATTGACGGTACAGATACTCCAACAAGAGTTATTCTTGAAGAGAAGAAGAAAAAAGAATAGATTTTTAGAATATAGATCAAATGAACATTCATTTTATTGCTATTGGAGGTAGTGCTATGCACAATCTGGCCATTGCATTGCATACTAAAGGATATCAGGTGACAGGTAGTGATGACACCATTCACGATCCTTCTAAATCTCGTTTAGAAAAAAGAGGGTTGTTGCCGAAAGAATTTGGATGGTTTCCAGAAAAAATCACCAATAACTTAGATGCGATTATTCTAGGAATGCATGCAAAACAAGACAATCCTGAGTTATTGAAAGCACAAGAAATGGGATTGAAGATTTATTCGTATCCCGAATTTTTGTACGAGCAATCTAAAGACAAAACAAGAGTTGTTATTGGTGGTTCTCATGGAAAAACAACCATTACTTCAATGATTCTTCATGTGTTAAATTATCATGAAAGAGAAGTTGATTATATGGTAGGAGCACAGTTAGATGGTTTTGATACCATGGTGCATCTCACGAAAGAAAACGAATTTATTGTTTTGGAAGGTGATGAATATTTAAGTTCACCCATAGACATGCGACCAAAGTTTCATTTATACAAACCTAACATTGCTTTGTTAAGTGGAATTGCCTGGGATCATATCAATGTTTTTCCAACATTTGAGAATTATATTGAACAGTTTAGAATCTTTACTGATTCTCTAGTAAATGGAGGGATCATGGTGTATAACGAAGATGATGTAACCGTAAAAGAAGTAGTAGAAAACTCAGAAAATGCGATTAAAAAATATCCGTATGTTACTCCTAATCATATCATCGAAAACGGAATCACTTATATAGATACTCCGGATGGAGACATGCCATTAGAGATTTTTGGAGATCACAACCTTCAAAATTTAGCAGGAGCTAAGTGGATTTGTCAACATATGGGAATTGATCAAGATGATTTTTACGAAGCCATTGCATCTTTTACAGGAGCTAGCAAACGACTAGAAAAAATAGCAGAAAACAATCAATCCGTTATTTTTAAAGATTTTGCGCATAGTCCGAGTAAAGTAAAAGCAACTACAGACGCTGTTAAAAAACAATACAAGGAAAGGGAAGTCATTGCTTGTTTGGAACTACATACTTACAGTAGTTTAAATGCGGAGTTTCTAGAAGAATATAAAGGAGCTTTAGATAAAGCCGATAAAGCGGTTGTCTTTTATTCGCCACATGCTGTAAAAATAAAACAGTTAGAGGAGGTTACCAAAGAACAAATAGGAGAAGCCTTTCAACGAGATGATTTGATCATTTATACAAATCCTGAAGATTTTAAAAAGTTTCTTTTTTCTCAGGAAATAAAAAATAAAGCGATTATTTTAATGAGTTCAGGAAATTATGGCGGATTAGACTTTGAAGAGGTTAAGAATTTGATTTAGATTTCAACTGATTCATTTTCTCTTTTTGCCAAGAAGGATCGGTGATTCTTTTAAACAACCAATATCTATATTCTTTTTTATAAATAGATTTATAAATTACATTGAGTCTTGTTCTTATAAATAATTTTCTATTAATTTTTTTCGAATGAGATTTTCTAAAGTTGTCATTACTGAGAATTTTATCAAAAACAGTTAAATATTCTTCTGTGTAATTTGTTTCTTCATACGGAATCGATGAATTAAATGTTTTATTACAAACAGCCAAAAAGTTATTTAGAGGATAGAAGAGTTTTTCAAATCTTTTAATTGAATGTAGCGTATTTGTCTTTTTTGAAAGTAGAAAAACATCGTAGCCATTTCTTAAACTTATACTATTTCTGTATTGTCCAGCATCATTAATTTGATAGGCAATACTGGTCAATGTTAGTTGATCTTCATATCCTAAAAAACTAATGTCATTTTCTGAAATATGATTCTTTTTGATAGTATTATAGTTAAATTCATCAGCATATTTCTCTAATAACATTTCTTTGTGAATTTCTATTGCAGCAATCAAACCTTCTTTTTGTATCCTTTGATAATGTTTAAATTGAGGAAAATGATATTTACTTACATAAACTGCAGAGTAATCAGCATTATTTAAGGTTTTTATAGTCTTTTCATAGTCATCATATGAAACCAAAAAATCAATATCACCTACCATTCTTTCCGCAACATCTTCGTATAAACCACTTAAGAGATTTCCAGTTCCTTTTAAGAAAATGGGTCTAATATCATTTTTTGTAAGGAGTTCGTTAATTTCTTTTGCTTGCTCAATAATTTGCAGATTCCGTTCTCTATTTAAGTCTGTAATATGTTTCATATAAGCGACTAATTCTTGTGGTAAATAGGAGAGGAGGTTAGCTCTTAATAAATTGCAATAGAGGGCTGGAAAAACATAATGACTCGTGCTTACTTTTACAACCGCATCCCAATCAACATTGTTAGTTTTTATTTGTTCTGTTACAGATTGTAGATTCTCTTCTTCATGAGAAATCGTCAAACATTTTCCGATAAAAAACAAGGTTTCTTTATAAGTCATTTTCAAATAATTGTTTCACCTTTTCTATCATGAATTCATTCTTAGAATAGGTTAATTGATAGCAAGGTAGTTTAGAAAACCAGTCTAAGAAAACGGTGACGTTTTCTGGAATGGATGAAATCCAAGAATCTGGAATCAAATTTTGAAAAGCCTCTAGTTGTGAAATTTCTTTACACTCGAATTCAGTATTGGCATCATATTTAATAAAAATGAGTCCCACGCAAGGATATGATTTTTTGTAATTGATATCCTTTGGAGGAAGATAACGAACCGTTTTATTTAATCGTTTATAATGATACTCAGCTGATGTGTTTAATTCTGGATAATAATCTAATAGAACCGGTAATGAATTCTTTTTGATGGATATCCCTGCAGGAAAAGCATGGACATTTTTCTGATCATCAATCGGAACAAAATCATCGGCAATACAATGAAAGCCATGTGCTTGTAATAAAGCTAAAGAAGTGCTTTTTCCGTTTCCAGAATCGCCTAGGATTAACATCGAATTTTCTTGATGATTGATGGCTGAAGCATGAAAAACACCCATCCATTTTTCTTCAATTTTTTCATAAATACATTCAATAATTTTCATTGAAAATTTTCCCTGAAAATAATGAATCTCTTTTTTACCCCAAGAGCCAATCAATTCATTGTCTAATACTAAATAAGTATAATTGTCTTTATTAAAAGTTTGAAAGTAAAAATGAACATTTTCAGTATGTTCAACTTCTAAATGCGCAAATTTTGGATGAATTAAAGATAATTCAAATTCGTTTGAAAAATCGACTTTTACTATTTTTTGATTGATTTTGTAGTATTTTTCAAACTCAAAAGAACTAGGAATGGTAAATTCAGAATGATTTACTGCAGTTGGTTTAACAAGTTTGTTTGGTTGTACAATTTGCTCATTAATATCGATCACAAAATCAATAGCTTTTTCATACGGAATGGAAAGTTTTTTTTCTAAGTCTTCCGTAATTTTTTCAATACTTTTATCGCAATAAAGATGTGCTACAATTTCTGCAGCTGCATTTTCTAAAATCAAATATTGATTTGAGTTTTCAAACCAAACGATTGATTTAGATGCGACTTCTTTAATGAGTATTTGATTCAATAAAATTTTTATTTAAAGTAAAAATAGCAGCTTTAAATGTAATAAAAAACCCTCGATTATCTCGAGGGTTTTATCTTGTTTTTAAAATCCAACACCAGGATCATCTGGAGAAGCTGCTTGCGCTTTCTTTGAATTTAATAATATATAAGTTCCTAATGCAGTCAACGCTGCATATTTTCCGTAATTACCGATTTTCTTAATGGCGTCTTTACGTGAAATCTCTTCTTGTTTGTTTTTTGTTTGATTTTTCATGTGCTGACTTTTATTATTCGATAATAACTTTTTTGTTCAACGTACCTGATTCAGTTTCTAACTGAATAATATAGACTCCAGCTCTAACATTTGGAAGCGAAATATCATTCACTCCTCTTCCTTCAAAAGAAGCGTTTGATACTTTTTTTCCTAAGATGTTATAGATTTTTACTCGTGCATTTCCACGCTGAATTCCAACAATCCGTAAGTTATTGTTACTGTAAGTGTACATACTGATGTTCTCTAAAGTCACATCATCAATATTTAAAGAACTAGAAGTAGTGTGTAAATAAAAACGCCCAATTCCGTTTAAATCATTGGCAAGTGTGGTTGTAAAATCAGAAGAGCTATCTAATAAAGTAAATGAGTCATCATCTTTATCTTCTAGGTATACATTAATTCCAGCTGGAAGATTTGATGCACTTGCAGAGATTGTAATTTCATTTCCATTGGTTGCTTTTATTCCTACAGGAATTACCATGTTTTCAAAATTATTAGTTGGAAGTGATTGAATTCCTAAGTTTCTTCCTGTTCCGTTAGAAACAGCTTGTGTGTAAATTGCAAATGAGTTTGATACTCCATCGAATATTGAGCTATCGTATCCATTATCAAACCCAGTAGTTGCATCATCTAGATATAAAATATCTATTTTACTACTATTAGATCCATCTGTCATTTCAATTTTAATTTCTGGTCTTGTACTCAAAGATCTTTGAAAGGTGTCTGTAGATTGATGCGATTGCATGGCTTCTGTAAAATTAAATGTATTAGAACCATTAGAACTCACAAAGAATGCTTGAGCGGGAGCTATAAAGAAAGTAGCTGAAGCCTGATTTACTACATCATAAGAATTGGTAGCTTGATTCCAAAACCATAAAGTGTTTTCTGTTAAGCTAGCAGTATTAACTGTTAAAATATTATTAGTTTCATCTGCATTAGTGTTAGCTGGAATATACGAAGGATATGGATTTCCAATTAGATTAAAAGCATTTCCACCACCTCCAGTTCCGTCTGTTATAGCAACTCCTACTGGATCTGTTGGCATTGTACCTGTAAATGAAATATCACCAGAAGCTTGCATTTTTACACTATATCCTGTTCCAGAAGTAAAAGTATCTGTTGTATCGTCTCCATCAGCACCATCAACTTGACCTTCTGTATAATATGCCCATCTGTTAGCAGCAAGCACTTGAGAATTGTCATAAGGCGCAATGGCAACATTTTGAGCATTTCCAGTTCCAGATCCTAAAGCAGGTGATGCATTGTTGTAAAAATCAACAATTGTTTGTCCAACCAAAGGAGAAGAAACCATATACCAGTTTGTAGTTCCTAGGTTTCTGTTGTAAGTAATGTTACCTATTGAAGTACCTTTTATGATTAATGAGCTACTAGCGTTTAAGTTTAAAGAACCATTTACAGTTAACAAACCAGAAATTGTAATTGAGTTATTACTGTTAATAGTTAGATTTTCGGAAACGTTAACTGTGAGATTTCCAGCCAAAACTTCTGTTCCTGAACTTATAATCGGAGAGGTTGCTACATCGGGTATGTTAGCTAAAGAGCTACTTGTGGGAACTCCGTTATCCCAGTTTCCTGCTAAATCCCATGCCGAACTGCTTGCTCCAGTCCAATTGGTTGTGTTAATTGTAAAAGCCTCAGAAGAGAAAGGAAGTAACGTTTCACCATCACCATTAACAACATTAGTCCAGTTCGAATCATCATCAATAAGTAAAGAATAATAATTATTGTATGAAGTTTGACTTGATCTGGAAGCATTATATATTGCCCCATCTGGAGAAGCAGAACTATCCATCACAATAATAGAAGTTCCAATAACTAAACCAGTATTAGTTAAGGTAATACCGTCAACATCAAAAGGCCCTAGATTAGAAGAGTCATTACCAATCTGTATAGCTGCAATAAACGAAGTAGGGGTGCTGTCATCTGTGCCTAAAAAAGCAATGATTCCATCTTTAGTAGATGCAGGAATACTAAATCCTCCAGTTTCAGATAATAACCCGATAGATACGCCGAAATTTGGATTAGTATCATTGTTGACATCAGTAAATACAATTACTGTCCCAGCTTTAATTGTAGCAGCTCCTGTAAACCAAGTGAGTGTTCCTTCTCCAGAAGTAATTCCACCAGCTCCATCTGATTCTTTGTCGGTAATGTAAATAGTTGAATTTGCTGCTAGGTCTGCTAATGCAACAATAGCAAAATCATCATCACCATCAGCATTAAAAGCAATAAATGCAAT
>TARA_R110001632_G_scaffold8499_5_pt1 | contig 14746 bp, 9 predicted proteins | sample TARA_R110001632 | Tara Oceans TARA_R110001632 (sample SAMEA4398266) | marine metagenome | biome: Polar Biome; feature: [SRF] surface water layer (ENVO:00010504); material: water (ENVO:00002006), including particulate matter (ENVO:01000060) such as... | depth 5 m
AAACATTAAATTGCGCGATGCGCTTTGCTATTTACTTACCACCACAAGCTTCAAATGGCGAAAAAGTACCGGTGTTGTATTGGCTTTCGGGTTTAACGTGTAGTGATGAAAACTTTATGCAAAAAGCTGGGGCTCAACGCATGGCCGCCGAGTTAGGTATTGCTATTGTTGCGCCAGATACTAGCCCTCGTGGTGAAGGTGTTGCCAATGATGAAGGTTACGATTTAGGTCAAGGAGCAGGCTTTTATGTCAACGCGACACAAGCACCTTGGAACCGTCATTATCAAATGTACGATTATGTGGTGAATGAGTTGCCGGCCATTATTGAGTCTTCATTTCCAGTCTCAAATAAACGCGCCATTAGTGGTCATTCAATGGGGGGGCATGGTGCTTTGACTATCGGGCTTTTAAACCCTGAACGTTATAGTTCAATGTCGGCATTTAGCCCGATTTGTAATCCAGTTAATTCGCCATGGGGCAAAAAAGCTTTTACCGCTTATTTAGGCAAAGACCAAGCCAATTGGCGCAACCATGATGCCAGTGAATTGATGCGCAAAGCAAAACAGTTTATTCCTACTAAGGTTGACCAAGGTGGTGCGGATGATTTTCTTAGTGAGCAGTTAAAGCCTGAAGCTTTAGAAGCTGCAGCAAAAGTTAATGGTTACCCGTTAGCATTGGCTATTCACGAAGGTTATGATCATAGCTACTACTTTATTTCATCATTTATTGAAGAGCATCTGCGTTTTCATGCTCAGCACTTAAATAAATAGCAACGAGACTAATTTCGTTTCTTGAAATAACGGTTTTTTACCTGCTAAATTTGCTCGACTGTTGAGCTTTCTAATAACAGTCGAGCGCTTATCTTATCTCCCTGTGCCGATATTCAGGCGACAATTAACTCCGTACTGTTATCGACATTAATTAGTTATTAAGTTTTGTCACTACCGCATTATTTATGGCTATTTTGACGTTAAAGTTTTTAGATATCTAACGGATTGTTTAACCCATAATAACGATTGAAGGAGTTAAAAAATGAAAGCAAAATTTCACCTATGGCGATTAATGAGCGTGATAGTAATTCTATCGGCGTTATTTGCGCCATTTTTATTATTTATCATGACAGGTAGTGACAACTTCTTTGGACACTATAACCATAATATTTGGTCAAGTTACCAATAATTACATAAGTAACAGTGACCTAGGGTCTTTATCTTGAGGATCTTTTATACTTCCTAAAGCTTAGCATGAAGATGTTAATGGTAAGCCACCTGTAAATTGAAAATTGAGTAATACCCATTTGATTAATTTTAACCATTAAAAATGAGCAGTTAATTAATCAACTTAGTATTCAATGGGACTAGGGGTTTTTACCTAGCTTGAGTGAGGGGAACACCCGATTAACCTTTGTTGAAAAAGTGGGCACTGTGGAGAGGTGAATTACTTTCTTACCCATAAAGCGACCATGAACGTTTGAATATTTTCTCGTTTATAGCTGCAAAAAATATAAAGGTTATTAAGATGAAAACTACACTACTCTCTAGCGCTATTGCGTTTGCACTTGCTACACCTTTCACCGTTTTACCCACCGATGCTTATGCTGCTGCAATTACAGACAGTGCGAAAGCAAATAAAATCTTAAATTTTGATGTTGTTGGCGTGCCAACCCTTAATCAATTACAAGATACAGCTTTTACCAATTTAATGGCATTGAGCACAACACAAGCTCAAGCCATTAACCAGTTTAAAGCGTCAAACCCCAATGCACAGGTTTCAGTGAACGATATGACTGGAACAATCGATGCTATGACGGGAATGGCCATTAAAACTTCAGGTAATTCTGCAGAAAATATGGCGCGTAATTTTATTGCTGACCATCAAGATATTTTTGAAGGTTTGAGCAATGACCAATTACAATTTAATGCTAACCGTTCAAAACCCGCTTTAGGTGGCCAAGTTGTTCGTTTCGAACAAATGGTTAATGGCATTAAAGTAGAAGGTAACGGTGTTGGTGTTGTTATCGATGCAGACAATAATGTTCGTGGTGTTATGGGCCCGTATCAAAAAGACTTTAGTGTTGCTAGTCAACCTGAACTTTCTGCAGAAGCTGCGGTATTAGCGGCAAGCCAAAATTTATTACAATTTCAAAAAGATATTCCTGCGGCGGCATTAGATGTATTAACACCAGCATTTGAAACTATTGCCACTAAATTAGGCGTATTTAAAACACCTATGCCTGAGTTACGTTTTGTACAAACAGGTGAAGGACATAGTTTAGTTTGGCAGTTTTATTACTATTCAACTAACCCATTTGGTGTTTTTAAATATATGGTTGATGCGCAATCTGGTGACGTTCTTTACCGTGAAGATCAAGTACGTACCGCAGAAGGTGATGAACCTACCGATCAATATGCCGATTATTTCCCAACCTTTCCACCGATCACTGCTGAATTACAAGACAATTGTGAAATCATAGATGAAGACGGCGGCTTAACCGGTAAACCACAAGACTTATTGCGCATTAAATTAAGAAAATTTGATGATACCAACCGCATTACTGGTGTTGAAGGTGTCTTGACAGGTAAACATGCCCTTATCGGCAGTGCCTTACCAACGAGTTCACCATTTGCTCAAGCCGCGCTAGGCACTTATTATTTTGATCGTGATGAAGCGTCAGTATATGGCCGCGTCGATGAAAAAGATCATACCACAGGCTCAAAAGTACATTTTGATGGTATCAGCCAGTTTATTTATATTACTAACTTATTGGAATATTTGGATTACTTACACAAAGATGGTGATGCGGTTCATGCGCGCGGTTTTGGTAGTGGTAGTTTTCCGGATCAATACCCAAATGAGGCAACTCCATTAGTGGGCGTTGTGCATATTCCTAATGTTTTAGATGCGCCACAAGACCCAAGTGACCCTGAGTTCCTAAACGACTTGTTAAACTTAGATAATGCCTTCGCTATTCCACTTTCACAAGACGTTGCTGGTCAAGAAGTTGTGGTTAACCCGACGTTTTATGGTCACGGTAATCTTTTTAATAACCTAGCAATAGATTTTAGTGTTCCAATTCATGAAGGTACACATGCGACTATTACGCCAATTGCAGGCTTTGAAGGTAGTCCAGAAGGCGGCGCGTTAAACGAAGGTCAAGCGGATTTATGGGCTTATACTATTGGTGAAACGCCAGATTTAGGAACGTATCCGGTTAATGCTTGTAAATTAAGAGATGTATTACGTGAAGGCAATGTTGACCCAGACTCTTTTGAGTATATTCGTAGTGGCCAAAGTCAATTGCGTTATTCTCAATTAGGGACTCGCGGTAACACTTTTGAAGTACACAGAGACGGTGAAATTTATGCCGGCGCAATGTGGGATTTACGTGAATTGATGGTAGAGATGTATCCAGCTAACGACTTTGTGCGACCTGATCCAGTGACTGGTGAAGCAACGCAAGCGGCTAGCTTAGGTAAAGAAACTTGGGAGCGTATCTTCTTAGGCTCTATGTATGTACTAGGTGTTAGTGCGCCAGATACCTTTGTTAAAGCCCGAGACGCGGTGTTAATTGCTGACGCTATGTTATACCCGGAAAATTCAATTGATGCGAATTCTCTTGGTAAGCACCATGCGTTAATTGAACGTGTATATGCTGCTCGTGAATTAGGTAAAAATGCCCAAGCACCACTTGGCGGTGTACAGATGATTTCAACTGCGGTAAGTGACTTCACTGCCGGTCAAGAAGCCCCAGCTACACCACAAAATATTATTGCTGATATTGTGAATCAAGACAGCATTAATGTGACGTGGGATCGTGTTGATAATGTCATTGGTTATCAAGTATTAAAACGTAAAGGAGGCAGCCCAGCGCGTTTATTTTCCGGTGTTCCTGGTCGTGAATATATAGATGGTGATTTAAGTTCAAATGGTTATACCCATGTTGAGTTCGTTACTGAACCGAATTACTTAGATAAAGGTCAAGGCTTTGGTCGTGGCGCGGGTCAAGGTATCGAAGCTTTTGATTACCAATATGTTGTACGAGCTATTAAAACGAACGCTTCAGGTCAGGTTGGTTTTTCTGACTTATCTGGTACGGCAAAAACTAAACTAAAAGCGAAAAATGTGACTAAGGATGTTCAAGCAAGGATCAGTAATGTGACTTTCTCGCTTAGTGAATTTGCTTTTGATAATACCTTAACTAACAATGGCGCGAAGTCACTATTTGGACCTATCAACTTTGACATTGTGTCAATTAGTAGTCCTAACGTTACGGTTAACAACGCTGATAATTCAGGCAGTGGTCAACGTGGTGATAAAGCACGTTTCATCTACGATGAAGCTTTGGCAATTGGTATGGATTCAAGTGCGCGTAATCTAAGCTTTGCTAATCCTTTAGCTGAAATGTTTACTTTTAAAGCGAAAGTATTCGCTAAGATAGAAGGGCAATCACGTGCCGCTAATGGTAGCCAAGTGTCAAATGATACGTCTGAAGCTGCAGAACGCGAAGTGGTTTACCATGCTATTTCTGAACATAAAGGTTTAGTCGCAATCGGTACAACTGATGTACTAGTTGCCGATGGCGTAGATTATGTCGATGTTAACTTTAGCGCATTAAGCAGTGCAACAAGTGCCGTAGCGACCTTAAGCGCAGATGTTGATGTAGGTGGTGCTTATCCAGATCTTGATTTCTCTATGTTAGATAGTGAAGGTAATGTATTAGCGACATCAGGTAATTTAGGTGCGTCAGAGCAAGTAGGCAGCACCGTTGTTGGTGGTGAAACTTACACATTACGTGTGAAAGGTTATGCAAATGGACCAACACAATTTACTATTGTGCTAGACCAAATGGTAACTGATGCTGCTGATGCTGGTAACGAAGCAAGTGCAGAGAGTGCACCTGAGGACAGTGCTATTGAATTGGTTGAGTTTATGGTTAACCCAGTGAACGGTACTATTATTAAGCTTTAAGCTTTAAGCTTTAAGCTTTAAGTCTTAAGTTTTAAGTTATGAACCAAAGGCTTCACTTTTAGAAACCAGTAATAGCCCACTAATTGTAGTTAGTGGGCTATTTTTTTATATTTAAAGAATGATTACCGAGGATAAACTCAACAAGTTTTATATTTTTATCAATGGCTATTAAACTTACCGAGCTATCGAAATGTCAGTGCACCCTAGCGAGATATAACCTGAGATATTAAGTTCGTTATTTTTCCAAAATGGTTTCGAAACTGCCAAAGATCATCCGCTTACCGTCAAAAGGCATCGTCATGTTGTCCCAGTTCATGCGAGAGTCTGCCATGACTTTTTTCATCCCCAACTCCCTTGCCTCTTTAGAAGCCCAAGTGATCCAAGAAAAAACCACCGTTTCATTAGCTTCGCACTTTACTGCCATAGGAAACGAGGTGGTTTCACCATCAGGGACATCGTCGCCCCAATTTTCTACTAAGGTTAAGGCGCCATGATCTTTAAAAATAACCGCCATCTCTTCAGCGAGTTTTAGGTAGCTGCTTTTATTTTTAGTGGGTACTGCTATTACAAAACCATCTACATAAGCCATTTTGTTCTCCTATATTGAATAGCTATAACTCATTATTTGATCACTTCTACTTATCAATCTTATAACGCCGTAGCTTTTATTTTAACCATTAAAAATGAGCCGACAATTAATCAACTGGATATTGTATCGTCGTTAGATTTATAACTTAATGTTATTAGCCGATATGAAATAAATCACAATTATTATCTTGATATCAAGATAATCGCTTGTTATCTTGGTATCAAGATAAAATAAATGCAGCGGTAATTTCTTTCACCTTCCAACAAGAGCTATAACGTTAATGAGCAATAATCCAGTGTCAAACTACTTATACATTCCACATTCAGGCCCCGCCTTACTTGAAACACCTTTATTAAATAAAGGTAGTGCATTTACTGAGGTAGAGCGAAAAAATTTCAATTTGCTGGGTTTATTACCGCCGCGCTATGAGTCAATTGAAGAACAAGTTGAACGCGCTTATATGCAATACAAAAGCTTTGATGAGCCATTGAATAAGCATATTTATTTGCGTGCTATTCAAGATACTAACGAAACCTTATTTTTTCGGTTGATTCAAGCGCACATTGAAGAAATGCTGCCAATTATATATACCCCAACCGTTGGTGATGCTTGTGAAAAATTCTCAGATATTTACCGTTCTTCTAGAGGGTTATTTATCAGCTATCAAGACCGATACTTGATTGACGATATTTTGAGAAATGCCACCAAAGGTAAAGTTAAAGTGATTGTCGTCACTGATGGCGAACGAATTTTAGGACTTGGCGACCAAGGCATTGGTGGTATGGGTATTCCGATTGGAAAACTTTCTTTATATACCGCTTGTGGGGGTATTAGCCCAGCTTACACACTACCGGTGATGTTGGATGTAGGCACAAATAATCAGAAACTATTGAACGATCCTATGTACATGGGCGCTAAACATCAACGTATTGGTCAAGCTGAATATGATGAGTTTTTGGATTTATTTATTCAAGCAACCCAACGCCGTTGGCCAGAAGTGATGATCCAATTTGAAGATTTTGCTCAACCTAATGCAATGCCATTACTGAATAAGTACCGAGATACGGTGTGTTGTTTTAATGATGATATACAAGGTACAGCGGCGGTCACTTTAGGCACAATATTAGCGGCTTGTCGTACACGAAAAACTAAGCTTTCACAGATGAAAGTGGCTTTTGTTGGCGGTGGCTCAGCTGGTTGTGGTATTGCCGAAATGCTAATTCAACAAATGTGTTTTGAGGGATTAAGTGACACACAAGCACGTAAACAAATATTTATGGTCGATAGATATGGTTTGTTAACACAAGGTATGAGCGGGTTACGTGATTTTCAAAGCGCGTTGCAGCAGCCGTTATCATCGCTTGTAGATTGGGAATATAGTTCAGAATATCCGGTGTTAATTGATGTCATTAATTGTGCCAAGCCTGATATTTTGATTGGTGTTTCAGGTCAGCCAGGTTTGTTTACCGAACAGGTGGTACGTAGCATGAAGTTACATTGTGAACGACCTATAATATTTCCATTAAGTAACCCTTCTAGGCAGGTTGAAGCTACACCTGCACAAATCATTGAATGGACGGATGGCGAAGTTGTTGTTGCAACAGGTAGCCCATTTGCGCCGATAACGCACAAAGGTAAGTATATTCATGTTGCCCAATGTAACAACAGTTATATCTTCCCGGGTATTGGTTTAGGTGTACTTGCTTGTAGCGCCCGAATTATTAGTGATGAGATGTTAATGGCGGCCAGCAACGCACTTGCTGATGCATCACCACAAGCGACAGATCCTAATGCTGCTTTGTTGCCGCCAATGACCGATATTGCGACATTAAGTCGTAAAATAGCGTTTGCTGTCGCTAAAGTGGCAATGCAGCAAGCGCTTGCTTTACCCATAACTGACGATGTTTTGCTGGCGAATATTGCAAACAATTTTTGGCAAGCTGAGTACAGAGACTATAAACGGGTATCAATATAATTAAGTCTTAAAAACACTAAAAACATGGTTTACCTTAATAAAGTAAACCATGTGTACTCATTATTATTCAAAACAAATTCAAAATAAATTCAATATCTAACCCTTCATATCTTATCTTTATCTACTTCAGTTATCGTTTTTATTGGCATCGAAACGCGCATCTTATGATACTTTGGGTATATACTAAGCGCTTGAAAGTTTGCTATAAATTGATTTACCCGTATTTAGGAATGTGATGAAAGAGAAGTTAGTGGCTGATAAAAAACCAAAAAAAATAAGTGATAAGGAAATATATCAAGAGATTTTCGACGCGATTTTGTCGTTTCGTTTACGTCCTGGCACTCGGCTAACTGAAGAAAATTTATCAAAAATATTCAATGTCGGCAGAACGACTATCCGCAGTGCCTTACTGCGTCTGTCGCAAGATCATATTATAGAGATAGAGCCTAATAAAGGTGCTTTTATTGCCAGTCCAACCGTCAAGCAAGCGCATGACATTCTTGAAGCTCGAAAAATTATTGAAGTGGCGATCGTTAAAGATGTGATTAAATATGCAACGGCGAGTGACTTTGACTTACTTCGACGTATCGTAAAAGCAGAGCAAGACAATATTGATGACGAACATATGGTTGAAGGAATTCAACTAGGTGGAGACTTTCATTTAATGCTCGCAAAAATATCACAAAATGCCACTTTAGAGCGCATTATCACCACTTTAATACCACAAACATCTCTAGTTATTGTGTTGTATGAGCAACCTGACGCACCTAAATGTTCTCACTTAGAGCATTTTGAACTGATTGACGTTATGCAAAAAGGACAAGTCGACAAAGCTTCTGAGCTAATGTATAACCACGTGCAAGGCATTAAATCGCGTTTAAAACTAGAAGATAAAGAGCCCGTTGGTGATTTAGTTGATATTTTTAAAAAACGTTAGCACATGAGCTAATTTAAATTACGTAAATAGATCCACATATGACGAAAATACAAATCAATGAAGACGCCTTAGGTGGTTCACACCAAAAAACGCGTTTATATAACAAAAATATAATATTAGCTGCAGCTGGCCAAGAATTTAAGCAATATGGCTTTAATGGTGCTTCAATATCGCGTATCGCTGAGACGGCTAAACTACCTCGAACTAATATCCATTACTACTTTAAAAATAAGTTAGCGTTGTACGGTGCGGTATTAACAAATATTATTAATCTTTGGAATCAAGCTTTTGCGAATATAAACGCCGACGATGATCCTGCTCAAGCCATTGCTAGCTATATAGATGCGAAAATAGAGTATTCACGTATCAACCCCACAGCTTCGATCATTTTTGCCAGTGAAATATTGCATGGTGCTCCTTATTTAAGTGAGTATCTTCAAACGGATTTTAAACACTGGATAGATGAAAAAGCAAAGGTTATAGAAGCATGGCAAGCACAAGGTAAAATAGATAAAGTCTCGGCTTATCATTTACTTTTTACTATCTGGGGTGCTACGCAACATTATGCTAATTTCGCCGTAGAAATTGAAGCAGCCTTGGAAAGACCGCTCAATATAGATGATTTCGACGAAGCTAAAAGAACTATAAAGCATATAATTTTAAAGGGCTGTGGCCTGTCATATCAGACTTAAATTTCTCGTAACTTAACACCAATCTTAAACAAAACTTAAATAAAACTTATGTTTAGCTTATTGTAAAAAAATAAGCGTGATTCAGGCATAAGTTAAGCGTTTACGTGAGTTTAATTATTTTAATTTCCCCGCTAAAAATCCTCCCAAGACCTCGTTTTTTGGGCGGTTTTTTCTTTGCCAAAATCTCAACCTGCCTGTTATGTCAGATTATTGTATGCATGATTGTTGACAATCTGTTTTTTGTTCAATATGCTAGGTTGATATTGGTTAATCAATAAACAGCAATAAACATAGATACGTTAATACCAACAACTATCGAATGTTTTGCTTTTCGGTAACAGGCAAATAAAGAATATTTTATTAGCATCGAATAATGTTTTATCAATTTACTAAGTTTAATTTGTTAATACTCTTTAGCAATAAAAGACCTTAACAAAGGCTATGAAATATAGTTCTGAAAAAATTTCATTAAGATCACTGGCATAGCAAGAAAATATAAGCCAAGGTTATTTAGCATAAAGAGTTTTGGCTATTCATGTTTAAAAATATTATTGGTATTAATTATCATTAAAACAATAATCATTATTGAAAAGGATCAAGCAGGTGGAAGCGTATTTTTTTGACGTGTTAAATTTTTTAGTTCGCAGTCTTCATATCATCACAGGTATTGCATGGATTGGTGCATCTTTTTATTTTGTTATGCTCGATAACTCATTAAGTAAGCCGAAAAAATCTTCTGATACTGAAAATGGCGTATTCGGAGAGCTTTGGGCTGTTCATGGTGGTGGTTTTTATCATTCCCAAAAGTATATGCTTGGGCCTAAAAATGACCAACTAGATGACAATCTACACTGGTCGAAATGGGAAGCCTACACAACGTGGATCAGCGGATTCTTCTTAATGGCGATTGTTTATTGGTATGGCGCAGATATCTATCTTATTGATGCAAGCAAAGTTGATATGACGCAAGGCACAGCCATAGCCGTTAGTTTAAGTTTTATGTTCGGTGGCTACATTATTTACGACATATTGTGTAAATCTGCTTTAGCTAAAAACGATTTACTTTTAGGCATTGTTATCTTTATTTTGGTATCAATTGCAGCCTACGCTCTGACGCAAATATTCACCGGAAGAGGGGCTTTTATGACCTTCGGTGCGATGTTAGGTACGATTATGGCCGCCAGTGTACTCTTCGTGATTATTCCCGGTCAAAAGCAAATGGTAGAAAGACTCAGAGCAGGGCAAGAGGTTGACGCAGCCCCGGGCATTGCAGGTAAACAACGTTCAGTTCATAACACCTATTTCACTTTGCCAGTGATATTTGTGATGATCAGTAATCACTATGCAATGACTTATAGCCATGAATACAATTGGTTGATTTTAATTGCTATTTCTATGGCAGGCGCCTTAATTCGTATTTTCTTTGTCTCACGTCACAGCCCTGGTAAACCCTTAACAGGCGCACTTATTGCCGCCATTGCGATTATGATTGGCGTTATCTGGGCCATGGCACCTAAAACTGAAAATGTAACGCTTGATACTTCTGCTCCATTAGTAGAATTCTCTCAAGTAGCCACTATTATTGAACAGCGATGTACAACTTGTCATGCACAAAAGCCTACACAATTGGGTTTTGCAGCAGCGCCAAAAGGTTATATGTACGACACGCCTCAACAAATTAAAGCGCAAATGGCACAAATTTATCAACAAGCAGTAGTCCTTAAAGCTATGCCTATTGGCAACTTAACGGGCATGACTGATGAAGAGCGACAGTTAGTATCAACTTGGTATCAACAAAATCAACATTAGAGTGATAAATCAGTCACTTTTTACTGATGTTGAAAGTGCTGTAAACAAGAAAAAAATAATTAAAATAATTTAAAAAAATAAAGATAATAAAACAATAAAGTATCACAACAACAACACAACAAAAGCGAGAATAAAACATGAATAAGATTACTACAGCTATTGCTGCCTCGACCCTGTTAGTTGGTTTAGCTAGCGCAGCAGTAACAACTGCACAAGCGTCCGTCTGGAGCTCTACAAAAGTAGAAGGTTTATATGGTCAAGACTATGCACGCGGTTTTAATGGTGCTGATAAAGACGAAGCTATTTTTACTATTGCCAATGCAACAGGTTTTACTTGGGGTGATACTTATTTTTTCGCTGATGTAACTAACATAAGCAATGCTGATGATACCAGCGGTACACATTTAGAATTTGGACCTCGATATCGTTTTTTCAAGCCTGAAGATAACAGCGTAATCAAAGGTGTCTATGGTATCGTTCAAGCTGATATGACTTCTAATAAATTTACCACCAAAATAGTAAAAATGGGCGGGGCAAGTTTAGATTGGAATGTATCTGGCTTTAAATTTGTTAAAACGCATTTACAATACCGTGATGATCCTACAAAAGACGGCAGTTCTGTACAGTTTAACTTAGTTTGGAGCAAAGATTTTTCTATTAGTGATGAGAAATTTTCATTCGAAGGCTTTTTAGATTGGACCTCAGGAGAAGGTGATGGCTTTGGTAGTGAATCAAACTTATTAATGCAACCTCAAGTGCTATGGCATGCAAATGAAAGCTTTGCTGTTGGCGTAGAATATCAATACTGGAAAAACCGTTTAGGTATTAAAGGACGTGACGAATCAGTTCCACAAATTATGGTACGTTGGACTTTTTAGTCTGGCTGTCTAAACGAGGAAAATAATATGTCTAATTTATCTGTAGGAACACCGGAACAATGTCGTGATCCTAACTACATGCCGCGTTTAAGCGTGGCAGTTCCCTTGGGTATTCAGCATGTACTCGCCATGTTTGTAGCAAATATAACACCAGCGATTATTATCGCAGGTGCTGCGGGCTTTGGTTTTGGCTCGAACTCACCAGACTTCCCTATGATGCTATACATGATGCAAATGTGTATGTTACTGGCTGGTGCAACTACTTTGTTACAAACCATAGGTGCTGGCCCAATTGGTGCTAGATTACCTATTGTTCAAGGAACGAGCTTTGCTTTTATTCCCATTTTAATTCCATTAGTCGCTGGTAAAGGTGTCGATGCAATGGCTGCGGTTACTGGCGGTATATTTATTGGCGGTTTATTCCAAGCTGCTTTAGCGCCATTAGTCGGTCGTTTACGTTTTGCTCTACCTCCTTTAGTCACAGGTTTAATTGTTACTATGATTGGTCTTTCTTTATTGAAAGTAGGTATTCAATATGCCGCTGGTGGCGTGCCAGCTATTGGTACACCTGAATATGGTTCATTACAAAACTGGGGTGTTGCTAGTGTTGTTATTGTTGTAACCCTAGGCTTGAAGTTTTTTACCAAAGGCTTTTTGTCAGTATCATCAATTTTACTAGGCTTGATTGCAGGCTACGTTGTAGCGTACTCAATCGGTATGGTGAGCTTTGATAATGTTGGCCGTGCCGCTGCTTTTGCAATGCCTAAAATACTACCATTTGGTATTGAATTTACGGTTGCAGCAGTTCTCGGTATTGTTCTCATGTCCTTTATATCGGCTATTGAAACGGTAGGTGACGTTTCGGGTATTACTAAAGGTGGTGCCGATCGAGAAGCAACAGATACTGAAATCAAAGGTGCTACGTTTGCTGATGGTTTAGGTTCATCGTTTTCTGCCATTTTTGGTGGTTTACCAAACACCTCGTTCTCGCAAAATGTAGGCTTAATTGCCATGACACGCGTAATGAGTCGACATGTGGCCACTATAGGGGCGGTATTCCTTATTATTTGTGGGTTTATCCCTAAAGTGGGTGCCATTATTTCTACCATTCCCATTGAAGTATTAGGCGGTGGCGTTATATTAATGTTTGGTATGGTGGCATCATCAGGTATGAAAATGCTTGCTGATGTAGATTGGACAAGCCGTAATATGGTGATATTTGCTATATCATTGTCTTTAGGTTTTGGTTTAATGCTTGAACCGGGTGCTTTACAGCATATGCCAAGTACAGCTAAAGCATTATTGGCAACAGGGTTACTTCCTGCAGCGTTTCTTGCTATTTTCCTTAATCTAATTGTTCCAGACGAGCCTGATTAAGTTATATAAGGCTAGTTTGTTAAGACGAACTAGCCTTAGTTATTATATGAATAACTAGCATATTATTATCGGGCAATAAATTGATAACTTTTGTTCGATAATATTAATTTTATATTAACTCTTTAACGTGATTATTAGATAATACTAAATGACGAAGCTAAAAAATTAACTTGCCTCAGCTCAACTATTTTTAATAATAATGAGTACTTTTAAAGGTAATTCAGTTCTTCCAAATACATTTTTAATTAGAGATGTTATATCCAAAACTACTTATATTACCAGTATAAAAGCTTATATGAGCAACGGTCGATAAGCTTTAATATTCAGGATATTTATTATTTCCTTACCTGCTAGAGACCGTATTTATGTTGTTAAATGGAAAAATCCTAAAGCAGCAGTTACAAATTTAAATTTAGAAATTAAACTATCGAGTTGACATTAATATGACATCAGAAAATCTTAATGATTATCCAAGAGACATGAAAGGTTACGGGCAAAAAGTGCCACAAGCTAATTGGCCGAACAAGGCAAAAGTAGCGGTTCAATTTGTTATTAATTATGAAGAAGGTGCAGAAAATTGTATCTTGCATGGCGATAAGGCCTCTGAAACCTTTTTATCTGAAATTATTGGTGCCTTACCTTTTGAAAATGAACGCCATATGAATATGGAATCATTTTATGAGTTTGGCAGTCGTGCAGGTTTTTGGCGTTTACATCGTTTATTTACACAGCGAAAAGTACCGGTTACCGTTTTCGGTGTTGCTATGGCGATGCAGAGAAATCCTGAAGCGGTAGCAGCCATGTTAGAAGCTGATTGGGAAATTGCCAGCCACGGTTATCGTTGGATCGATTATCAAAAAGTATCTATTGATACTGAGCGTGAACACTTACAAAAGGCCATTGCTATTCACCAAGAAATGACCGGCGAAAAGCCTAAAGGTTGGTATTTAGGCCGAATGAGTGAAAATACGCGACAATTGGTCATGGAAGAAGGCTCATTCTTATATGATTCTGATAGTTATGCTGATGACTTACCCTATTTTATTGACGGCATAAACAAACCACATTTAATCGTACCTTATACACTTGATGTAAACGACATGCGCTTTGCCAGCCCACAAGGTTTTAATGCCGGTGATCAGTTCTTTAACTATTTAAAAGATACCTTTGATACCTTGTATGCAGAAGGTGCAGACGCACCGAAAATGATGTCGATAGGACTGCATTGTCGCATTATTGGCCGACCAGGTAGGTTTGCAAGTTTAGTGCGTTTTCTCGACTATGTAGAACAGTTTAATGATGTATGGTTATGTAGAAGACAAGATATAGCTGAGCATTGGATTAAGCATCATAGTGCTAGTTAAGTTGTTGTAACTTACAAGTCTTATCAAAACCTAAAAGCCCGTAAGACGATTATATCGACTTACGGGCTTTTTAATGTCCTTAATCGCTAGGTTTATTTTGTAAAAATAGGGCAATTATCACCATAGAAAAACTTAATACAGACAAAAACGTCATTGG
>TARA_R110001632_G_scaffold4863_3_pt1 | contig 14736 bp, 22 predicted proteins | sample TARA_R110001632 | Tara Oceans TARA_R110001632 (sample SAMEA4398266) | marine metagenome | biome: Polar Biome; feature: [SRF] surface water layer (ENVO:00010504); material: water (ENVO:00002006), including particulate matter (ENVO:01000060) such as... | depth 5 m
ATAGGAACATAGCCTCACTAAAGGCTATATGTGAATCTATTGGCATATATGCACAGTTATATACTCTATTTGGAGAGATTTCAACTGGCTTACCACCGAACTGCATAGAACGCATAGAGGGTAATATCTTCTTAGTTAAGACAAAGTGCTTATACACATCTTTAATATCTTTTTCTAACATAGGATAGGTCTTGATGTGCATACTCATATTACGCTCAACAATCTCTTCCCATGTTTCTCTTCGTTCTAAATCAGGCTTATACTTTGCATATTTCATATGCACTGTAATGTCAGATAATATTTTTTTATTGGGGGCTTGATTCATATTTAACACCTATGTTTTGTTCTTTTAGGTAATTCATCTAAAGTGGTAAAGGAGGCAACAAATTTCCTATTGCCGTCACTAAGAACCCACTCTTTTTCTGTGATAAATTGCCAGTTATGAAAGTCGTTTAAGGCTTCCTTTCCGCAAGCAACGAGTAGTTCATCTGTTGATAAAAACACTCGCCCTGCGTAATCTATGCGAGTCTCACCAAGCGCATAAATGTAACCCCGCCGACCAGTTGCGAGGATAAAATTGTCGGGGTAAAAATCAGGTTTTACCACCGCTAGGTCATTTAGAATTAAAGCATTACTGCTATAACTCCAACCCTTCAAATCTAACATGATTTGTAGGGCGTTTTCGTTAATAAAATTAAGTAAATCGGGTTTCATCACCCGAAAAAGGGGAAGCCAGTAAGTCTATTAAACTCACCAACTCCCCCAGTTGGAACAATTGAGAACCTTTAAGAACTGTTAATCCTTAAAGGTTTCCTCCAACAATTGCGGGCGTTAAATCAACTGATGTAACTTCATCCCAGTTAATGTTTGCTATTTCTTCTCTTGCCATCATTTCCCCATCAATAAAAGCCCAATGGGTAGGGTGGCTGTCAATTTGCTCAATAATCCCAGATGGGTCAAGCATTAAGTCTGTGTGTCCAGTTTCATTTAATATTCTTAGTTTAATCATAATTTTCATCTCCGTGTATTCTCTCTAGTTCTCAAGTGTATATAAAGCAGCCTATTCCACCTTGTAATCAGCGTTTTCCAAGTAGGCAACGATTGTTAATCCAATGCCTCCAAGTGCTACAAATCCTGCCGTATATGCTATTCCTTTTATCAATTTTCCTATCATTCTTTCATCTCCGTTAATTTTTCTATTTCTTTGCTTGCTTCTTTTTTGGTTTTAACCACTCCTTTATATCCCAAGTCTTTTAGATAAGAGAGTTGTTTTTCTGTCGCCATATTATTTCTTATAATAGGTGCGAGTGTTTGTATTTGGTGTCTACTTAATTCCTTTTTCTTAAGCATTCTTTCTTTAATATCTACTAAGAAGTTAATTTCCCAAGTAGTTTGTCCAAAGGAAGCATCAAAAACAGGTATGCCGTAATTAGAACAAGCATTGTTGAATTCTTTACTTTCTATTGATAAGACTTCATTAGCCCTAATTCTAGCCTCTTTAAGTTGTTTCTTTTTCTGTTCTTCTCTACGAGTTCTTGCTAGTTGATTGATTAGTTGTTGTTCTAACCTTCGTAGTTCAGCCTGTTCTGCCGCAAGTCTTCTTGCTTCAATATTTTCAGGTAAATTGTAGATTCTCCGTTCTTCTTCTTCACGGGCTATTCTTTCAGTTTCCCGTTGTTCAACACGAAGTCGTCTTTCTTCTCTTTCTTTTGTTACTTCATCCTTTCTATCACTTCTAGCGATTTGAATATTAACAAATTCAGACATTTTAGACTTAGACTGAACATAGAACAAGGCTAGGTCTTTCATTAGATTATCATTAGGATAACCAGTAGTATTAGTTTGCGCTTTAGGATTATCTGGATGATTCCATCTCCAAACAATAGAAGCCATTTCATAGTTAGGACTACCAAAAGCCCCACTACCACGCTTCACTAGTTTACGAACTGGTTCGTTTCTACTAGTGTCATTATCCCAAGCATAATCTGTAACCCTAGTATGGTAATATAAATCCATCTCCTTGATTTCATTAAACATCAACTCAAAGGAAGTTCCATTCCTTTTCCACCATGCTTCTGCTTTCATAGACTTTACCCGAACATTAATCCATTCTTGAATCTGTTCATCTGTAATAGCATCAATAGGCATTTGCTTTTCTTCAGCAATTGCTCGCATAATAAGATAAGTATTAATGTGGTCGCTACCAACACATTCACGAACACCATTTTCAGTATTAATGATTTCAAAGTGATAGACTACAATATGCCCACATAGACACTTACCAACGCCCATTTGAGAATTTTCAACCCAATCAGGTATTTCATCAGATTCTCCCCACCAAACTTCTCCAGTGGCAATCCATTCTTCTTTAGCATCATTATAATCGTCAGCAACCGATAGTTCGACCATCTTACGCTTTAGGACTTTATCCCACTTGCCTTCACCAAGTTCTCTTTTTGCTACAATTGTTTCTGCCATAGTTATTCCTCATTAAATTCGTAATCTTCTCTCTCAAAAGTTCTTTGCTCTTGAAGGAACGATGTTAAAATCGTGTCCATTTTTTCTTGCAGGTTATCAATAATACCTGCAATCAATCTCCTATTTAAACTAATCCATATGCGGTGATAAGTATTCAACACCACTTTAGGTTCGTCGTTTTCATTTTGACTGATTACCAGTGGTGGTAAATCAGGTGAGTTTACTATTCTAAATTCTACATTTTCTTTATCATTCATATTAATTCCAGCCTTTCTGTTTCTATTGCTATTGGGTGTTGGAAAAACTTACCAACATCATTACCATCTTCATCATATATTAATTCTAATAGGTTATCATTCGCAAAGTGATAAGCCTCTTTACTTACTAACCAAGCATCAGTTCCTTTTCTGTCAGCAAAACTCTCAACTCCGAATTTTTTAAAACGACGATTAAGACTATTGACACAGGCTCTAATGTAATTATTAAGAGGTTCTTGTGTTGGATTAATAGTTCCACTTGCTACCAAGTGATGTTTAATCTCTTTGTTTGTTACTAATCTTGGTTGTAGAATAGCGTTCATAATTACTGTTTGTTCTTGTTCTTGTTTACTATACATAGTTATTCCTCATTTATAAAATTAGTGGCGGGCGTGACAGGAATCGAACCCGTATCTTCGGCTTAGAAGGCCAAAATGCTATCCATTACACCACACGCCCAACACTAATTCATTGTTTATTATAAACCTCGCCTAAAGCCAATGCTTCTACTAGGTTCTTAGTTTGGATAATTGTTTCAATTCTTTCTAAATCATCATGGGTATTATTATCAATACCACATACAATAAGTTCGGAAACAATTGAGGCTAATTTTTGTGGACTAGCCTTAACAATAATCTTGGTTAGTTCTTCCCCTAAATGGTGTTTGTAATGTTCATGAGAAATACAATCCATGCATTCAATTCGCTCCATTACCTCTAAGCGATAATTAGCAACAAGATAATACATATCACCATCACACTTCTCACAAGGAGAACTCATTAAAAGTCCTCCGTTACTGTAAAAGTTCTTACTTTCTTTTGATTCCAATACTGTAATGAAATCATAGCAGTAGTTAATAAGTTATAATTTCTAGCAGATTGATTACTACGAAAAGATTTTACTGTTGAGTCATACAACCTCTTACAAGCATCAATTTTATATTGAACCTTTTCTTCGTCCATCGCTTCCCAAGTTTGACCGTATGCTTCTTTAAGAATATCCATTACTCTTTCTTCAACTTCACTCCATCCATATTCATTCATTCTTCTTCACCTGCTTTATTAGTTAGTTCAGTTAAACAAGTAAAACAATATGGTTTTTTCTTGCTAACTACTACATTACAGGCTATGCATCGGTGTTGTATTTTAATTTTCATTCTTCTTCCTCCATTAATTGTAGTGGGTATTTTCTAGGCTTTGCCGAGTTATAGGCTCTTACACCTACATTCCACTTCTTAGCAAAGTGATTTGCAGGAAACCAATTCGGCCTCCTGTCTTGTTTCCATTCTGCTATACGCCATTTACCTTCAAGGTAATAATGACGATAACTGGCAATAACGAAATCCCAACCAGTCCAGTTAGGATTTCTTTGTGAGTATTTATCTAAGTCTATTCTATATTCATCGAACATAGCAATAGTTACTGGGGTCAATCCGCTATGAGGAAAGCCATGTCTATATATCAAATCTTCATGAATGTTTACATCATGGATTCTAGCAAGAGAACCATGAGTTTTATCATAACGATGAGTGTATTCTTTACAAAGAGCCAAGCCATGTTCATATAACCAAACAAAGTTCTGCCTTGAATGCCTCGCCCAAATGGTTGAGGGGTGGTTTAGCATGGCTGGCTTCATTAATTTTGAGCCACACGCTACATGAAAAGCCTTAAGGTCTTTCAATTGAGGTTCTTTATCGTGAGTTTGACGATAAGCCATGTAAAGGATGTTAGTATGAAGCATTTGACAAGTTTCAGTAGGCATCTTAATTATATGCTTATCAATCATTTGTTCTGCTGCTTTTATTGGGTCAGTTGATAATGCGAATATATTCATTCTGTCATTCTCCTTATTGATATTTGATAGGCATTATAATGTGGCATACCTAAAGCCACTAATTCTTTAAAGACTCTTATTCGGGTCTTTTCATGCTCCCACTTGCGCTGTAAAAATCCCGCTTTGTAGAGATGATGGTTTTCTTTTTGGATTATATCTTTCATATACTTCATATTAACACCTTGAAAGGGGCGGAGGGAAACATTTCATAGGGAGTGTCCCCGCAAGATGAAGAAACAACTACTATTACTTGAATAAGAATTAATGTTTTTAATGTAAAAACCCCCTGTGTAGGAAAAGAGAACTAAAATGTAATAATGCAACCGAAAGGTGCGACCAATTTTCTCTTTTTATTCCGTAAACCTACATTTCATCCTAGAAATGTTAGCACTAGGGTAGAACAGGTAATTTAGTTTGATTAGGGTCATCAAACCATTTAGTTTGTTTGGTTATTGTTATTTGTTCACCTTTGCGAGAACACCCTAAACAAAAGTATTTTACTACTTCAACCATGCTTTGTTCTTCGTCAAGGTAATAGTCATGACCTACTATTTCAAATTCATCGTGATTACACATTTTAATTCCTCAGTTTAGTTGTGGTTTTGGCCCACAATAGAATAGGTTCTTCTTTGCTCTTGTAATTGCTACATAAGCGATATTGTTTTCTTCTTTACCGCCCATTGGGTGAGGCATTCTTTCCGTAGCCAATATATAAACATTGTCTGCTTCAAGACCCTTAGCCTTATGAACTGTTGAAAGCATAATGTCTCCTTTCTCGGAGTTATTAAACAACTTATCAATAGCCATTTTAATTCCTGCAACAGTAGTTGCTTTTCCTACAAAGATACTAATACAATCTTTCTTGTCTTCAAGAGCAATTGCTTGACTTTGCTTATTATCCGCTAATAGTCTCTTAGTGTTTACTTCAAAGTCAATCATGAATAGTTCCCAGAACTCTTCTGTTCCCATTTCACCATTCTTTGTAATCTTATCAATAGCCATTGTTAATCCTTTAGTCATGTCTCGGCCTAAGATATAGGCTGACTTACCTTGACTAATCAAATCATAGAATGCTCCGATAATAGGTGCATTGAATCTACAAAGAACCATATCTCCTTCCTGTGGAGTAAATGGTGCATTTACAATAACTGCTCCATCAACTGCATCTTCATGTGCATTGAACTCTTTAACGAATCTATTTGCTTCCTTGACTACAAGGTTCGGGCAACGCCACGAAATACTCAGGGGAAACTCGCTGATTTTCCTATCTCCCGATGTAAGTGATTTATAAAACAATCCAATTGAGTTTGAATCTGCTCCACGAAAACCGTAAATCGCTTGGTTTTTGTCTCCGACTATTACACACCGTCCACCAATCACGCATCTACGGATTAGTTCTCGTTGTGATTCATTGAAATCTTGGGCTTCATCTACAAACATTACATTGTATTTAGGCAAAGGATAGTTATTTACTAGTGGTAGCCAAATCATGTCGTCAAAATCAACTAAATGTGTTTGAGTTCGGCACATGGTAAGGATAGCAGGAATGGCTTCTAATGTAAGCATCAGTTCTCTATCTGAATTGAAGTTGATATTATACTCTTCAATTAGTGATAGAAGTGCTTTTTTATCAGTTCCGTCTACTAATGAGCCTTTGACTAGGCTTACTAGTTTCTTAACTGGAGCAACCCAGAAATCTCTTCCGAGAAGTTCTTTAATAATGTTATTTAGTTTGTAAGAATTATACTTAGTTTTAATTCCTGCTTTACGAATTGCTGCGAAACCAAAAGAGTGAAATGTCTTTGCTTCAACATCAGTTGGTAGGCGTTCTTGTAACTCATCTGCAATTGATTTATTAAATGCTAGAAAGGCTGCACTACTTCCAAAAGGAAGTCTATTGGCTGCTTCTACAATAGTAAATGTTTTACCAGTGCCAGCACCAGCATTAACAAATATATGTTCATCTGTGGTTTCAATGGCTTCCCATATCGCTTCTTGTTCGTTTGTTCCTGTTATTTTCATTTAAATTCCTCCATTTATTTGAATAGGTGAGAGAAGGAGGTAATGCCCCCAATTACTAGGTAGGAGGTAGTATTACCTAGTAATGAGTGCTTACTTCAAAAGCCCCTTTAACCTCAACTTCTCTCATGTGTATTAATGCAACTCCCCTAAGATTTTCCTGTCAAATTTAACAGACCTCCACTAAGGGTAGAGTTGATTCTATTTGTTTAGTGCTGAAGGCAGGATTTGAACCTGCGAATCATTAAGAACAGGAATTTAAGCCCTGCGGTTTTAACCATGCTCACCCACTTCAGCGTGATACTTTGAACAGTAAGAAATGATTACTAATTATAATCATACGGATGAAAAGACCTCCGCTTTGCACACTGTTCAAACAATAGTATGGTGCGATGCCGTATAAGGTGTCGTGCGACCCCTCTAACATTGATTGAATAAACATCAATGATTTTCATTTGAAGTAAAGACCCCAAATCACCCATGATGATAGGCTAAGAATTATTGTTCCCCAGAACAGTCTAAATCGGACATTGTTTGGGGGATTGCACTTCTTCTTCAAACAGTAAGTGTTTGTAAGAATAGTGCCTTTGTGAATATAAGATTCTAAAAGGTGATTTTGACCTTCGGGAATATCTATTCCGCATCTTTGGCATATTTCATCCCTGTCTGCTTTCAAGTATATTTCTTCAATCAATCTCATTCAATCACCCTTTAGGTAAAAAAGAGAAACAAAGGGAGGCGAACCTCCCAATGTTTCGGCCTCTTGTAATTGCTTACAAGGAATACCCTTAACGCATTAAGGGCGTAGCAACAGTGTTCAAACTAATGAAGGTTTAACTTCACTCGTCGGAAGGAAGTAACGAATCAACGCTACCATCCCATGAACCATCCTTGAACATCTTTCCAAGCATGTTTCTGTTTCGCTTAACAACTGCTGAAGCGTAATCTTCTGCGGAGTCATAAACTCCACCACCAGATTTAATGTGCTTCATGCTGATAGAAGCAATAATTGAATCGTGGTTGTAGAAACCAAGTGCGGCTTCTTCAACAACTCCGCAAATGCGGTCAATTGCTACTCTAACGCTTGCTGGAACTGCGGATTTTTGTCCACGACGGAACGGTGTTCCATCTCTTCCCTTTAGGAGAGCCTTTAATGCGCCTTGTGCGGCTTCTCTCTCATTCGGGTTGTTTGTTCCAATTTGCAGGTTCAATTCAACTACTTGTCGCAATCCAGCGTCAAGGGTTGTGTCGGCTTCTAGGTATTCGTTCACTTCAATACAAAGTGAGTCCCATTCTGTGTTATCCATATATATCATATCCTCCCTTTCGGGTCAAACTTAACATTAACGATAGGGTATATAAAGCAGCCTTCAATTGATGGCCAATGAAGCCGATGCTGAAATTTACAGGTTATGCACTATTTTCTCAAGTGCTAAGGCACTTCTTTCTTCTCCTTATCTAAGATTTAAATGATTACATTTAACTTTAACTTACCCTAATTAGAATTATTCGTTCATAATGAATTAGCATTGAAAAGAAAGTTAGCATTATAACCTTTCCCACCAGTGAGAACCTTTCGCATTCTTGAGAATACTGGGTTATGATACACAAGTAGAGAGAATAATGGAGGAAACCGTATTTTAGGGCTTAGGATTCTCAAATTCTCGTTTCTCACCTTTCTCACTAACCTCTCTCTCCCTCTTACACATAACCCATAAGGAACTGCCTAGATATAACCCCTTAGAAACTCCCTAGATATGAATGTGGCGTAATCAATCAACAGGGTAGTAGTAGTAAAATGAATGAATGAATGATGAGAAATGAGAATAGTGAGAATAGTAAATTAAAATATATACTTATGTTACACAACCTCTATGTTTCTCTCACGACCTACATTTCTCACTCGTAATTTTTGATGCGAATCGTCTTTTACTTTACTATAATACTATATTAGTATAATATACTATACGAATTAATATAAGGTCAATTGAAATGAACCCACTGAAAACGGTGGAGAACTGGGGTATGAAAAGTTTCACCTAATCAAAGGAAAGGAGGTGGTCTAAATTAGCGCAGGTCTGCTCTTTCCGACTTAATCTTACCATATGGTTGTGATTGCTTTGCACATCTAAGACCTTATACACATAATTCATTCCACTATCGGTGAAAACTATGGCTATACAATATGAAAGAACAATGAGCATTAACTACGGAAATAGAATGAATGATGATAATTTTAAAAAGTTGTCAGCAGCATTGGCGGATAAAGGAATCTTTTTGACTGATTCTCACGCATCCATCAATACAGAAAACTTCGGGTTTAAACAGGTGACAAAAGAGAACACAGTATATGGTATTGTAATTGAAGGTGAAACTGTTATGTCAGTAGATTGGGCGAGTGACGCTAAAAACATCGTTGAAGGATTTAAAATCATCCATCCCGACATTACTTACAGTTCAATCACTACTACCACTGAACGAGGCGAATGGATTGAACCTGAAGGTGACTACCTATCTTTCACTTTGCCCCTTGTAGGCACAGTTGAAAACTTTGATTGTTTTGGTTATAATCAAATCGCTTATTCTCAAGAGGACAGACAAGTTGAAATGAATGTTCGCTTGCTTAACGGTTGGGGTGGTTTAGAACTAACCTTTAGAGTTTCTTGGTCAGCACCTTCTGTTCAACGAAAGGAAGTAATTGAACAGGTTATGGTTGATACTCCTTTGAAAGACATGGGTAATATCCAAAAGGTAGTTGAAAGCCGACTTAAGTTGAAGAAGTTCGGATATGATGTTGAAGATGTTGAAATCAACTGTCACTTTGACGCTAAGACTGAATCACGCTCGGAATGCACTCCCGACATTATTAAGCAAGTGCGAGAAGCAAGGAAGGGAAATCAATGAGTTTACAGGATTTAGAAGAATGGGCTGGAGTAAATTCAAGTGAACTTATCAGTGGAGCATTCAAGAAAGAAGAATTAGTGGATTTGTTCATGGAATGCGTTCAACAGGATGACCTTTATGAGATTATATTAGAAATATGTCATAATGCAGGTTATGTGGATTGGGAAGCCGTCAAAGAAGATGCAGACGACGCAAAGTATCAAGAGTGGAAAGAAAGGGATATAGATTGAGTAAACCCGTAAGACCGAGTAATCGGCAGGGTATTCGCAAAGCAATACCATATGGTTGTAATTACTTTGTAATTAAAGACCTTATACTTCATTAATTTGATATAGGTGCTTCAAGAGGCCTAAGACTTGAAGATACTCAAATGGAGGAATAAATATGAAATTGAAAAACTGGAATATGAATACAACAAAAGTGCGAGCATGGGCAGAAAATCAAGACCCAAGCGATAACCTACAAGCCGTCCTATTATCCCTAACACTGGGAGATAATGCGGCGAATGACGACCTTCGTTCAACCTATTGGACAGCAATTCGTTCAATAGGCTCAACTATGGATAATTTTCCGAAGGCTCGTCGTGGGAGAGAATCAACACTTACAGACGCTCAAGAGATTGTCATGGCGACTGTGGAAGCAAAAGTAGTCGCTGCCTTTGCTTCAATCCCTACTGAATACCATTCAACGCTTCTATCTGTAATTGTTCCACACGGGCGCACAGGTGGCGTTTATGAGGACATGACCGCTATGGGAGCAAATTATGAGAAGCAAGCACATAACTACATCATGTCTGCAATCAAGGAAAACCGAATCGCTTTGACCAAAGACGGCGAATTCGCTCTTGATAAGGACGGAATGCCACAAATCACACCACGCCCGACTAAGGCGGATTCTTCGGAGGGTAGCGAAGAAGAAGAGTGAGATTCTCAAGATTAGGCCTCTTGAGCCCCTTTCGGGGGGTTTAATCAAAGATACAACCATATGGTCATACTTTGGGAAGACCTCACCATATACTCGGTTTATTCCTGTATATCATGCGAAAGATAACAGAAGATGCAATAAGAGCCTTTAGGAACAATCAAACCTTCAAGCGAGGGAATACCGAAGTTATTATTTGCGAATGTGCTCCAAGTTGCCGTGTTCTCCGCCTTCATAATCACATTATCGCTGAAATGGATTTTGAAGGGAATCTATGGATAAATGACGCAGGATGGCAGACAGTAACCACTAAGGAACGCTTGAACGGCTTTCCTTCGGTGAACATCGTTCAAAAGAACTTTCAATGGTTCTTAAACGGTGAATCGTGGGATGGTAGAAGTATTCAGGTGGAATGGTAGGCGAAAGCCCCCTTCGGGGTTATAACAAAGTATTACCATATGGTAGTGCTTTGTTTTTACCCAATGGCGAAAACTGCTCGCCAAAGGGAGATTAACTCCATTCATTTTGGAATATCTCCTTCATTCCATTTGTTCCTGCCTTAAGCCACTCTTCAGCGAGTTCATCAGTCAATTCAACCATTACTGCGATGTCAAGAGTGCTTTTCAACTGTTCACCCATTATCTCGAACATCATCAAATAGAACATACCTTCTTCATCGGTTGTCATCATATCTTTCAATACTGCCTCAAAGAACTTCTCTTGCATATGTTCGCTCATTCCGTTGCTAATGCTATCCAATACTTCTACACAATTCCTACACATGATATTGGCTATTAATGGCATATATGAGGTAATATATCCAAAGCATCTATTACCATATGGTTGTAAATTACTTTGGAATAATGAAATGATTACAACCCTATACATCTTTAGTCCCCATATACCGTTGGAAGTCATGAGCCAACGGAGAATGACTGAATGCCCTTTTAGACGGGGGCAAAGTAGACTGTTTGCTGTTGTGGCACATTTACTCGCTAAGGATGGCTGAATGGCTGATGTAGTGATAATGAAAGTTCTTAAACCTCAAAAGGGGAGCGCACTAACTATGCGTTTGAACGACAGTCGTAGGTGTGCTATTGATACAATCAATTAGCGTCTTTCGTCAGTGTGAGCCAATCACATACACCTTAAGGGTAATCAATCCCTTTTCTCACCTTTCACATTCCTTTAGTTATTAGTGGCCATAAACCTATTGAGAAACAAAGACGAAACACAGCGTAGTAAGTCCAAATGAACGGCTCTCAAGGCGGTATACCAAATTGAAAGACTCAAGTAAAGCGGCAGTTAATCGGATATGTATGGAGTAGTCGGCGTTTCTCATTTACTCCCACCTAAAGTCTTAAGCCCGAATTAGGGCGATGATAGACTGATAAGGCCTCCCCCCATCAAACACATAAAAATTTTAATAACAATACAGATGTCTCCCTGCATGGGGGGAGACAAGCCCCATTAGGGGCGAAAAGGTAAGGTATTGACAAAGCAATACCATATGGTTGTTACTTTGGGATAAAACCCCGCAGGGAAACCGGTAACGGTTTTTTGACCACTCAAAGGGGTGTGCGGTCTAAATGCTCTCGAATTGACTCAATTTGCTCATGAAATTCGTCAAGTTCTCTTTGCATTGAAATCAAGAGGTATTGCACATGAACAGGCAATTGTTTGAAAATCTTCGTTGGCATCATTTCTTCAATCATGTAAGCAGGGGCTTTAGAAATCACTTCTTGTTCAAATGACTGTTTAACTGGGTTCATCATGTCTTTAATATGTTGCATCATCTCATCTACTGTTGTTTCGGGCATGAAATCACTTAATGCTCCCGTTTACTTTATGGTATCAACAAAGCAATACCATATGGTTGCGTAACTTTGTGACATAGCGTAGCGGCAACCCTATGTATAACCCTCATTTACCTATATCATGCAAGAAAGCAGCCTAGAAGTGAAAACATACACATATGACCGACTTATGATGGATGAAAGCGGTTATATCACCGTTTTGGAAGACCCAAGCAAGCATCCTGACGATATATACATGGGACAAGGAGAATACCGCAATTGGACTATGTATGGTTATACTATTGAGCAATTCGCTGCTAAGATTGTTGCTGGTGTGTTTATGGTTACTGAAGTCCCCGAATTAGTCCCTGTTGATGAAATAGGCCGTATGCAAGAATGGCTTAAGGTCGTTGCAAGTATTCAACAGATACATGAGAAAGGATTCAATGTTACTAAGTGTCCATGCTGTGATTCCCAGAACATTGAAGCAGATGGTGACTCCGAAGCAGACGGTTGCGAGCAAGACTGGGCTATTTGGCATTATTGGTCGGTATGGTGTAATGATTGCCCAGATTTCAAGCATAGCGGTAAGTATGTCGCACAAAGCGGTGGCAGGGGTGGTTGGTGAGTAATTGAGTGAAATGGCCTTCGGGTCGTTTCACTTCAGACACAAAGTATATGACCATATGGTTGTAATGGCTTTGCCTATATTAAATTACAACCCTTATGCTCCTTTCGTTAGGTATTATTGCTTCGGTGGGCATTGAGGCATTATTCCTTTATTGGAGGTAATTATTATGAATGAAAAGAATTGGATGAAAAACACAAGCGAGGTCAATATTTGGCTTGAGCGTGATGAAAGAGGCGACAACGGTAAAGCGATTGAACTTTCTATTATGCTCGGAAACAACTGCGGAACTGATGATATGCGTTCAACATACTGGACGGCTATTCGGTCAATTGGGAGCACCTTTGAGGATTTCCCGAAAGCCCGCAGGGGACGAGAATCAGCACTACCCGACAATATCGAGGCATCTGCAACTTCTGTGAAGAATGCGGTCTATACTGCCTTTGCGGGTATTTCTAACCTTGAAATGGTTTTGGCTGTAATCTTGCCACACGGACGAACTGGCGGAGTCTACGCTGATGGTGATGCTTTTGCTACCCATTTCGCTAAGGCTGCGTATAACGCACTAACTAAGGCACACAAGGAAGGTCGTTGGGATGGAACTATGAACGGTGAAATCCCAGCCATGACCCCACCTGTGGTTAAAACCACTGAAGGAGGTCAAGAAGAGGAATGATGCGGTCTTTGCCCACCGTAGCCCCCTTCGGGGGGTTTCCTCTATGATGGCAAAGCCAAACCATATGGTGTGAGATACTTTGGTGAATCAAACCTTAAACATGGCATAAATGCAGATTCTATGTCGTATGTGCATGGATTAGGAGACGCTCAAGAAGCGTTGGCGGAACAGTTTGATAGAGAACACGAATGGATGGATATGCTGAAAATGCCTTGTCCTCATTGTAAATCGGAAAGCACTGAATGGAATGATTATGAATCCGATTCGGATGATTGGGGTATTACCTATACTTTCGATTGTTTTTGCAATGATTGTGATAAAGAATTTGTTTGCACTCATTATGAAGATATGAGTTAAGGCTCATCCGATGACCCCATTTCGGGCGAGGTTTAGCCAAAGCAACACCATATGGTAGTATAATTGTATATATAGACTATATATAGGTTAATATAGAGGCTAAGTTGATTATATAGGGTTACATGACTGGGAACATTACATTTAACAGTTGCGTGATGCCTTCTATAGAATTCTCTTAGTATAAGTAATATAAACGATTAAGTCTAAACAAATCTATATATATTTCAATTCGCCCAAGCGCACCTTACACAACCATATGGCTTTGTTTCAAATTTTTTATTTATGCTCATTTAAACGATTAAGTGTTAATTCATTAAGATTAAAGCATAAGGCTATCAATTAAGCACTTTAAAGCATTAACTCTATTACTTTAAAGGTGTTTGCGGTCATATTATATGCTATGACTTCCACCCATTAACTGATACAGTATGTCGGCTGAGAAAGAGGCATTACAGTATTTAGACCAGATACTACTCATAATCAAAGATACTCTCCAAGATGCTAAGAATAACAAACGGGATGCTAAACAACTTACTAATGAGGAAGATAAGGGTTTACAGGTTATATTACAGAAGATTAGACTTGTTTCAAAGAATTTAAACGATTACTTACTACAATTTAGGGTGCAGACTTCATTAGATGATTATAAACAAGATTAAACTTAATCAAATACACTATTACATTTAAATGATATACTTTTTATACTGGGAATACAAATGAATAGATTTAAATGAGGGCGCTAGTGGCACATAAATTACCCGAAAAATTTTGAGAAATTACTTCATTAACAGCAAAAAACAGGAAAAGGATTATTATGACTTGGAAAGATGCAATAAAGAAAGAAGAGCCAAAATTCCCTGATTTTGT
>TARA_R110001632_G_scaffold1171_2_pt1 | contig 14729 bp, 25 predicted proteins | sample TARA_R110001632 | Tara Oceans TARA_R110001632 (sample SAMEA4398266) | marine metagenome | biome: Polar Biome; feature: [SRF] surface water layer (ENVO:00010504); material: water (ENVO:00002006), including particulate matter (ENVO:01000060) such as... | depth 5 m
TAAAGGTTCAATCTTTATAACACCATCTTCGTTAGGTTCTGAAACGTAAAGATTAAACATATTAATAATACCCTTTACAAAATCGCTACATTTTAAATCTGGAATAAATCTGTTTAGAGTTATAATATCATTTTCAGCATAAGCACTATTTAAAGAAGTTAACTCCATATTAAAAGAGTTGTTTAAATCAAAATTGACTTGAGCAGTAAAAGGATTAGAATTACCAAAAAAACCAGAAATAACAAAATCAACCGTAATTTCATCTCCAGCGATTAAACTTAAATTAGTATTTGTAATTTGTGCAAAGTTTGTAGAAGATGAAAAGTTAAATACATTGCTTATACCTATCAAAGTTCCATTCTTAAACACTCTGCTTCTTATCCCTAAAAATCCAAGAGAAGAACCTACTATTGCATTATAATCAAGTTTTAAATTGTAGCTTCCAGTTGACTGAATTATTATTTTTCCAGCAGTTGCATCATATTGCGAATATCCATCCGTTACCGAAGTTGATGCAAATTGAGAAAGTCTATAAACTCTATAAACTAAGACTGAATAAGAGTTAGAATAATCTTGTTTTCCAATAAAGTTATCGCTAAAAGAATTGTTAAAATTGTATTCTACTTCTCTTTTAGTTATATCTAACGGAGGATTTGATTGCTTTGCACCTCCTCCAAAACCCCAAGTCAAAGCCTTAATCATTCCCTCATTAAAGAAACTTGAATCAATAGTATAACCTATATTTTCAAAACACTTTTCAAAACTTTCTTTTACGTAAACATAAGGAACGAAGTTCTCAATATCTATTGTCTGTAAACCTCCAGCAACAGAAGATTGATAAGCGAAGTCAATTACTGGATACCAATAACCAAAACCATCTGGTCCTCCACTTGTATAGTTAGGAGTAGAAACTCCATTCTTAATTACACTTGTGCTCCAGCTATTCGCTAAATTGGTTTTTGTAAGTTGATGGTCGTACTCTTTCCAATCCAATTCGTTAACATTAATATCTGCCATCCCTTTAATGATATTAATAAAGTCAGCAAATAAAACAATCTCAAAAATATAGTTTCCGTTATTAATCTCTACGTTAAGCAACCTAACAAGACCATTAAATATCTCTACACCTTTTCGGATATACCTTGCCTTAACTTTTACGTTAGGATTGAAGTTAAAACCTAACGCACTTCCAGTATCAGTAAGACTTAAATTATAAGCACCAGCAAAGATGCTTTTATTATTTTGCGTTCCTACAACTTTAATGGTCTTTGAAACATTCCTTTTTCTGTTCTCTGGGTTTTTAAAATCTCCAATAGAATAGCTAATTGGAAAAGGTATATCGTTATCCAAATCAACAATTTGATTATTTATGTATAAAATATTAGACATTAATTGAGTTATCTGATTCTAATTCTATTTGAACAACCTCCTGAAACAACATATCTGTTTCCTGAATCTTCTTGTCAAAACTTGTATTTGTAACCTTGCATCTGTAAAGTTCTGCGTTCTCTTCTAAGTAAACTATTGGCGTAGTGTATAAAGATTTGCTTAACCAATTTTGAACAGACTGAATCATCCAGTCAGAAGTTAACTCTAACTCTTTGCTAAATTCCTTTAGGTAATCTATAACTGTTCCATCTTTTAAATCATAAGCATATCCACCAGTAGAATCAAAAGCACCAAATTGTCTTTCGTAACCAAAAGATTGAATGTTGAATTTTTCCCTTGTAAGTAAACCAAATGTATAAGAATCAATTCCTCCTATTTCGTTTAGCCAATGTAATCTTGACCTTGTAGAATATTGGCAACTTTCATCTAAATTAATTCTGAATACTTCACTACTTGCACCACTTAAATTTGAAAGTTCAACCGTATAATAAGCTGAGTTAGTAAAATCTAAAGAGTAGTCGCTTATAAGTGTATTTACACCACAAAAGAAAATGTTTAAATTTTCTGTATAGTTATAAGTAACATTTACCGTGTCAATTAAATTAGCACTTGAATCGTAAGTCTTAGTTGTTATTATTACGTCATTTGAATTTTTAATCCACGACAAATAAAATAAATCTTCTGGCTTTACTTTTGCAGTTCCTCTTGGTTCTAAAGTTAAGAATTTAACCCCTCCGATAGTATCAAGGAAGTAATCAGCAAAGTTATAATTAGTAAAGTCTTTCTTCTTCAATCTTGCTTTCCAAAACAAGACATCAATACTTGTAACACTTGCACCAGCTACTGGAGTTGTTCCGTAATATTCCGTAACTACTATTTTAATACTTGGAAGTGTTTGTGCATTCGATTCGTTTGCAATAGCATATCTTTCCGTAATACTTGAAGCGTCAAAATGTGCTTTGCTTCCAAACTCTGGATAAACTCTATGGCTTTCGATTGTAGCAAAAGTTGTAGGGTTTGCAATTTGCACCTCTACTAAAAAATAGAAGTTCGGTTGAGCAGTTAGTGTTGAATCAAACACCCAAGTAACTGGATTATCTGAAGGAGTAACTTCTTGTGGAGATTGTGTTATTGTGATTGCCATTATTCAAATATTCTTTTTACGGTTTTACCAAGTCTTTCTGCTAAGTCTTTAATTGCTTCCTCGCTAAATCCCTCATCCATAAAAGGCACTGGCATTACTCCTTTCTTTCTAACAGACTTCGCTATAACATAAGCTAAATCATCTTGACTCATTTCAGGTTCTTTCGGAGTTATACCTCTATCTCTTGTCCAAGTCTTTATTCTATTTCTAAATTCATTGGTCAATCCCATAGAATCAAAACTATAAGGACTTCCCCAGTTTTTTAGAGTTCCGTTTACACCTTTATTAAGTCTATCCCAATAATCCTCTGCAATAACCTGAACAAGAACCTCCTCTCCATTTGTAACTAAATTCTTTGGTCTTATAGATGCTCTTAGGCTTCCAGTTGCATTAGAATCTCTTGATGGATTGCTTCCTTTTGGTTCGTCTAAAACACTTTGAGCAACATCAATCCTTTCTCTTACCCATTCCTTAATCGTCTGCTCTACCTTTGTACCAGCCTTTGCTCTTAGGTTTTCGGTTGCAGTTCCAAATGCACTACCAAGAAAATCAAAGTCTTTTACTGCCATAATTATTAGACTAAAATTATCTTACTTTTGTAGCCTTTATCCTTTCTTTTTGGATATGTTCAACAAACTTTAATTTATGATTAAAGGTAACAATATTCATTTTAGTAATCTCTTCCCAAGTTGTTTTAAATTCCTCAGCCATAACGTGAATGATATCTTCCCATTCAAAAGCCTTTTGCTCTTTTGCTTTGGAGGATTGTTTTTCATTAGGGTGGAGAAAATTTTGTACTGCTTTTGTTTGAGCAAAAAAAAACCCGTTAAGTCTAAATACTGCGATACATTCATATTGTCTTTGAACACCTTTGCTCTTTCTTTTAGTGGATTAATGATATTAGAATTTTCATCTGTTTCAGCATAACTCATTCCCTTTTCAAGATAAGCAAAAGCTGGAAGTAGTTCAGGCACTTTCTCAAAGTTTGCTCCACTTGAATCAATATACCAACCAGCTGGAAGTTTAAAGAAGTCAACTTGTAACTCGTATTCCTTTCCATCAAACTCTAAACTCAAAGGCACTTCTTTTGGTTTGTATTTATTTAGCACCCCTATGATAACATTGAAAGTCTTGTTTATATCCGATACAACCACTTGACTAACATCTTTCTTCGTGTATAGTTTTACCAGTTTAATCTTGTTAACAATACTCCAATCCTCTTGCACCTCATTAATAAAATGATAGCAATCAATGTAGGTTAAATCTAAATCCTTTAATCTGCTTTTAATCTTTAATTCCATCTATCTGTATTTTCCGTTATATTTATCTCCTGAACCTATTGCATAAAGCATTGCATCCATTAAATGGTCTTTGTTTGATTTCTTTGCTTTACCAGTCTTTTCGTCATAAACGTAATACCTAAGTTCATCAATTAAATCTGTTGAGTTTTCATCTACATAAAAAGATTGCTCATTCAATGATTGAATTGCAAAGGTTTTAATATCTTGCTTTGAATCACATTTGACTGCTTGTATTCCAGCAATCTGTAATTCTCTTATTGACTTTGGTTCTGCTGAATCACAATACACAACTCCACCACCATAACCCATTCTCTTAAACTCTTCTGCTCCTTGCTGATTGGTTAGGTTAGTCTTATAAACAAACTGCTTTAAAACCTTTCTACCGTTCCAATTATAGATTCCTAAGACTGCAAACTTAGAAGTAGCAAAACCAAAATCACAACCGTAATACAATAGCCTTGCATCACTTGGCATCTCAATCGTTTCCCAATGCTCAAAGACTGCTCCATCAATAGCACCCACTTCTCCAAGTCCGTAAACCCTCCACTTATTAGCCCAGTATTTATTGACAACCTCCCCTTGCTCATTGTAGCCTAATTCCTTGTATCTTAATATCTCTTCCCTTTCTCCCTTATCAAGCATCTCATTGTCTTGAAAAGTAAGTTTTAAGAAGTCGCAATCTTCTCTGGTTATAACTTCGGTATGGATAAAAAATTCAGCATCTGGGTTAAAATCGGCATAAACTTTTTTTGACCTACTTGCCACTTGTCGGTATGTTTCAGAATCAATTTTGTTAACCTCGTTAAAATAAGCAACATCACTTCTAAGTCCCTTTCCAACATCCGACTTATCCAACCCTATAAACTTGATAAAAGAACCGTTTCTAAATCTGTAAAGAGTTCCCGAAATAAATCTACTATCTTGGTAAATTCCAAACATCTGCATAAGTTTTACAAAGTCTTTAATTACCGTTAATCTCATTTTGGTAAGTTCAGCAGACAAAATAAGAATCTCTCTACCCTCTACATTTGAAGCGTGATTGATTAGTAGCATAAGAATTGAAAAAGTTTTTGATGCACCTTGCCCACCTTGTACAACCGTAATTTTCTTTCTGCTACTTGCTATCTTCCGAAGTGCTGTTGTCTGTTCCATCTTCTATTGCTAAAGGGTCAATATTAAGTAACTGAAAGTTGTTTGTATTCTTGCTCTCAGTCTTATCAGCCCAGCCTAATTTATTCTTTGCATAAAATATTCCTTTGCCCTCATTCGCTACAATATCTCCAGCCAATGCTTTGAAAGAATCGTCTATCCTTTCGATAGTTTGTTTCTTGTAATTATCTTCCCATTTTAACCAGCGATAATAGGAGCTTCTTTTTATAGTGTCCTTTTTTGAGTAATTTAAAGGAATCCAGATGTTTAAAAAATAGCTGATTGTTGGAATATGTCTGTCTTTTACTTGCTCCTTACTACCTTTATTTGAAAGCACTTCTTTCTTATGGTTAATACATTCGTTTATGTACTCCCAAGCCAACTCCTCTAACCTATCAACAAAAGCCTTACTCTTTGGCATATAACTTTGATTTTATCCATTCAACATCATTCTTATATCTGTTTGGCACTGGCTTATCAAACTTCTCAAAGTATTGTTCTTGAATAGTCTTATCTGTTGGTTCTTGAATCTTTAGATAATTCAATAGTATCTTGTAGGTATAAGTATCACAAGAGGAGCAATTAATGTTGGCAGTTCTTCCAGTTATCTCATAATAGCATCCGTATAAGAATGTTCTTTGTGCTGAAGATAAAGCAATGTTCATTCCTTTTTGTTTCTGTTCTAACTTTTCTTTAAAATCTATTAATTCCATAGCTTGTCTATTATTTTAGCAGTTACAAATCCGATTGGAATCATTACCCAGTTAAGTGATACGATTGCTACAATTATAAAAGTCCACATAACAAGACAAAAGTAACAATCAAAAGGCTTTACTTCTTCTGTTGATGGATAGCCTAAATAAATTTTAATATAAAAAAATAGGTTTAAACTATCCTTTAAAAATAAGATAGTAGCAAGGCTAATTATTGATAAGATAAATATATTCATTTTTTATGAGTTGTTTGGCTTGAGCAAGATACACATCTAAGTCTGCTCTTCTTAGTTTTAATTTTTCGCAAAGCGAAAGTTTACTATTTTCAAAAGATAGGTAAATCAAATCCTGATAAAATTTGTACTCGTCATCATTTGTTTTCTTTTCTAAGAATAACTTTAATGCTTCTTTGTAGTAATTTGGTTCTTCTCTTTCATCTGGAGTAGTTTCATCTAATTCAGTAAATCGGTTATCTTTTATCCAATCTAAGTAAACTGACTTTAGCACCGTATAAAAGTAAGACTTATAATTTTCCACATTTTTAGGATTTTGGATAATTATTTTTTCAATGGCTAAAGAAAAAATCTCTTCGTGTTCTTCTCCAGCTATACTTTTAGAATAACTTCGGCACACTTTACAATTATAAATTTGCTCAACCATTTACGCAAATATAGTAAATTTATTTTAAGTGTCTTTCCCAGTTCTGTTGAACTAATTTAACGTGAATCAAATCCATTTCTAATTGTGTTAGTATTTGCTTTTCTTTTATTTCATCACATTCACAAGGATTAAGCTCTTTTGTAAAGTAATATGTAGCCAGTATAGACAAGCCTATTAAGACTAAGTATGTTAGTATTTTTTTCATTTTATATTATTTTTATAGTCCACAATATCCAGAATCGCATTCGTTAAAATCGTCATCAAATAATTCCATTTGTGTTTTCCATTTTATAATGTCTTTGTACATTATATCACTTCTCCATTTACTTTTTTCTGTTTCTTGGTCTGCAAACCATTGCATTTTTTTAGGATGTTTATCACTCATTTTTTTTAATAACAAAGGACTTCTCCACCAGCATCCGACACAATTATTCATATAAGCAAATCTTACTGGCTTACCTTTCCAAAACTCCTCAATAGTGTCTTTGTAAATATTATCAGTAATTAACGGAAATTCTGGTTTGCAATAACGATAATCTTTCCAAGAATTTCTGCCATCTTTTCTTTTTTCAAAAGTTGCTTTTACACTTGTGAATCCATCATCATCTGTTTTTTCAAGCATTTTAATTGCTCTCCTTGTTTCGTTTGCTCTATACCCGAACCTCATTAATACTGGTTCTTTTACAACTTCATACATCCAATGTAATATTGGCATTGTTTTAAGTTCAGTTGTGCAATATCTTGCCATTTTATTTGGTAAATACTTTGTTCCTTTCTTTGTGGTAATTATAGCTTCGTCAAAAGGCTTTCCACTTACCCAGTCAATTTTTGAACCGATAAACTGCTCCAAATCTAACATTGTGTAAATTATAGTATCTTCTTCTAAAGTACCTATAAATTCTTTTCCTATTCTGTCGCTTACTTCTTGCCTCAATTTTTTATCTGGAAATAAACATTTTTTATCTGTTGTTCTTACCAAAGAAAAAACATTGTAATCTGCTGGGTAATTAACTGCAATATAACTTGAAGTTTTCCCTCCACTTAAACTATTTACTTTTTTCATTTTATATTATTTTTTAATTCATCATTCTCTTGTTTCAATCTGTCGAAGTTTTCCAACTTGTAAATAGTTTCTTCCATCTGCTCGGTAAATTTAGCAAGTTTCAATAGGTTGTTGTTCTCCTCCTCCAAATAGTTAATTATTCTTGTAGCATCATTTAACACAATCAAGTTATCTTTAAATCTTTGTGAGATACTTTTCCATTTTTCATTCGGTTTGCTTTCGTCAATATCTTTTATAAAGTCGCTTATATAAACTTCAAAGGATTTTATTTGCCCTATCAGTAGTATTTTCTCAAATAGTCTATTCATTTTAAAAAGGTGCTTTGTCTTCTGCAACATCAAAAGACTTGTTAGGTGTTATTTCTGTTTTCTTTTCAATAAATCCGTTATCGTAAAAGAATTGTTTTTTAAATTCGTTCTCTTCATAAAATCTTTGGCTTGAAATATCAAAGTTCATTGTTACCATACCAGTCATTCCTACAATTCGTGGCTTGGTTTTCTTTATGTGAATTTCGTACTCCAACCCCTCTCTCTCTTGCTTGTGTACTACAATTATATTCTTACCATTATTATTCCATTCTGAACCTCCCATCAAATCAAATGTGCTTGGTTCTTTTAACTTTCCAGTCTTTCTATCATAGTTTACCGAAGTTGGATTTTTAGGATGAATAATAGTAAAGAAGTGTTTATTGTTTACCTGAGCAATTCTGTTTCTTGTGCTTAGTGTTTTAGCAAGGTAAGAAGTTCCCATTGAATCTGGATGGCTCATTACGTTCCACGAATCAATACTTGCAGTATCACAACCCATTTCAATACTCTTTTCCCAAAACTCAACTGGAGTTATAGCATTGTCATCTGAAACAATTACAAAGTCATTTAGAATTTGAGTAGCGTATTGATAAACTTCATTTTCTGTTAGATTATTTTTATACTTTTTATCAAAAGTCTTTCCCGAAAGTTTGTGAGTAAGGTTTGCAATTATCTCCAGAGTATCTCCATCATCTGGTAAGTATAAACAATGCTTTAAATTGTGTTTTAAGTAGGAGTTTATAAGAATTTCCTTTAGTAGTAAAGTTTTACCAGAATAAGGATAGCCAGTAATATCTGTAACCGTTCCCATTTTAATACCGTAGTACTGATTGAAGCATCCCATCCCTAAATTTAGTGGAGGTTCTGCTCCATTTCTCCAAAAGTGAATTACTTTGTCGAGAATTTCATTGTTTATTGTTTTCATTTGTGTTTTGATTTTATGCGTTTTAAGAGATTAAAAATACTACCCCCTTATATTGTGTTGGTTTTGATATTAAAGTTTATTAGATAAGCTAAAAAGTACCTTAAAACACTTATCCAAGTCCTACAACCTCCTTCTTTATTTCAGTATTTAGATATTTATTGAAATTATCATTTCTCAAAAAGTGAGTAGGAGTTAAATTGTTTGTTTCTTTTGCCCATTCATTCGCAAACATATTCGGTATTGCATCTTCAAAATCTGAATAATCATAATCTTTGAGCAATTTAGCAAAATTATTTTTATCTGTCTTGGATAGCATTTTAAATTTTCCAACCGTTCCAGTATGTTTTTTCTTTTGGTTGTTAAACCAAACCAAGAAAGAGTTAATCTTATCTTCTCTTATCTTATCTTCTCTTATGCCTTTTGATTGGCTTTCGGTTGGGTTTAATTTCGGTTTAATTTTGGTTTTTTTTGGGTTTTCTTTCTTTGGTCTACCACCCTTTAAACCATTGATACTATTGATAATACTCTTTTTTGTAGCTTTTAAGTATTGTTCATCTAAAAACTCTATTCTTATTCTGTTTTCTTGCAACTCTACAATATTCTCCTCTACCAACTCTGCAAACTCTTTTGTGTAGTTTAGTCGTTTTAAAAACTGCTCTTTTGTAAGTTGGCAACTTCTCTGCCAATAATAAGAACACAAGTTTACAAATAAACCTTGTGCCTCAAGTGAGCAAAAAGATATGTTTCCAGCTAAGTATTCTGCTGGCTCAAATTGGAAGTAAGGTAATTCTTTTGCCATAGTTATTTATGTTTTTTGTTAAAGTATCTGCGTATGAAATAACCTCGTATTAATGAAGCCAAAAAGAATACAAATGTAATTGTTATATTTTCTCCTATTGTTACTTTTATTCCTAAACTTGGATATATTATTAATTGAATGCAGAAACTAAATAAAAGCCCTACAATTATGTTGGTAAGGCTTTCTATTAATGATTGTTTTTTAGTCTGCATTATAATCTTTCGTTTAAATCTATTAATAAATTTTTGATTTGATACAATCTTTTTATTAAATCAAAATACTTTTTTGTATCTATATTAATTTCTACAATTTTAAGTTCTTCTGTATTTATAAATCCTATTTTATCTGCATTGTAAATATGCTTATATGTAGATAATTGCAATTTAGTGTTTAGATATATATTTTTATTAGATTTAAAATCAAATATCCAAGTTTCACCACTTAATTTATTTTTCATAATCAAGTCAATCCTACCTAAAATAAAACCATTATTTGTATCAACTTCGCATCCTATAAATTCATAATCATTTAATTCAGACTCTAAAACTTCAAATCCTTCAAATTTAATTCCTTTATTAAAATAATCTTCCAAAACCTTATGAGAAAAATTCCCTTTAGATTTAGATTTAGATTGATAATCTTTTAATTTAACACCCTCTAATCCTATTTGATTTGCCCAAAATAATAAAGCTGGTTTATTAAGTAAATCAATTAATTTAGTTACTGAAATCATAATTAAAAAAGTCTATATTGTTTATTTTTTATTTTACCCTTAGCACTTAGTTCTATTCTTTTTAATTCTGAATACCACTTGCTTTTTTTTCTATTTCCAATTTTATCAATATCGTTGTTTAATATTGCTAAAGCTATTCTTTTATAACTTGGCACTTTGTTTAGTTCGTCAAGTCTTGGCATAACTTCATCAGGAATCCCATTCAAATAAATTCTCTCCCATTTCTGTAAGTACTCCTTTACTTCTCTTTTCATAATTTAAAATAGTTTTATACGCAATTTTGTTTAATTTGTTTTTGACTTCTGAATCTAAAGTTTTCCAAATTTTCTTTGTTGTCCTTTCTTTTATAAAATGATTTATATTTAATGCTGATTGACCTAACCAAGCAATTCTATTCATACTTTTGTTCGTAAGGTTTTCAATACAAGAAATCTTCCAATTATTAATAACTTCTTTGCATAAAAACTCAAACAAACTGAAATCATTAAATATTTTATAAGCTAATTTTAACTCTTGTTCAATATTATTAGGAGAATCATACATTCCATTAATATAATCCTCCCAATAAATATATTCAAACTTATTCGCTTTTCGCATCCCAACTATCGCTAAAACTCTTGTTTTGAAATAAAGAAGATAACCCTGTTATTTGTTTCATTCTCAAAAGTTCATCTTTACTCATCCCAATATGCTTACATATCCAAGCGTCTCCTTTGCCCATCTCTACAAGTTCAGAAACAATAGTAGACATTAAGTCTATAGAGTGACTACCTCTAGCTCTATTATGCCTGATTGTAGAAGCCATCCTATCTCCCAACTCTTTATCAATAACAGAAACAGGAAGCATCCCCTTTTCCCTTTCAAAAACTCTCTGACTTGTTTTTAAAACTGATAATCTATGAAAACCATCAACAACAATGTATTTATCGTTTATTTCATCATAAAAACAAACAACAGGCATTGTATATCCATCTTCCCATATTGAAGTTTCTAACAACTCCATTTCTGGAGGTGCAACACTATTTGGATTGTAATCATTAGCTTGTATTTTATCTAGAGGTACTGCTATAACCCCGTAAACAGGTGATTTAAATTCTTTCATTTTTATTAGTTTTTTGTTATTAAATAATCTTCTACTCTTTCTATTGCGTCATAGTCATTTTCACAATTATTAACAAGGCTTACTATTTCTTTTGCTATTGATTTAGGCTTACTGTAAGAATTATCTTGCAAATGTATTTCACTCCCTGATACTGGAGGATTAAATATACTTATTAAAACAACATCCTCTAATGACTCAAATGTATGATTGTCATTATTGTCAAGCGAATATACAGTATCAACACCTATATTAAAAACCTCTTTTGTTTCTAAGTTTGTTAATATTCCAGAACCTTTTATACAATAACAGGATTCTAAATGATGTCTATAATGCCAATGTCCTATCTCTCCCTTTGGTATTATTGTTTTATGTACTGAGAAACCCATATTATCACTTCTTAGTACTGCTCTTACGCTCCTACCTTCATTAAATACAACATCTCTATTTGTACCTTCTAAATCGTTAATTTTTACTACTTTCATAATTATTGTTTTTTTGTTTATAATTTTTTATACTTTTCTTTTATTTGTTTCATTCTTTTTGATTGTTCTTGACTTGGTGCTAATCCTAAGTATTTACAAGTGTGGTCATTCTTTAATATAGTTATTGCAAACCTTTTCCAACTTGTAACGTCTGACGGATGCCTTTTTAATTCATCTAAATGGTCTGGAGGTATCATTCTTACACAAGTTTTGTCTTTATTTCCGTGCCTTGTTTTATCTCCTAATTTAAAATCAACTCCTATTTTTTCTAACTCTTTAATTGTTTGGTCATCTAATCCCCGACCTACTCTCCACCAATACTTAATACTCTGAATAAATCGGGACTTAAAATTTGCACCAACTTCTTCTGGCAAGGTGTCTAATAAAAATTTAACAAATGATTTCCAAGTATGTCCTTCTGGTAAATTGAAACTTCTATAATTTAATTGCTTTCCATAAGTTGCTGCGAAATTTGCACCTGAAACTCTAGCACACAACCTTGACCATATTTGGCTATCAATAACCCTGTATAGGTTTAGGCTTGACTTGCTTTCACTCATAAATGGAGATGCAACTCTCATTTGACCAACTGAAAGACCAGCTTTCCAAAATATATCATACAATTTATTGTAATCCCAATCATTTATACAATTAGCTATCCAAATATCATCTGTTTTGTAATCGTAAATAGGATAACAATTATAAACATAATCAGTATTTTTTTTAGTCCACATATTGCTACCATGAGTTATTTTTCTTTCATTCATTATAGCTCTAAATCTATTTAAAGATTCATCTGTTCTAATTCCTATTAAACAAGCACACTCTTCACCTTGAGCATACCAATCTCCGAATTTATCCCAAAACTCATCATATTGCATATTTTCTTTAAAAAAATCAAACTTATGATTTTCTATATTAACTATGTAACTTTCTTTTGACATTGGTTTTATCCATCTATCTTTATCGTCTTCACCCCAACACTGCCAATCAACAGAATAAGAACTAACAGTACAAGGCAATGTTATAGGTAAACAACACCAATAAACATCTAATAAATCTAAATTAGCACTTACTATTCTATGCATAAATTCTAAAGACAAAGTGTAATTAGCTTCATTATCCAAAACCATTAAACCAACTTTTTTAGTTATGTTATTAGCTCTCATATATTCTAAAACTAAATTCAACATAACTCCACTATCCTTCCCACCTGAAAAAGAAACGTATATCTTATTAAAGTTTTTAAATATATATTCTATTCGTTCTATTGAAGCGTCATAAACGTTTAATTCTTTATTATAAACTCTTTCCATATTTTTAAATTAAAAAACCCGACTGGCTTCAAGGCTTGCACTCCTATCCACCAAATCGGGCAAATGTTTTTGTTTAATTAAGTTAGTTAAAGTACAAGTCGCTAACTTTTCAAATGTAAATGTAATTTTTTTAATATCCTAATTTTTTAACGAAATAATCAATCGTTATTCCTATTGGATTCTTGCTCCAGTCTTTATGATTAATTTCTTTCTCTTGCACTATCTTATCGTATCTCTTTGTTTTTCCGTTTACATCCACCTCAATTTTCCAACCGATAGAAGTATGTACTGGATAAACTTTGATTCCGTTTTTTGATAGTATTTCGAGTTTCTGGTTTGCTTCCATTAGAAAGGCAAATCGTCATTCGTACTTGCAACTTCATCAAAAGAGTTTCCAACTGGTTGAGTAGATTGTTCTGCTTTCATAACTTTCCACGCTTGTAGGCTTGTAAAATACTTTCCTTTCCATTCGTTTGTAGATACGTTAAATTCAACTGAAACAGAATCCCCAACCTTGTTATACTTGTTTAAGTTCTCAACCTTTTCATCTCCGAATACTTCAAAGCAATAAAGGTTGTTATATTTTTCATCTGTTTCTAAAGTGAAACTTTGCTTAACCCATTCTCCAGAACCATCTTTTTTTGTTCCAGTTTGTTTTTCTAAAATCTTAGTTATTTTTCCTAATACTTCCATCTTGTTTTTTGTTTTTATTTGTTATTTATTAATTTAATTATTGCGTTCATTTCTTTTTCATCCATAAAGTTTATCATAAACATATCTCCAGAAGTTTCAAAATAATCGTCTTTTGATATCATACCACTTCCATCGTGATAAATTTGAATTTTAAACATTGAATCGTTAAACGCTTCGTTTAGTTTTTTTAAAACTTTTGTAATTTCTTTTTTCATTGGTTTTTGTTTTTTAATTTATACTCTTTTATTAATTCTTTTAACTCTGGTATTGTGTAGTGTTTCGGTTCGTGTTTCTTTTCCAACCATTCCACTTTATCAACTCCTATTCTTTTTATCAAGCCTATTCTGTAATTTATTAAGTTTGCATGTAAGTGCTGATTGCAGTAAACACATTGACCATTTATATTTAACTCTTCAAACCTTAGTTCAGGATTCCCTCCAGCACTTCGGTAATGCCCAGCATCAAACTTCTTTATCAATGGTTTGCCACAACTTATGCAAGGTTTGTCTTTATCTCTGTTCCTGATAAACTTGTTTACTTCCTTTTGCAAATCCTTAACGTAATCTGCTTTGGTTTTTAGTTTATCTTTTAAAACTTTCTTTTCCTTTGCCCATTTCTTCTTTTCAATTTGATTTGAGTATTTGATTGCACAATTTATTGAGCAACACATTTGTACAGAAGAATGTACTGGAGTGAATTTAACCTTACAAATCTTACAATTACGCATCTAATAACTTGCTTTTGTAGTGTTCGATTATTCGCTCCATTTCAGTAGCGTAAAACTCTTTAAAATCAATGTTGTCATTTTGTGAGTTGTAAACGTGTAGCACATTTCTTAATCTTTGGCTTTTAGTTTTTCCCTCGATTTCAATATCCACCTTTTCAATTTCTTCAATCTCTCTTTGTGTTAGTGTATCTCTATCGGAAAAGTATATTATTCCATAAGTATCAA
>TARA_R110001632_G_scaffold20457_5_pt1 | contig 14709 bp, 21 predicted proteins | sample TARA_R110001632 | Tara Oceans TARA_R110001632 (sample SAMEA4398266) | marine metagenome | biome: Polar Biome; feature: [SRF] surface water layer (ENVO:00010504); material: water (ENVO:00002006), including particulate matter (ENVO:01000060) such as... | depth 5 m
CGCTTTTGAGAAGTTTGATATAGTATATCCTGAGCTGAAGTATATGCCAGATCACGTACGTACCAAGCACTTTGATGGTACTCGAATGATTACAGCATACTTTGATACGGTCATTGACCCAGAGAGCAAGCGTTATCTATCAGAAGACTATATGTTCTGCCAATACTCGCGGGCAGCTGGTGTTAAGGTATGGTTGTGTCCTTGGATGAAGACCTCACACATGGGTAGCTACTTCTTTGGTGGTTCACTCTCCGACATGGCTCAGATTGGAGCCTCTGCTACTGTAGATCCAGATAAGATTAAGGCGAAACGATGAAAATTTCACAAAGAACATTCCAAGTACTGAAGAACTTCTCTTCTATCAACCCTACTTTAAACGTAACTGCCGGTAGTGTCATTCGTACAGTATCGCAGAACAAGACAGTGCTAGCAGAGGCGGCCGTACAGGAAGAGTTCCCTATGGACTTTGCTATCTACGACCTGAGCGAAATGCTGGGCGTTGTGAGTCTATTCGATGAGCCCGAGTTCGAGTTTGATAGTCATTATGTACAGATTAGTGATAGTGCATCAGCTAGTAGTGATTACTTCTACGCAGATAAGTCCATGGTAACTGTTCCACCTACCGGTGGCATTGAGCTTCCTGATGAACCTGTCAAGTTTCTCTTAGGAGAGAAGGTACTGAAGGGTCTATTGCAAGCAGCATCGGTAATGGGTTTACCAGAAGTAATCGTACAGGGTGATGGGGAGAATATTAAAGTCCTTGCTACCAATAGTAAGAACACTACATCTCACCAGTTTAGCTACGAAGTAGGTAAGACTAGCGACCACTTTAAGATGGTATTCAAGGTAGAAAACCTCAAGTTGATTGCTGGTACATATGATGTGTCGATCTCCTCTAGTCGAATTGCAAAGTTCATTCTGCAGGATCAATCGCTGTCTTACTGGATTGCCACTGAAGGCACGTCAACGTACGGAAACTAAGAGCAAGGTCCTGTGAGAGAGTTTGAATCGTTCCTATGCCCATACCTCCTGTCTGATATCGAGGACGACCTAGCTAGCAAGATATCTAGTGGTATTGCTCCTGGTGTCGATAGGGGTAAATGGGATCCCTCTTTATGGCAGGGATTGAGAGGATCGTGTTTTAGCTTTAAGCTCGATAAGGGACTGAACCACAGGCTAACGAAATATATTAGAAACGAGGTAGAGGTTACTCCGTTCAAGGGGTTAGGTGCTTCGTTCCATGTATGGGAGCCTCATAGTGGGATAAATTGGCATCCTGATCCCATATATGCTTGGGGAGCCACAATATACCTCAATAAGATATGGAAGCATGAGTACGGGGGCATATTTCAGTGGACAGCTGGAGACGTTAATGATGAGTCTAGCATAGTACACGAAGTATTGCCCAGGTACAATTTAATGGTATTGAACGACGAACAACAGATGCATATGGTCACTCCTGTCAGTACGAAGGCGATAGAATATCGAACCACGCTACAGTTGTTTGCAACAAAACAGTAATTAAGGATTATATAATGGATACAAGTAAATTAAAGAACGTCATTCACGAAATCAGCAACTCAATGACGCGTATGGACGGTGAACGCGAATACATTAAGGAAGCTGTTAAGCTGGCAAGTGAAGAACACGTTATCGACAAGCGGGTCCTACGCAAGATTGCTCGGGCTTATCACAAACAAAACTTTACAGAAGAAGTTGCTACTGCAGAGGAATTTGAGGTACAATACACCAATGTTCTTGGACCTGAAGCAGATCCGATGAAACCGTAGCTATTTGTCAGGGGACTCCTGTCCCCTTTATTATGTGAATGCGATAGGTAATTATATTATGAGTGAAGAATTTTTATGGGTAGAGAAATATCGTCCGAAGACTATTTCGGATACTATTCTCCCCGACAACCTAAAGCAGACGTTTGAAACGTTTGTTGGTCAAGATAACATTCCCAACCTGATGTTGAGTGGGGGACCTGGTATAGGTAAGACCACTGTTGCTAAGGCAATGCTAGAACAGCTTGGATGCGATTACATCGTAGTAAACGGTTCTATGAATGGCAACATTGATACTCTACGTACAGAGATTAAAGACTTTGCGTCTACTATATCTTTCGTAGGTAAGCGTAAGTATGTTATCTTGGATGAGGCTGATTACCTCAATCCTCAATCTACGCAGCCAGCTCTACGTAATTTCATGGAAGAGTTCAGTAAGAACTGTGGGTTTATTCTAACCTGTAACTTTAGAAACCGTGTAATTGAACCTCTACAATCTCGATGCAGTGTTATCGACTTCAAGATCGATAAGAAAGACCGTGCAGCAATGGCCGGCCAGTTCTTCAATCGTGTATGTACTATACTAGATGGTGAGCAGGTTGAGTACGATAAGAAGGCTGTCGCAGAAGTGATTACAAAGTACTTCCCAGATTTCCGTAGAGTACTCAATGAGCTACAACGGTATTCGGCTGTAGGTAAGATCGATGTTGGTGTTCTCGCTAACTATGATGTGAGCATTGATGATCTTATTGCAATGCTGAAGGGCAAGAAGTTTGACGAGATGCGTAAGTGGGTTGGTAACAATAGTGATGTTGATACAGCTACCTTGTTCCGTAAGCTATATGATACTGCCAACAAACATCTCAAGCCAGCTGGCGTTGCACAGTTGATTGTTACCCTGGCCGATTACCAGTACAAAGCAGCCTTTGTTGCCGACCATGAAATCAATACCGTAGCATGTCTAACGGAAGTTATGATGGATGGAGACTGGCTATGAATCCCTTCGACTACCTTAATGCAATCAACTTCACTAAAGAGGATATGATTGAAGGTAGCGATAACCCTGAGCTAGCAGAAAAGCTCTATGTTCCGTTCCTTACTAACAAGGGACTTTCTTACTTCGTTGACACAGTATACTTAGCAAATGAGATGAATCGCCGTAGCGGGATTGACAAGAAGCTCCAATTTTCATTTTACCTAAATACCGTGAGAAAGCGAAAGCGCTTTAGTAAGTGGCACAAGCCACAACTTAGTAACGATCTTGATGCAGTTATGTTATATTATGGTTATAGCTATGATAAAGCCCGACAAGTCCTCGATCTACTATCTGAGGATCAACTAAGTAGTATAGTAAGAAAAACAACGGGCAAGGGTGGTTTAGGTAATGGCAGCGAATCTAAGTAACATGATTGAAGTAACATTAAAGAATGAGGACGACTTTCTTAAAGTTCGTGAGACCCTCACTCGGATAGGAATAGCATCTCGCAAAGATAAAATTCTATATCAATCATGCCATATCCTGCATAAGCAGGGTCAATATTATATTGTTCATTTTAAAGAGTTGTTTGCTTTAGATGGTAAGCCAGCGAATTTTGATGAAGCAGATATTGCTCGTCGAAATACTGTAGCAAACCTTCTAGGTGATTGGGGCCTTGTGGTCCTGGTTGACGCAGAGAAGAGCTCGGAGCCAAAAGCACCGTTGTCTCAGATTAAAATTCTTCCCTTCAAGGAGAAGAATGAGTGGTCATTAGAAGCAAAGTATAACATTGGTCGTAAAGTATAACATTAGGAATATATTATGAGTAAGTCGGTAGCAGTACAACGATTTTTAAGTGAAACAACAGACGAGTCCCAGGACTATGTTGTAACCGAGTATGAAGATGGTCACTTACAAAGATCAGTCCAAGTAAAAACATATCAAGAGGCTATGAGTCTCAAAGAGCAATGGGATAGAGCGGCTACCCTTTAATGGGTCCGGATTTCATTAGCGTGTTTCCTAACAACCTATCGTCGGCTATGTGCGACGAGGCTGTTAGGATTACAGACGAGATATGTGAGCGAGGAGCACCTGGATACGAGTTCATCGATACCAGCATGCGCAAAGACCACAATCTAACAGTATCATCCTTCGATGAGCTTGCACCTCTGCACGATCAGATCAAGAGAAGTTTAGCTGGAGCCTGGGCATCCTATAATCTCACATATGAGGTTACAGGCAATCCACGGGACTTTGATGTGGTATATGACCCAACGACTAAGATACAGAAGTCGGGTCCAGGACAAGGCTTCACTGGTTGGCACACGGAGCAAGGTGGACATCCCGTTGCCAAGTCTCGTATATGTGCATGGATGATATATCTGAATGATGTAGAGGCAGGTGGCCATACAGAGTTTAAGTTTCTGCATAAGAGATATAAGCCAACCAAGGGAACATTGTTGATCTGGCCCGCTGCCTTCACCCACATGCACCGAGCAGCACCTGATCTACAAGAGAATAAATACATAGCAACTGGTTGGTTCCGATATCCATAGCGATATAACCAATCGAGTATAACGATTATAAACATTATTCATATCATTTATATGTGTGGAACGTATAAATAATACTGCTGATGCGGCATGGGCCGGTCAGATTAACAACAACCTTGCTTAATAGGAGGAACCGTAATGGTATCTAAAGCATTTTCATTTCCGCACTCAAACTTTATTGGATTCGATCATCTATGGCAAGAAATAGAGAAGTTGTCTGTTTCTGGGGATAATACATTCCCCAAGCACAATGTGGTTAAATACAGTGATAATGAGTACTCTATTCAATTGGCTCTAGCCGGATATTCTGAAAAGGATATAGATGTCGAAGTAAAAGAAGGCATCCTGGTTGTCCGCGGGGGCAAGCCGAATGATACTGGAGAAGAATACTTACATAAAGGTATTTCGACCAAGAAGTTCACTCGAACCTTTAGATTGTCAGAACACGTTGTTGTCGATGGAGCTGAATTCATTGATGGCTTACTGGTCATACACCTGAAAGTAGAAATCCCTGAAGAAAAGCGTTCGCGTAACATTCCTATAGGAACCCGATCAACATTGTTGCCGGAATCCACAACTAATTAAGGAGACGTGAATGAACACCGTACTTAGACAAGAGAAGACTGTACAGGCCTGCCAAATGTGCATGGTTGTGTCAGCTTTCTTGCTACCGTTCGCAATCATTTTATTTGCATCGTAGTAGATTTATCCCAGGGGGTCAGGTAATTCTGGCCTCCTACCTTTTTATTATTAATGGAGTATATTATGTCAAACCAAACTTTAAAAGTATTACGTATGCGATCTGGAGAAGATGTCCTATCCATGATCGAAGACCACGGCAATTCAGTTACACTAGTAGACGCCGTAACCCTGATTCCAACTCAACATGGTCAGGTCCAATTCATTCCCTACGTACCCTTTGCTGAAAAGGGCACGCCTGTAGAAATTCAAAAAGACTTTATTGTGTATATCGTAGACCCAGCACAAGAGATGGCTGATCACTTCCGTCAAATGACAAGCGGCATTGTCGTTGAGCCCCAACAGTCCATCATTGCTCCCTAAGTGTTGACTTTGATGTCGTTTTTGAGTATAATTGTATATTGAGATCTTGCTACACCTTGACACACCCTTTTGAGTAATATTATATAATGAGCAAAGCCTTCTATACAGACGTAACTCGTAACACTAACGACATCTTGTTTCGGGGATATAAGAACGGGAAGCGTGTCCAAACCAAGGTACGCTTCTCGCCTACCCTATATGTGGATTCGAACAATGCTACAACCGAGTTTAAGTCCCTTGCCGGCAACTCCGTTGAGCCTGTTAAGTTTGATACCATGTATGAGGCGTCCGACTTCATCAAGCGCTACAAGGATGTTTCTAACTATCCTGTTCACGGTAATGCAAACTACATCCAGCAGTTTATTAGTGATGCCTTTCCTGGCACGGTAGAATTCGACCGAGACATCATCAACGTCACAACCATCGATATCGAGGTTAAGTCCGATGCTGGATTCCCTCGCCCTGAGGATGCTAACCATCCGATCACGGCAATCTGTATAAAGAACAATATAGATAACATCTACTATGTCTGGGGTCTCGGTAAGTGGTGTAGAGAGGACTCTATTATCCAGGAAGATATGCAGGTAAAGTATATCGAGTGTCCTACCGAGTCTAGTCTACTGCACCAGTTTTTAGATCATTGGTCGAGGAACTACCCAGATGTGATTACGGGCTGGAATTCCCGTATGTTTGATATAACATATATTGTCAACCGAATAAACAAGATCTTAGGAGATGGTCATGTAAATAGACTCTCGCCTTGGAACAAGGAGATTCGAACACCTGTCCTTTCTCGTATGCTTACTGTAATGAATAACGAAGTGCAGGTATTTGAGATTCGCGGTATTCAACAACTCGACTACATGGACCTGTTTAAGAAGTTTGGATACTCATATGGTACGCAGGAATCTTATAAGCTAGATCACATCGCCCATACAGTGCTTGGGGATAGTAAGATTGACTATAGTGAGTATGGTTCTCTCAACGAGCTTTATGAGAAAGACCATCAGAAGTTTATCGACTACAACATTCAGGATGTTGCGATTGTAGATCGTTTAGAAGATAAGATGGGTCTTGCTACTCTGGGAATGACCATTGCTTATAAGGGACACGTCAACTATGCAGATGCCTTTGGCTCTGTAGGTGTGTGGGATGCTTTGATCTATAACGAGCTCCGTGCACGGAAGATTATTTGTCCACCTAAGAAAGTACAGTCTAAGACTCGTGGCATTGAAGGTGCTCACGTAAAGGATCCTGATGTAGGTATGCACGATTGGGTAATGTCCTTCGACTTGAACTCCCTGTATCCTCACATCATCATGCAATACAATATGTCACCGGAGACTATTGTACCTGAGCGCCACGAGTTCAATCTAATGAAATCTGACGGAGGTCATTACGAGAGTGGGGTAGATTATCTACTCGACCGTAACCCTCTGGATATTCAATCGGATCATACGATGGCAGGTACGGGTCAATTCTTCAGTAAGAAGAAGAAAGGACTTCTACCAGAGCTGGTATACGATCTATACGAAGAACGTAAAGGTTACAAGCAGGAGATGCTTGCTGTAGAACAACGTATTGTCGATGAGGGCTCGTCCTACGAGCTAGAACGTCTTGTCACAACCCTAGACAACAAACAGATGGCTATTAAGATTCTTATGAATAGTCTGTTCGGGGCTATGGCTAATGAATACTTCCGCTATTACGATCAGCGGATTGCTGAAGGCATTACAGTATCAGGACAGCTGACTATCAGATGGGCCGAGCGTACGATTAACCAGTACATGAATAACGTATTGAAGACGGACAACGTAGATTATGTTATTGCTATCGATACGGACTCCTTGTATATTCGTATGGCTGGTCTTGTCAACAAGGTCATGGGGGACAATCCCGATACGGATAAGACTGTCAAGTTCTTGGACCAAGTTGGTCAGCAGAAGCTAGTTCCTCTACTGAATGGGGCCTATGACGAGCTTAAAGATTACATCAATGGTTACGAGCAGAAGATGGTCATGGCTAGAGAGGTAATTGCATCAAAGGGTATATGGACTGGTAAGAAGCACTATGTTCTCAACGTACATAACTCTGAAGGCGTGCAATACAACGAGGTCAAGCTAAAGATGATGGGTATCGAGGCTGTACGCTCCTCTACACCCGCTGTATGTCGAAATATGTTTAAGGATACCCTGAAAGTTATCCTCGCTAAGAACGAAGTAGAGACGCAGCAATACATAGCTGATATTCGAGCCAAGTTCTTGCAATTCCCTGTGGAGGACATTGCATTTCCTCGCAGTGTTAACCGACTTGAACATTACCGTGATGCAAGCAGCATCTACAAGAAGGGATGTCCTATTCAAGTTCGAGGAGCCCTAATATACAATCATTATATCGACCAACATCAGGTTGGTAATAAATATGAGAGGATCCACTCTGGGGAGAAGATCAAGTTCTGTTATCTCAAGACTCCTAACAGAGTAAAAGATAATGTGATTGCGTTCCCTACCATACTACCTAATGAGTTTGGAATCAGGTCCATTGTGGATTTCGATAAACAGTTTAGCAAAGCATACCTGGAACCTGTAAAGAGTATCCTCGATGCTATCGGCTGGGAAGTTGAGCCCAGAGCAACCTTAGAGGATTTCTTTAAATGAGTTATGGTAAGCAAGGCTGGAAAAAGAGGATTACCAAGAATGGTGTAACCACTCATGTAAACTCTAAGAAAGGTGTCACCGTATCTTCTACCGTATCAACAGGTAAGAGAGGAGATAGTAGCTCATTTAGATTTACCGCTAGCGGTAGCTCGGATCTGGGACCGTATTACTATCGAGCAATATCTACCATTAGAGTAAATGGTGCCTGGAAAAGAAAAACAGAAATAAAAAGAACCATGGTTGGATTGCTAGCTGGCGCGCCAGAATACAAGGTACACAAGAAGGCTAAGGTCAAGGAAAAAGCAAAAGCGATTGAGGAAAGTCCACGGTACGGTAGGATCATTTTTATTATCAATAACGTCACGGTTGTCACGTGGTTAAAAATAGGATTTGTAGTATGGCTATTCGCCACATGGTGAGTTTCCATCATAGAGGATTTCTTTAAATGAACAATATACCAGAAGAGTACATGAACGCAGACTTTGGCTTCAGTGCCTTAGACGAGATTCCACAGGAAGAGAGAACGTACGAGCCACCAGCGCCGTCCGAAGATCTCGAAGGAATGAAAGATAACATCGAACGCATCGAGCACGATATACGCACTGTACTTGAGGCAGTAAACGGACTATCTTCAAAGATGTCTAATCTCGATGATGAGTTTGATGTCGTCAAGACAACTACAGAGCAGGAAGTAAGAGGCAAGTTAATACAGGTAGAGAAGATGGTTATGCCCCTGCTAGTCAACCTACTCAAAACATCCGACAGAGAATACATTCATTGGCCCAACAGAGAGAAGACTGTACAGGCACAGATTGATAAGTTGTTGGCTATTACAAGGGGCTAAACATGGCTATTCTAACACTATTAGTAGCATTGTCTATCTCCATTGTGGCTGCAATATTCAGTATTGCTGGCCTTGCAGCCATCTTTGCTGCCGCCAAAATACCGATCATAGTAATGGGTTCGGTGCTTGAGGTTGGTAAACTTGTAACGGCTGTGTGGCTGCACCGGTATTGGAAGGAAGCTCCTATTCTATTGAGAAGCTACTTGACCGTAGCAGTTATTGTGTTGATGTTTATTACCTCGATGGGAATCTTCGGATACCTATCAAAGGCACACATAGATCAGACGATTGGTACCAGTGACAACTCTGTGTTCATTACCCAGATTGATAACAAGATTGGCCGTCAACAGAAACGTATTGATACGTCCGAAGAAGTGATCTCTCAGTTGGATCAGGCTGTACAGACTCTGATATCATATGATCGAATCCGTGGACCAGAAGGTTCCATTGCAGTTCGGGAGTCTCAGAAACCTGAGAGAGCTCAACTCAATAGTATAGTCGACTCTGCTAGTGATACTATTGCAGAGCTACAGACTGAGCGATCAGCTTTATCAAGAGAGCAGATTGTACTTGAGGCGGAAGTTGGACCCATCAAATATATTGCAGAGCTGATATACGGAGACGCAGAACCAGCACTACTAGAGAAGGCTGTACGATGGATGATCTTGATGATCATTTTTGTGTTTGATCCGCTTGCTATATTGATGATTATTGCAGCCAACATGACGTTGATGGAAAACCGCAAGAAGGTTGTCACACAAAAGGTGACCGTAGTTGAGGACAATAAGAATTGGAACTCGTTCTTTGAGGCCGATAGAACCTTCGATGTCGAAGAGCCTTTTGTTGAGCCCGTCAGAGAGCAATCAGCTCCAGTAGATCTAGGTCCAGAGGCTACATCGATTGATACGCCATGGCCCATCAAAGAAGATACAAATATAGAGGAATGGGGTGATATTATCATACCTCAGGGAAAAAGTTTAGATGATATGCTTGCAGATGTTGACAAAAAGCTAAAAGAGTACTATAATAGCGAGTCTACTGAACACAAAGAAGAGAAACGTGAACTAGAACGGCTACGTGCCAAGATAGTAATGAGAATTGATGCCAAACGAGGGTGAGATATAAATGAGTGATTTTTTTCGTAATATCGTGAAAGAACTGAATGATGTGAATACTAGTATAGCTGAGGATGGACTTTCGAGCTCCGAGTTCTCCGGCTCCGTTGATACGGGAAGCTATATCCTTAACGCTGCCTTGAGTGGTAGTATCTTTGGAGGAGTTCCAAACAATAAGATCACAGCTTTTGCTGGAGAGTCTGCTACAGGTAAGACATTCTTTGTAATGGGTGTTGTACAGAAGTTCCTGATCGACAACCCCAACGGTGCTGTGTTCTACTTTGATACAGAAGCAGCTGTTACCAAGGATATGATGAAGTCAAGAGGTATTGACGTATCACGTGTAATTATTTCAGAGCCAGATACTATTCAGAAGTTTCGACACACTGCATTGCAGATTCTTGAGAACTATGAGAAGTCAGGTAAGGATCGACCGCCTATGATGATGGTTCTGGATTCCTTGGGTCAGCTTTCAACTACTAAGGAAGTTGAAGATACAGGAGAAGGTAAAGAGACTCGAGACATGACGAAGGCTGCTGTATTAAAAGCAACATTCCGTGTATTGAATCTCAAGCTAGCTCGAGCTGGTGTACCGATGGTAATTACCAACCACGTATATGAAATGGTTGGCTCTTATATCCCTACCAAAGAGATGGCAGGTGGTTCAGGCCTCAAGTACACAGCTTCACAAATCTGTTATCTGACTAAGCGTAAAGAGAAGGATGGTAAGGACGTCATTGGTAGCATCATTAAAGTTAAGATGATGAAGTCGCGCTTTACGAAAGAGAATAAGATTGTCGAGGTCTTACTGACATATGATAAGGGTCTAGATCGATACTATGGACTGTTAGATCTTGCTGAGAAGTACGACATCTTCAAGAAGACATCAACACGCTATGAACTCCAGGATGGATCCAAGGTATATGGTAAGGTGATGATGAAGGAGCCAGAGAAGTATTTCACTACAGACATTCTACGTCAACTCGACGAGGCTGCTCAGAAGGAGTTTACATATGGCTCTTATGAGATTGAAGACATCGAGGACGATAGTGATGAGTGAGGAAGCAGTACTTCCTAGGTATGTTATTCTTGATTCGCCCGAGGATGTTGATACATCCCGGGTGATGATTGAGGAAGGGCCATTCGAGTCCTTTGTTTATAGTTATGGTGTTGTCTCAATCGGTGAAGTAGGGGATAATGACGGGGCAACATTGAAGTTTGACTATACCCTGTTACAGGCCCCAACTGACTACGACGTCAGTGACGAGCAACGAGCGCAGATTGATTTTGAAACCCTTATTGGCGACATCTTAGTAGATATCATCGCTAACAAAGAAGGGACTACTGAAGAAAACTTAAATGATAGAGAATCAGATATTAGGTAGCCTGTTAACTCGGGATGCATATGCTAGGAAGGTTGTACCTTTCATATCCGAAGAATACTTTCAGAGTGTTGCGGATAAGATTGTATTCCTCAAGATTAGACACTATCTTACAGAATACAACAGCATACCAACTAAAGAAGCTCTAGCTATAGAGCTCAGCAATGACGCTAAGCTCAGCGAGACTGAGTACTCCGATAGTATTGATCTTGTCGATAAACTGAGCGGAGATCCAGATACCAATGAAGAATGGCTAATAGATCAGACAGAGAAGTTCTGTCAGGAGAAGGCTGTCTACAATGCTATCATGGAGAGTATCCATATTATCGATGGAGAGGATGAGGATAAGACTAAGCAGGCTATTCCTGAGATCCTATCTAACGCACTCTCTGTATCATTCGATAACTCGGTAGGTCACGACTTTATGGATGATGCGGATGCAAGATATGACTTCTATCACCACAAGGAAGAACGCATTCCTTTCGATCTAGACTACTTCAATAGAATAACGAAGGGTGGCATCCCCAAGAAGTCTCTCAGTATAATTCTAGCAGGTACCGGTGTCGGTAAGTCACTGGCGATGTGTCACTTCGCTGCTGCTAATATGATGCAGGGAAAGAATGTTCTATACATCACGATGGAGATGGCTGAGGAAAGGATTGCAGAGCGTATCGATGCAAACTTATTGAATGTTCCTGTGGATGAGTTAATCAACCTACCTAAGGCAATGTACACCAAGAAGATCAATAAGCTAAGAGAGGATACACCTGGTCGATTGATCATCAAGGAGTATCCTACAGCATCAGCACACGTTGGTCACTTCAGACATCTTGTAAATGAGCTATCTATCAAGCGCAAGTTCATACCAGATGTAATTTATATTGACTATCTAAATATATGTTCAAGCAGCCGATTCAAAGCAGGAAGCAACGTTAATAGCTACACAGTTATTAAAGCAATTGCAGAAGAGCTAAGAGGTCTTGCAGTAGAGAAGAATGTTCCGGTAATCAGTGCAACCCAGACTACTCGAAGCGGCTTCACTAATAGCGACATTGGTCTGGAGGACACATCAGAGTCATTTGGTCTTCCTGCTACGGCAGACTTCATGTTTGCTTTAATAAGCACTGATGAACTACAAGAGCTCAACCAGCTAATGGTTAAGCAGCTAAAGAATAGATACAGTGATCCATCTTCTAACAAGAGATTTGTTATTGGGGTTGATAGACCCAAGATGAGATTGTACGATGTCGAAGAGACTGCTCAACATGATTTGATCGATAGTCCATCGCCACAATCTTCAGGCAAGCCTGTAGCACCAGATGGATTTAACCCATCGAAGAAGTTTGGCTCTAAAGACTTCTCCAACTTGTTTGGGGAGGGACAATGAAGACAGTGTTCGTGAACGGCACATTTGATGTACTGCATATGGGTCATCTGGCCCTACTGAACCATGCTAAGAGTCTGGGCGATGCCCTGGTAGTAGCAATCGACTGTGATGAACGCGTTAAGATGCTAAAAGGTTCAACGCGTCCAATAAATTCAGAGCTCGAGCGCAAGGCTATGCTTATGAATCTCAAGGCTGTGGATGTTGTTGTCATCTTCAAAGATCACGACAATCTAGTTAAGCTAGTACAGGACAGCCAAGCAAGTATCATTGTAAAGGGCAGCGATCATAAAGGTAAAGGTAATGTTGAAGGACAGCAGTATGTTGAAGAAGTCGTCTGGTTCGATCGGATTGAAGGGTTCTCGACCACAGAGAAAATTGAAAGTATTATTGCTGGGTGATAACTGTATCGATCGGTACGTATATGGTACCTGCGATAGACTGAGCCGTGAGGCGCCAATTCCTATTCTGACTCCTACCAGGCAGGAAGATCGACCTGGTATGGGATGCAATGTACGGGAAAGCTTATTGTCTTTCAATCTGGATGTCACCTTCATAACCAGCGACGATGCTGTGGTCAATACCCGATACATCGACGAAAGATATAACCACCAGTTGTTCCGAGTAGAAACTGATAAGCACAAGGAGCCCAGAACTGGGTCAGTGGATGTCCAAGGATACGATGCAGTAGTCATAAGCGACTATGGTACGGGGTATATCACATACGATACTATCGATCAGATTCAACGAGATTTTGATGGACCCATCTTTGTAGATTCCAAGAAGACAGATCTTGCTAGGTTCGAGCGCTGCTTTGTGAAAATCAACAAAGAAGAGTGGGAGGCCAGAACTTCAGACGCCTCAGATATGATTGTGTCGCTAGGAGGGGAAGGAGCCTTGTATGCCGGTAAGCTATATCCAGTCCCTAAGGTTGAGGTGAGCGATGTATGCGGAGCGGGAGACACGTTTCTAGCTGCGTTGGTTGCCGGCTACCTCAAATATGGTCGCATGGAGAATGCTATCTGCACTGCTAATCTAGCGGGTGCGATTGCCGTTCAGCACATGGGATGCTACACTCTCAGCCAGGATGAAGTACAGCAAATTTCAGATAAAACATGGGAAGAATATAATGAAGTATATCGTAGATATCGACAACACAATATGTCCACAGAGTACTAATAGTGACTACACGGACGCGGTTCCGTGGTTGGAGCACATAGCAGTTATCAATAAGCTATATGAAGAGGGACATGAGATCCACTACTGGACCTCAAGAGGATCAAGAACTGGTAAGGATTGGTCTGAATTTACCAAGCAACAGCTAAGTGATTGGGGCTGCAAGTTCAGCAGCGTAAGCTGTGGTAAGCCTCACTACGATGTTTGGATCGATGATAAATCAGATTGGCCGTTCAAAAAGGAAAGGGGCCTTTTCGAGCTATAGATTACCCGTAAAATAACCGATGGCAACAGCGATGACTACCATACAGAACAGTGAGGATACGGCGCTAGTTGCCCTGCTTTTAAGCTGAGCGACTTTCTTGCGCTCATTTAAAACGGCCTGTAGGTCTGCATGCTTCTCTTCAGCTATAGACTTGCTCTGAATAAATAACATATCATTCCACACATCTCTTGGAATGGACTTCTTAAATTCCTTTTCCTGCTCTCTCAGAGCCCTCTTTGCCCAGGCAATATCCAGGGCCTCATCTCTAGTTAACCGCCGGTTGCCCGTAGCAGCTTCCTTTTCAATATTGGCTACCGATTCTTTGGCTTCAGAGTGCTGGCTAAAGAACGAGGCGATATCACCTAGATTCTTGTTCGATTCCTTCACGACACTAATTCCTTGATTCACTGCCTTAAGGGCACCAAGTATAGCTGAGATTTCTAATAGCATGAGGGTCTCTCCGATGATTGTGTGGTATTTAGAAAATCCCTGCATTGCTCCTCCAGTA
>TARA_R110001632_G_scaffold6596_1_pt1 | contig 14705 bp, 23 predicted proteins | sample TARA_R110001632 | Tara Oceans TARA_R110001632 (sample SAMEA4398266) | marine metagenome | biome: Polar Biome; feature: [SRF] surface water layer (ENVO:00010504); material: water (ENVO:00002006), including particulate matter (ENVO:01000060) such as... | depth 5 m
CTACTTGGTCAATATCCTGCGCAATGACCCCTTCTGCAACGGCCACGGCCTATTTACGGTACAATTTTGAGACTACTGATATTCTTTTATCTAGGTGTCCCATTCTTGGTCCTTTTTAATAGTTTCGTTAATTAACCTTTTACGGAACTACTTAAGTATATTTAATCGACCGTTTAAATGAATTATCCGCCGAACACGGTTAATAAGTCCTAACAAGTTCATTTTTCCGGTATAATTTCTTAGTTTATTTTTGGAGGTATAATTACACCGTATATGTTATTCGGATACGTCCGGGTCAGCACGAAGACCCAAAATCCAAATCTGCAGATCGATTCGCTTCTAAAGGAGGGTATTTCCGAAAAGAACATCTATCGTGATGTTTCTTCGGGAGCGAAGGCCGAACGCCATGATCTGGACCTAATGATCTCCAGACTTCGCGAAGGTGATACAGTTATCGTTTGGAAACTGGACCGAATTGCCCGTAGTATTTCCCACCTTTTGAAACTTGTGGAACAGTTCGAGAAACTTGGGGTCAAGTTCCGGAGTATCAACGACCCGTTCGTCGATACGACTTCGGCCCATGGCAAATTCGTAATAACACTTTTCGGGGCCGTAGCACAACTTGAGCGTGATATCATTATCGAGAGGACTACAGCAGGCCTCAAGAGCGCAAGGAGGAGGGGCATACAATTGGGCCGAAAAAAAGGTCTTGGTAAAGAGGCAATGCAAAAAGCTATTCTAGCTGCGTCCTATTACAAACAGAACAATCTCCCGGTTACGGATATCATGAAATTGGTCGGAATCAAATCAAAACCAACCTTATATAAATATTTGGCAATAGAGGGCAGAAGGAACTGTAAGGAATGTGGGATTGTCTTCTGGGATAAAGAACAGGATCTTGACAATTGTTATTGTAAGGTCCATATTAAACTAGGTAGAAATTGAACTGTAGCACAGTTGTGCTACTAATGCTATGAAAAAGGAAATCTCACAATTATTGTTCCTTGACCTCGCCGAGACCATCGAGCAGGGCAAGAAAAAGGTAACGGCCCAAATCAATGGAACCCTGACACTGGTCTATTGGCAGGTCGGTTCCAAGATAAATACCCATATACTGGAAGAAGAGCGTGCGGAATATGCCGGTGAAATAGTGGCGTCGCTATCTGAAAAGTTAGTCGAACATTACGGAAAAAGCTTTGAGTTGCGCAACCTTAGGCGCATGATGCAGTTCTCCAAAGTTTTCCCAAAGTTGGAAATTGTGTCATCACTGATGACACAATTGAGCTGGACTCATTTTATAGTTCTCCTGCCGGTCAAAAATGATGATAAGCGCTACTTTTATGCCGTGAAATCCGCCGAAGAGGGATGGAGCACCAGACAGCTTCAATATCAGATCGAACGGAAGGCTTACGAGAGGAAAGAAATTGCCCAAAGTCAGATAATGCTTGAATCGAACAAAGTCAGCTCTTCGTTCAAAGACCCGTACATATTGGATTTTCTGGATGTTAAGGACGGTTACCAGGAAAAGGACCTTGAATCCGCCATTATCAAGGAACTGGAACTTTTCATTCTAGAACTAGGGAAAGGGTTCGCATTTGTGGAACGTCAAAAAAGGATGATTATCGATGGACTCGATTTTCATCTGGACCTTCTTTTTTACCATAGAAAATTGAAACGTCTGGTCGCAATAGAGCTTAAGCTAGAGAACTTCAAAGCGGCCCATAAGGGACAGATGGAACTTTATTTAAAATGGCTGGACCGATACGAGAGACAGGAAGGGGAGGAACACCCGATAGGTCTGATCTTATGTGCAGAAAAAAGCAACGAACAGGTCGAACTATTGGAAATGGGAAAGAATGGAATCATGGTCGCGGAATATTGGACCGAACTACCACCAAAGGATGAATTGGAAGCAAAATTGCACAATGCTATGTTCGAAGCGAGAGAACGCCTATCGAGAATGCGCCTTGGCCAATAGGATTTTAGGGATTGTGTCATCAGTGATGACACAATCAATCCAATGAAAAGTAAAAATTGAATCAGTAGTACAATAAAGCATGTAAAAAGTCCAACAAGATGTTGGACAAACTAAATTTGATTTTCTATAGTATAGATTTTGGTTATGTATACTAACTCATAGATACTACAAATTCTCCACAGTGTTGAGAGAATTTTACATTGAGTTTAACAGTAACGAAAGGTTAAAGTGACGAAAATTTAAAATATCATTGAATTGTGTTACCGCCGGTGACACAATTAAGTTTAAAAAAAGGATGATGACAGATACGCCAACATCAATTTTAATATCATATTCAAAGGTTTTATCCAATGCCTTGGTGAAAGTTTATGAAAATGGTCCAAAGAAACATAAAACTTTAAAGATTGATTTAACCGGCTTAAAAGGACTTACTCACGAGCAGCTGATTAACTCTAATCAATATTCTGAACTAGTCCAAAAATTTAACACTCTAAAAGACCCCTGTGTGTACTGGTTTGAGATTTTGGGAAATTATGATATTGATACTGTTTGGAACGCCTTCCAAGCATTTAAGGATAGCCACACGCACAAGCTTCCAAGAAGTAAAACAAAGGCCCCTAGAGATACAAACATTTTATATTTAGGAAAGGTGAAATTTAATCTATTAAGGCGAATGAAGGAGCACCTTGGATTCACGACGGCAACAAAAACACAAAGTCTACAATTATGTCACTGGGCTACCGAATTAGGTCTTGAAATTGAAATAAATGTTTTGGAGTTTGAGCAAGAAACTTCAAATTTAGTGGGTGCTTTTGAATTCAAATTAGCTAGGGAGATGAAAACAATTCTTGGTAGTCATACAACTTAATGGTTCAAATAATGGAAGAGTTAGGACACATTGTCGGCGAACCAATATCAAATAAAAGTTCAAATAAAGGATATTTATTTCTTTATTCTTTGATAATAGTAACCAGGGCCATCGCATGGTAGATAGCTTCCATTAAAAATCTCGTTCTCGCCTAGAATCTGCATGTATTCATGTAGTATCCTTCCACAACTCTGAATGAGATACGTATCAATTTCGTAAGATAGCTTTAGATACTCATATTCATCATTTACCAAATAATTGTAATTCCCTTTCGCAATGCTGGTACTATCCATATAGATGCGTTGTTTTACAAAGGTACTATCAGGGAAAAATTCGATGTATTCGTTAAAATCCAAGTCTTCCTTTTCAATAATTTGGCCAGATAGCCCTGCATCGATATACTGTAATTCATAGAAATTATCTTTTATATCAACCACAACTTCATCCTTTGTTTCACAAGATGTAAGGGAGTAGATGATTAAAAATATGAGAAGTAATGCCTTCATAAGCGAGTTTCCTATAAGATGTAGAATCTTTTAAAGGTTGCGCAAGGCACATTTTAAAGTGATTACTTTTGTGCTTATCTTTATTAAAAGTTCAAATAAAGGATAGCTTTAGATTTTAATATTCGTTTGGTAACATCAGTGTATCATTTACAAAAAATAAACGCAGTTCATCGAGCGGAAAATCGGTTGACAGATAACCTTGTTTTTCCAAAACAGTATCGTTGCCATCGGTATAGATGATTTCAGCTTCATAGCCTGTAAAATCTTGTTTCTCCTCGGACAATCTTTTAAAGTCTATAAATTCGCTTCGGTTCATCAGACTTTTTGCCATTACGGAAGTGTCCGTAATGAGCCAAAAACAATCTGCCACGTTAGCAAGATATTTTATTCCATCTGTAAAACGTGTTCTTAATAATGGGATTTGATAGAACATTTCCGTACCGTGAAAATGTTGTAATCCTTAATTGATTTCGTTAACTTGTGCCTTCATTGTTTTCTACTTAAAAGGTTAATGATGAGAATTGAAAAAAAAGGGCGTTTAATTTCGGGAACGCCCTTTTAATTTTTAAATGTTAATTATCGTTTTTACTGCCAAGTAAAAGGATTTCATTTGCTTCAATTTCGGTAACATAGCGTTGGTTACCGTCATCGGTTTTATAGGTCCGGGTTCTAAAGGACTATCTCATAAAGTGAGTAAATATTTAAAATTAATTTTATTTTTCTCCCTTCGTTCTTATTTTTTCTTGTGTCCAAATTAAACCTATTTCAAAAAGTCCAGAAACAGGTTCATATTTAAAATATCTATAAAATATGTCAAATAAAATAGCATTATTTAGAGCTATACTTAAAAATACTGAGCACGGTATAACCAAATTACAAATAATACAATTGCAAGGTGTTTTCAAAGTACTTCTAGTTGAAAAGATTCAAGAAAATGGTAGTGTGTCTAAAATAAAGGTCAAATGTTTAATGAATGATAACCCCTATTATGAAGAAAATCAATTGTTGACTGTTAACTTGAATGATGGAGGATTAATAGAAATTCAAATTATAGATTAGGCTAAACTGTATGAAAACTAAAGTTTAAATAAACAATAAAATTGTTTTTATTTCGATATTTATACGTATATTGTACGTATAAATATTCATTAGCATGATACGTAAGGAATTACATTTAGATGAAACGGTCATTTCGGCACTGGAAGCTGAAGCTAAAAGACAAAACCGTAGTCTCAAAAATTACCTAGAATTTTTAGCCATGGAACAGGCCAAAAAATTAGAAGTGCCGTCAAAAGAGTATACCGACATGATGGACGATTTATTGAACAAGTTCGATAAGAACGAAATAGAATTTTCCACTATTGAAGAAGTAATGAGCAGGAATGGGATATCAAATTAACGTTTCAAAGGATGCGGAAAAGGATATACTAACTGCCAAATGCCACTATCGGATATCCGGCCTGGAAGAAGATTTTGATAAGGATTTTATGATCCAAATAGATTATTTGAGGGCAAACCCTTTTCTTTTTCAAATCTATTATAGGAATGTAAGAAGAGTTCATTTCAGTGGTTTTAAGTATTCGATTCATTTTATAGTACAGAATGATTCGGTATATATTTTAAGGGTCTTACATCACAAACAAAAGTTCAAATAAACGATGAAAGACCAAAAGGCCATATTGATAAAGTGTATCAAAAATGATGTCCCGGCGTTCGTGATTTCCGGTCACGATTTATTTGCCGTGCCGACCTTGGAGGCCTATTACCAGGTCGCAAAGGAAAACGGGGCGGACACCGAGTTTTTAAAAGACATGGATCTGGTCTTACAGGAAATGAAGGATTTTCAACAGCAAGAACCGGATAGGATACATATACCCAAGCTAAAAACGTTCGAGATCGAAAAATAAAAAAATCTAAAAAAAAGATGATTTAAAAAATTGAATCCGAATTTTGTCCCATTTTTGGTATAAGGTCTTTAAGGCCATATACGTCTATACCGCTCTAATATATAAAATCAATGCCTTTGCTCAAATAATCGATTTCACTTTTGCCACTTCTTTTGGCTAGTACGGCAAGATTGTTTTTCGCATCGGAATAGATTTTTACACTTGCCCTTTCATTGCTCATTGGTCTAAAAATTAATTGATTCTGTCCCTATTTATGTCTACCAAATACATCTGTATAGTACTGTACAGTAATGATTTATACTTTAATGTCTACTCAAAATAGTCTTAAATGTATACATTTTATTTTGAAGTAGACCAAGTAAAGTCAATATTAATGGGAAAGTAGCGACTTTTCGTAGACAGGCGTATCGGGGGTTCCCCGATTCCATCTCGCTTTCCTATTTCGAGCTGACGCTCTCATTGGAAATGAAAAAAATCCCTGGTCTATAATAGTATAATGGGACCACTTTTATTTTACCCCGGTCACGGGTCGTCACGGCCCATCGAAAAATGTTTTTTAAAATTTTTCTTCAAAAAAAAGCGCACCGGAAAATCAAAATATTTTGGGATCTGATCCTTGAGAACGTTAAACAAAACAGCTTCTAATATAGATAAAATCTATGGAGAAAATTTTTTCCGGTTGCTTTTTTGACCTTTTTCACTACCATTCTTCATTTTGCGGAGCAAAAGTGAAATGATGAAAAAAAGGCGTGATTTTTGTAAAATCATGACAGTTTTGAAACCTTATCAACACGTTAACAGTGCTAATCAAAATTGATTTTTCAATATTATAAGACTAAATATAATAAACAGAATAACTAGACTAAATTACAGGGTCCCGCTTTATCCCTTATAGTGGGGCTTTGAAAGCGTTATCTCAAAGGGATTGGGTACAGACCTCAAAGGGATTGAGTATTAACTCAAAGTAAATGAGGACGGAACTCAAAAAAAAAATTACATTTGTACAGTTCCATCTCAAAGGGATTGAGGATGGCCATAATAATGCCGACAGGGTTATGAACAACAAATTAAAGCTTCCTGAAGTAATCAGACATCCCTATCAGCTTACCGAAAACTTTATCAAATTTAAGTTTTCCGCCGGAGAAAATAGAATTTTGGTAAGGGTACTTCAAAGAATAAAGGTTCACCAGGAAATTGATTATAGTCCCCAGATTGATATGGACGGGAACATACCCTTGCAATACCATTGGCGAGATCTTATCCCGGACAATCATAATGCAAAGGACAGGCTAGAGAAAGATCTATTAGAACTTAGAAAAAAGACCCTGCCGATCAAAAGCAAAATGATCGTGGATGGCAAGGAAATGGATTCCGTAAAGAATATTGGCGTTATAGAAAAACCGGAATGGACCGATAGCCGATCTCATGTTAAATTAAACATTGACGCTGACTTATACGGTTTTCTAACCGATCTTTCAAAGGGATATACTGAATATTTGGCCAACACAAGTTTCCATTTGACCGGGAGCTATAATATTAAGTTTTACTATTACATTCGCCAATGGTTCCAAACTGGAGGACGGCGAGTTTCCTTAGATCAATTCAGGAAAGAGTTGGAGATACCAAAAAATAAGTATCGGAACAACACCGCTTCAGCTTTCAAAATAAACATAATAGATCCCGCAAAAAAAATGTTGGATCAAATCGCTGACGTGTCTTTTAATTACTCCGACGTAAAAACCGGAAAGAAAATAAGTGGATTTGTTTTCAAATTCTACAAGACCAACAATAAGGCTCCGGTACGGCACAATGTGGAAAGGGTAGAGGAAATATTTGAATTGCTGGAAGGCAATTTCGAGCTCTCTAAGGCGGACAAGAGCAGGCTGATAGGGATAATGAACAAATACCAGTTTACCTTCCTTAAATCCATCATAAACACCCACTATTTCGATATCAAGGCCATCTACGATCGTAACCATGATCTTCCCAACGCCGTAAGCAAGGTCATACTCGACAACTACGAGCACCTATTCAAGAAAGAGGGAGAATAGGCTACCCCGTTCCAAATCAAAGGAATTGAGGATGAGGGGGAGGGCACCCTCCAATACCCGCAACTCTAAGGAAATGAGGACGAACTCTAATCTATTGCGGATGAAGTACGGTTCCTCTCAACACCCCACTACTATAGCCGATTTCGAACCAATGGAAAATGTATAGTACTATACAGCTTTGCAGATGAAAAAGAATGAAGGAAGGTCAAAAAAGCAAAAGAAGTAAAATGAATTTAGTATCTTTACCTTGAAAGAAGCAAACGTAAGTTTGATTCAAAAGCGGAATTACTGTAATGGTGGTTCCGCTTTTTTTATACAGATATACTGGTTGGTTCGTTCTTTCCCTTTTGATAGCTCGCAAGCTTTACCCCATTTTCGTTTTTTTTGTATTCATACACGTTCATCCATACCCAGTTTGGAAATTCCTTGTGAAGAAAGGATGTAAAGTTCAATAGATTATTAACGTTGTTGTATTTTTTGTGAGAACAGCCCCTACAATTTACGTCAAAACGCCTTTTCATATTGGCGCAAGTTTGACATTCGTTACACAATACTTTTATGATTGCCCTATATCTTAAAGTAGCCATACTTACTGAATCTTAATGTATTCATATTCCGATTTCTTAAATTCTATATCTGACGAGTGAATTTTAAAAACGGCTTTATCCTCTTTGATGATTTCCCCTTTGTTTACTTCTTCTTTGTCCGGAATTCTATGAACGCTTACCATACAAATTCGGCATTTTTCACAACACCTTAAATAATTGGTCCCGTTTGGTTTTCAACTCTGCTCCTATTTGGCATACCTCACACACTTGTTTTTTAAAGTCGGCTAGTTCCCTTGCCAATTTTTGTATATTTTCGCTTTGCTTTTCAATAGTTATCTGATTGGGAAAAAACTCTTTTAGTACCCGCATCAAAATTGAAGATGTAGTATTCAATGAAAATTTAACATCTGCTTTTTTCAATAAAGTTTGTTCCGCTTTCTGGATATTCCTGATGTAACAACTGTCTGCAATAGCCATAATCTAAATTTTTAAGTTTAAACATCTACAAATATTTCTTCCGGAGCAGGATCTGCATTTCTGCAGAAACAAGAAATGTAGATGTTTATGCGCACCTGGGCGAGCCTGCCGGTTTTCGTGACCAGCTCAAATTGTAGCTGTTTGTTATTTGAACAAATCGGAATGCGAACCTATCCTAACCAATTTAATCGTCTTAGGGTTCTCGATTTGAAGCCATATTATCAATAAATCGGGTTTGATATGACACTCCCAATTATCCTTATAATTTCCTATCAATAGGTGCGGTTTCATTTTTTGGGAAATTCCCGAAACCCCTTTTTCTTGTAATGTCCTCAACACCACTCTGACCAGTTCGAAATCTTTGGCGTTTTTCTTAATTTTTTTTAAGTCCTTCTTGAATTTGGTGGTCGGGTCCAGGTAATACATCTATACTAGATTTATAGGTTATCAAGCCAAGTGTCCAAATCGTGGATTCTTTCTAATTTTCCTGTTCGAGCTTCTTCTATGGCTTCTCTGGTCTCTTTGTTTGGGATATTCCCCACATCCCTATAAAGCAAAACCTCGATGTAATTGTTCAAACTTCTCCTTTGTGATTTAGCTTTCTCTTTTACAAGTTCTAATAGTTCTTCGTCGAATCTAAAAGCTGTTTGTATTTTGAGAGGTTCCCTTTTCTCCATAATACTTGATTTTATGATTTATACTTCAGGCAAAGATACAAAAAACAATGTGTTATACAATAAATAACATATTGTTATGCATTAAATATTCTTTTATGCGGCCAATAATTTAAATAAATACCCGCCATCCAAAGAGTAAATCGTATACATCATCTTCAAGGTTTATATTTTGGATTTAGTACTTGCCGTTTAAACTCTTCCCCAAGCGCTTTCCAGTTTTCATCGGAAATTTTAACGGGGTCGGGTACTCCGGGCATCGACGAAAGGAAAAAAGGTTCAAAAGGTTGGCCGTAAAGCAAGTTTTCATAGGCTTGCGAATTGTCCAATAATCCCTATATCAGTTCCTCGTGGGTCAATTCTTTTTTTTCGTCCACCTTATTGTCTATATAAATGTCATTTTCATATCGTCCCTATTTTTTCTTGTACCCCTTCGGGGCTTTGGAGGCCTTGATTTTCTTGGCCAATAGTTCCAGTCCCTCACGGACGGCATCCCCTTGGGTATAGGAATAGTCCCCTTGCTGTTCCTTGGAATACGTAATGTCGTCCAATAGCTCTATGGATTCCTGAAATAGATAAAGTCTCCTATATGCCTTTACGGGGGGCTCATTTTTTACGGGAACCGGTACCGCCTTAGCGGATTTCTTGGGCTTTGCCACTTTGTTCCCCGGTACTAGATCGTCCAAGTAATTATCTTCCTTGCTCATATTTTTTAATTTTTAGTTGTACTTCTTTTCCAAGGCTCATGTAGTCGATGGCCGCATGGCATTTTCTATCAAACTCAAAAATGGTCTGATTTTCGTTCTGTGAATTTTCGATTGCCGTATTGTTTCTGATTTTGGTATCCAACAGTACAACGTCCCAACCGTTATCCTTGATTTCCTTTTCGATGGTCTTGCTGATTCGCAAACGTTCGTCGAAATGGGTCAACAGCAACCCCAAAATCCCAAGGTCGGGATTTGTAGCCCCTTTAACCTTGCGGATAAACTTCAACATCAGTTTCACGCCGTCCATACTGAAACGAGCGGCTTTGATGGGCATGATCACATAGTTTGCGAACGTTAGAGCGTTAACGGTTACCAAACCTATGTCCGGTGGGCAATCGATAAATATATACTCGTAATCGCCCTTTATTTTCTCCATTCCCTTCGATAACAAAAACTCTCTGGAGAGTTCGTCCTGTATCTTGGAATCTATACTGCCAAAGTTCAAGGTACAGGGGATAAGGTCCAAGTTCTTCCGGATGTTGATTACTTCGAACGGTTTCCCTAAGATAACATCCGAAATGGAGGCTTTAGGATTTTCGATTCCAAAATTCACGGAAAGGCTCGATTGTTTGTCCGCATCGATGACAAGGGTCTTTGCCCCTAAGGCCGCTTGTGCGGCCAAGTTGATACAGGTGGTTGTTTTCCCTACCCCGCCTTTTTGGTTCATGATAGCTATTATGCTCATAGTCTTTCTTAAGATTGTTGTACAAATATAATATGTTTAATATATACAGTATGTTATACATACTAAATTTACTTAATAATTTTCTTCATCGCCTTTCCGCAATTGTTACAGGCGATATTCAGATTGGGCGCACCCCATACATTGGAGCAGCCACATGAATATTTTGATTTTGAAGGGGGCTTGGTTTTGGTAAAGGTGTGCGTAACGGTCAGATCTTTGATCTGTTCGTACAAGGGTGATTCATCGTTGAGGAGGTTGACGATTTCGGGGTTGACCTCCAGATAAAGCCCCGCAAAGATTTAATTGTTCATGAGTTCCTTGGAAGCCTCTAGGAACAGACCCCCGTCAATAGGATAGTCGCCCATATTCTGCCCTACTATTTTTCCCCCCTGGCTTTCCGGTTCTGCTCGGCATCAATCCTATCTCTATCATTTTGTTCGCCCATTCCTTGTTGTGGCAGCCCTCTTGCGAGGGTTTCCCATAATGGTACTGCCATCCATGGCGCATTTCGTGAACAATGGTCTGACATATCTCTATCAAGGGAAACTTGATGAACATAGAGGGGTTCAACGCCAGTTCGTCCGTTTCCTGATCCTGAATACTGAACCAGCGTTTACGGGTGTTATGTCCAATAACGTTCTTTCTCCTGGTTACGACAATGAGGCAGTCCTTTATGGTTCCGCAAAAAAGGGCATCGTTATAATGGTCGAATACATATTGAAAAAGACCATAGAATTTTGAAGTGGGTTTACTGGATTGTTCCATATACTTTTACTTTATATATTTAACTTATACAGTATGTATAGTACTTTGGTTCTTTATAAAAGTTCTAACTGCTCCCCGTGCTTTGGGGCTTCGTACAACTTGCGTTGGTAATAGCTCACATGGGATTCCAATATTGGGCATACGGTCAGGTAAAAATCGGCATCGTAGCCCATCGATATATCATAGGCACAAATCGCTTCGTCGCCTTTCTCAAAAGTTCCCGGATCTCCGGTATAATTTCGTCTGCCATTTTAATTGGATATACTATACATACTTATCTTGTATAGTATGTGGTATATATTTAATATTTAGTTTCGAAAATGAACGGACCGAAACAAGGGCTTTTAAGGTCGTCGATCGGGTTTCCCAATTCGTCAAGCTTCATAGGGGAGAATACCCCTATCTGTTTAATGTCCTGATGTATTTTGATAATCGAGGTCCACACACCAGTTGGAAGATGTTTGGTGCTGTTGCTATTCTTGGGCATAAGCACGATGTATCGTATAAAACTAATTAAATTTGCCATGATCCTATATGTATTATAGGATTATTGATTAATTTTTGGGAACAAAACTTTGGACGGGGACACCCCTTTTTTAATGTTTCTTATTCGGAAGCTTCGCTTTCAGGTGTTCACAACAATAAAACCTCGCTTGCCCCAGGCAACAATGGTATGCCCATTGGTGTTGGTTTGCTTTTTTCCTTCCTTGCCCCTGTGGATTTCGTTTGTTGCCAACGAAAAACGGGCTACTTTTTTACCGCTTTCAAGGTTCGTGAAAGTAGGGTCTTGGCCAACGTTCCCGATTAACTGTACATGATTTTTGATACTGCTCAGAATGATTGTTATTAAAGATTAATACTAGGTTTGAGTTACATTTCCAATGTATGCTATATATATACAGTATATGCAACAAATTAAACATTCATTTTTTATATTATTTTGCTGTTGTTCAGTGTTTTACAATATTTTTTATACCCCCCTTGTGAATTATTATTTTCCGAATACGAAGTTAGCCCCTCCCTCGATGCCGTACCAAATGCCTTTGATTGCCGTGCAAAAGGATTTTGGGAGTTGGCGACCGGCTCTAAAAATTGCGGTGGGTTCCCCCGGTAGGAGGGATGCCCTATTTTTAGAAAAATCATTGCGGCACAGCAAGACCCAAAGGCTACATTTGCCGTCGATGGAAGGACAACGAGCTATTTGGACCAGAAATAATAACCATTGGCCAAGAGTAACGTTGCGCTGCGTACTCTTGCCCTGTCCGGCAAGCGTATTTTTTTGGCACGAATGGTATAGAAGTGCTTTATTTCAAAGCTGTTCTATGCTATGGCGTTTTTCTCCCAGCGGCAGCAGCATGGAAACCGTGCAAAAAAAATAACCCGGAGGTTAGCGGCACGCAACTTACGATTCCTATTAAAATACGTGGATAGAGATTCTCAATCGGAATTGTGGGACAAAGCGTTGGCAACGTCAAAACAAACTTCGATCGTGTATTTCCCCTTGGGCAATGGCAAGGCAAGTGCCGCACAACCATTTTTCAGGCTGTGCGGCTCTTGTGCGCGGCTGTGAGGGGGTCCGGGCAAGGGAACGGAATTTATGGAGCGATCGGCACGGACTTCCGCAGCAGCTTGGGAAAGACCAGGGCGGGGCAAGTGCGTAACTTACGAAATGGATAAATGAGGAACGTTTTGTTCTTGTGCGTGGTGCGGAGGGGGTAGGAAAAAAGGGGGAGCGTTCGATCTTTCATCGGAAAGCGGATATTTTTCCGACTCCCGCAGGTACACGGAGATGGTGCATCAGGGATAGCGCAAAAATCCATTTGATGGGGTTCATGGCAAACTTGGCAGAGGAAGCGACCCAGAAGCTACCGCAAGCCTTAATGTGGCCCAGAACGGCTTAAAATGATCGGAGCAATGGCCCGTTAAGATGTCTTCAAAATTTAATTTATAAAATACTTCCTTATCCATGCCTATCGGGAATTTTTTTGTTTTAATTATTTTTTTTTGGTCGCAAGCAAAATCTCAAAGATTTTGTGACCTCATAAAAAAAGCAAACCCTGAGATTAAGCCCTAAGTATTATGTTACGGACCAAATGTTTTTAGTAGGTACATTTAATCCTTTGGATCGGTCTCGTGGTGAGGATTTTTATTTTTTTTCATGAACTCCGTTAAACTTGTCCAATAAATTTAGGATGTCATGTTTATGATTATTTTTATCAAACTTTTATATATGGAATTACCAAATCACCAAAAAAGATTATGGCAGTAGCTAAAGAGAAGATATCGGCAGTAATCATCACCTACAATGAGATGGGCTATATTGAGCAGTGCATGAGATCGGTCAGCTTTGCCGATGAGATCGTAGTGGTAGATTCGTACAGCAATGACGGCACCTATGAATTTTTGTTGCAACATCCAAATATAAAGGTCCTTCAGCATCCATTTGAAAATTTTACGCTACAGAAATCCTTTGCCCTGGAACAGGCCACTCATGATTGGGTCTTATTTTTGGATGCCGATGAAGTGGTGCCGGAAGCACTGCGAAAAGAAATAATGGCAACGGTTAATGACAGCACGGATTATGCGGCCTATTGGGTTTATCGGACTTTTATGTTCTTGAACAAAAAGCTTCGATTCAGCGGCTGGCAGACCGATAAAAATTACCGCTTGTTCAGAAAGAGCAAAGCTAGATTCTCGGACAAAAAAATCGTGCACGAAACTTTGGAGGTTAATGGTTATTCTGGTATCCTCAAAGAAAAATTAATCCATTACTCCTATAAAAATTATGACGGCTATAAGGGCAAAATGCTTAGATACGGTCGTTTAAGGGCCATCGAAGAGTTTGAAAAAGGAAAAAAATGGTCCGTTTTCCCTCAATATTTAAGACCCCTTTGGAAGTATGCCAACCACTATCTGGTCCGTCTCGGTTTTTTGGACGGAAAAAAGGGCATGATCATTTCATACCTGAACGCGCTCGGTGTATATGAAAGGTACCGGGAACTTAAAAGACTGCAAACCAATCAGGAACCTATCCATTCAAATTATCGATTTCTTATTTACATCTCCTATTCCTATGGATTTCCGATAGGAAAACCGCTGTATGAAGAAATTTTAAACCTGGGTTATGAAGTAAAATGGTTTTTGGAGTCAAAGGAAGCCGAGAGGAACAATCCGTTCCCTACCGCTACACTAAATTCAGTACATGAGGTACTGGATTACAACCCGCATATAGTACTTACCGCTACCAACCAGGTGCCCGATTTTTTTCCAGGACTAAAAGTGCAGATCTTTCATGGGTTCAATGCTGAAAAAAGAAGTTTCAGGAAAGGCCATTTTAGGTTACGGGGCTTCTTTGATCTTTATTGTACCCAGGGACCGTCGACCACCGCAATTTTCGCTGAAAAGAGCAAGCGGGACCGACATTTCGAAGTCATAGAGACGGGGTGGTCCAAAATAGATCCTCTTTTTCCCCTACCTGA
>TARA_R110001632_G_scaffold958_2_pt1 | contig 14696 bp, 20 predicted proteins | sample TARA_R110001632 | Tara Oceans TARA_R110001632 (sample SAMEA4398266) | marine metagenome | biome: Polar Biome; feature: [SRF] surface water layer (ENVO:00010504); material: water (ENVO:00002006), including particulate matter (ENVO:01000060) such as... | depth 5 m
CGATGCGTGACCTCGCCGAACTCAGAATGCTAGAGATACTAGCAGTACATGGTAGAGCAGCTGCGCAGCGCTTCGTAGATAGCTTTAACGAACAGGAATATGACAGAGACGGCTTCGTAGTTCGTATACGTGTACCCGATCTCTCTCACGGAGATCTACCATGACGCTTAGTTACGCCAAGCAGTACGGTAAGTTTATCCGTGGAGAGTATAAGTTTCCTCCTCCCCCAATGAGCCATGCCTATTGGAACAACACACAATGGATTGAATATATTGACATTTATGGTGTATGGCTATGAATGACTCACAATCTATTGGCGTAACATCTTTAGCTATCATGACTTTCTGGAACATGATCATGGGCTGCGCTATGCTTGGCGGCTTGCATGTGGCCATCGGGATGCCTATTGCCTTCATCGGCATGGTTATCATTATCTTTATTACGTACAAACTATTAATGGGAAATGAAAAACCATGGGAGTAATGACTTATGAGAACTACTAATGGATACAAGGTAAGTACTTCCAAAGAAGTAGAACTCCTTGATTACATGGGTGACGACAGCGCCGTCTGTGATGCAGCCCGTGTCTCATTCAACAAGGAAGCTGTTAACTATACAACTGAACAAAACACCAAGCTGCTTAAGTACCTAGCTAAGAACGACCACTGGTCACCCTTTGCACATACGTCACTTAAGTTCCGCTTCCGTGCACCTATGTTCATTGCTAGGCAGTTCCAGAAGCACGTCGTTGGCTTTGCATGGAATGAAGTTAGCCGCCGGTACGTGTCAAGCGACCCGGAATTCTTTATTCCTGAGAGCTTTCGCAAGCGGCCAGAGAATATGAAACAAGGCAGTGTCCTAGAAGGGGAGACTCCTATTGTAGGCAACATCCTTGTTGCCTACATGGATCAGATCCGCGAGCATGCCCAGGATTATAAGTCTATGATTAGTCAAGACATATGCCCTGAGCAGGCTCGTATGTTCATGCCTCAAAGTATGATGACTGAGTGGATTTGGACAGGTAGCCTGATGGCTTGGGCTCGCTTCTGCAAGCTCAGAGGAGATAGCCATGCTCAATTCGAGTGTTGGACCTACGCTAGCAAGGTACGCAACGAGATGGAAGATTATTTCCCTCAAGCTACCTTAGCATTGCTTGGAGAATAAATGACTGATGTATATGATAACTTTGTTCAAATGCATACTGAAATGGCGTTCAGAAACAACGCTAGCTCCGGCATCATCAGGGCAATGGCCAATCTCGGCAAACCCCTCAATGATGCTATTGCCGCTGGTCTTCTGAGCCTGGATACTATCCACGCACCCATTAGATCCGCATGTGAGTGCTTCAATGCTTTCGAGCATGACGGTGCACTCAACGCCAGCTACTGTGGCCGCAAGGTCCCTGGCTTTGGTAGCTCATGGTACAAGAATGAATCTGACCCCGTGGTCGAGGCCTTCTTGAATAAGCTAGATGACGAGGTCCTTAACGTCGTCACCCGGTACACCGCATACGTCCAAGACATGTGGAACCGACCTGGTCTCTTCCCCAACGCTGCGCTGGCTACTGCTGCCTTTGCATTCCAGGAGAACATTAACCCTGTCACTGCTATGTCCAAGGTTATCCTTGGCCGCATCGACGCCTGGGTCTCTATCTACTCCGACAACTACATGGAAAGAGGATTTAACTAATGAACATTGACGAAATTAAGGGGCTACGGCTCCAGCGCACTCGGGTAATAGCCGAGCTTGCCCGAATCAACAACCTACTGAATGATTGGGACCTTAATAATCCACAAGGCACTAAAGGGTGGGTACCTAAGACTGCTCAAGGAACAGATCGAGAAAAGTTCTATCGTGATGCAGAGAATGACTTTCACAATACGGACAGCAACGGTAACTTTGTAAGTCCAGATGACTGCTAAAGGAGATACATATGGGATCTGGTACGAACCAACCCAAAAAAACTTTGAACCCGGATGGGTCCTTGACGACAGTTACTCCGCCGCAGTGTATTCAAGCGAGAGATCTGCAAGAAAGGATATCAAAGAATTTGTCCATCCCAACCAATATCAGGTTAGACCCCACCGCAGGGGAAAGACTTCTGTACGGTCCCGGAGGAGCAGGACATGACCCAGGAGATGAACACTAATGGAAAGCAATCATGACGCTTACCGTCGGAGAAAAGCTATTGCTGACTCCGGTGGCAACTATCGAAAGAATGCTAACGGAAAAGGTGACATAGATAGATCCACTCATTTGGAAACCTATCGACTTGGCTCTGAACTTATAGACATTTCAGAAAAGATTGGCCAAGATACCGACGAGTATCGGGCCAAGCTCAAAGAATGGCGCGCTGCTGTAAGAGCTGCGTCAACAAAATGATCTACTATATTATAGTTAGCCTTATCTTAATTCCACTGAGTGTCCTTGGAGGATTATATAGTGGTGAGATTCTCGGCTACATTTTCTACTACCAAAAATATTTAGGATATCAATATGCAAGAATTAAATCACGATTTGTTTACCGTAAGTAAGACTCTGCCCATCCAGGGCTACGGGACTTTCTCTTCAGGAAGCACCACAACCGTCGTTCATCCCAAGAAGTGCATGACCTACAATGCTGATACCGGTGAGGCTCTTGGCGTCGTCGGTACTGACTACCAGATTATGCAGCCTTCTGAGTGTGCTGACTTGGTTGAGGCAGTAACTGGCTCAGCTCCTACCACTATGTGGGATGGATCCAAGATGGTTATGCAGGCTCAGATGAACTCAATGCTGTTGCCAGGAGATGACCAGGTGAACACGCAATTCACTATCATCAACTCTTTCGACGGGTCCTCAGCCCTTACCTCAATGGGCCTCTCATTCCGAATGACTTGCAGTAATCAACTGCGAATGGCTTTCTCTGTGTCAAAGGGCAATGGATTGAACGTGTCTATTCGTCACAAGGGAGACTGGGACTCCAAGCTGGAGTCTTTCCGTGAGGCTTGTGAGAGGATTGCTAAGGGTCAGGCTGACTTCAGCAATGCTGTGGGCACCCTGGTGCAAAAGAACGTCTCATCTGATGACCTAGACAAGCTGTGGAAGACCTGTGCCCCACATGTCCTTGGCCTCAAGGCTGTAGATCTCCAAGAAAAGAACATGGAGCGTACAACAGTTAAGATTAATGAGTATATCAATGCAGTAACCATGAACTACGAGCTTGAGCGATCCGAAGGATGTCCTGACTCCATGTGGCTTGGTGCCAATGCTGTCACTAAGTACATCCAGCATTCCTACTCCGCTAAGGGTAAGAAGACCGATCCTAGTGTCAGACGCGTGGACAACGCTGTCGGTCGACGCTCCCATCTGTCTGCCTCAGTCTTTAGCGAAGCCCTCAGTCTCGTCTAACTTTGGCATAAGAATTGCTAGAGGTTGGTCGGAATCTAAGAGATAACCTATTACTGGGAAAGGACCAAAATATTGGATAAATGGAAAAGCCTAAGCCCTGATGAGCAAGCTAGGCGCTTTAACTTACAAAGTGCCCTAGAATTGGAACTAGAAGATTATTCTATTAATAAATATTGGTCTTCTGTAGACCAAGGAGAGCTTGGAAATCCTGAGCAAGTCTTAGTAAAGAAGTTCATTAATCATGCCACGATTGGATTTCAGGGAATCTTAGATGAAATTAGGGAAAAGGTAAAGTTCAACCCCATGAAGACCAAGGGGCTCAATGATGAGCTGGCAAAATGGACAGTACTATTAGCTGTCCCTGCAGATGTTATTGCTGGGGTTGTAATTACCCAGATCGTTGAAGATCTAGTTGATTCCCGAGACCTCAGAAAGAAGGTCTTTGATAACTGTGTAGATAATTCTTACTCTGTAGCCTATCGTATCGGCAAGGAACTTAAGTACATTGCTGGGTTTCGATGGGCTAAAGAGACCCACAAAGATGACTATGACTACCTTAAGAGGTATGTTAAGTCATGGAAAGTGGACAAGATGCAGAAGTGGGTCAAGAGGATGGACTCTATCCCGGATTGGACCAAAAGAGAAACCGTAGTACTAGGCACCAACATGATGCAGGTTGCTCGTAAGCTTGGCATCATTGAGATTGAGTATAAAGTTAAGAAGATCAATAACCAGGTTCGTAAAGTCAATACTGTAACCATGAATCACACTGTCATGAACGAGCTTATCAGGCTCCATGATCAGTTCCAGTTTCTTAAAATGGTTTATCGACCTATGCTTGTCCCGCCGATTCCTCACACTGAGGATTCACCTGGCGGGGTATTAACTCTTGAGAGACGTAAGCCTACTGTTAATGGCCGAAGTAAGATCTCTCCTGATCATCTTAATTCTCTTAATCAGCTTCAAACTACTGAGTGGTCTATCAACGAGAGAGTTCTTGAAGTAATGGAGGTCTTATTTAATCGGAATTCTACCGAATGTAACCTTCCAGCCAACGACTTCATTGAGTTCACTTTTGTTAAACCTTACCCTGAAGAGGGTACGGGTGAGGAAAAGAGATCTTGGAAGATGGAGAAGGAAGATAAGTATGGTTCTTGGTATAAAGAAGTACAAAAGCGTGCCCAAATGCTTATGCGACTCAGTGTTGCTAAGATGGTTATGCGACATGGCTTCTTTTACCATGCCTATACATGTGATTTCAGGGGAAGAGCCTACACTCTAACCGAGATGCTGTCACCCCAAAGCGGGGACTTTGACAGAGGTCTCCTACAATTCGCCAACCCCTGTAAGGTGACCCGAGAGGGCATGTACTGGCTCATGGTTCATGTGGCAAACTGCTGTGACGGTATGTCATATAATGAGGACAAAGCTAGTGACAAAGCTACATTTGACGATCGCGTACGTTGGGTGAAGCGCCAAGAAAAACACCTCAGAAAAATATCAGAGGACCCCTACGCTAATAATGAGTGGATGGATAACGATACTAAAAAGAAAAACCCCAGCTTTCAACGGCTGTCGGCTATTCTTGACTACGTCCATGCCCTCGATACTGGATACTCATCCTGCCCAGTACAGCTAGACGGCTCCTGTAATGGAAGCCAGCACTGGTCAGCTATCATGCGCGATGCAGACATCGGCAAGCTGGTTAATGTATGCCCAACAAGTAAGCCCGGTGATCTTTACCAATATGTTGCTGACATTGGTACTGAGATTTGCCGCGCTGGCGACACCCCGTGGCAAGAAATATTCTTTGCTCATTGGGAAGCTCGCATCCCTCGAAAGGTGTTCAAGCGCTCTACTATGTGCGATGCGTATGGTATAACAGACCACGGCATTCGAAGGTATAGCAGAGAAGAGGGCCATCTTAATTGGGTGGACGATGGAACACAGAAGCAACAAGCTGTCAATGAGCTATCAGCTATTATTCGTCAAGCCCTGGACGGTGCTCTCGAGTCATCTAATGATGGCAAAAGATACCTCCAGACCTTGACGGAAATAGTATCTAATTATGATAAGTACGTTGAGTGGACTACCCCAAGCGGATTTAAAGCAGTTAATAGATACACTGTCGAAGAAATAGATATTAGCAAGGCATCATTCTATCGTAATAATAGAATTGAAGTCTCAGTTGCAATAGATACCGACGACATTAATACTGCTTTTGCTATCCAGGCTATTCCACCAAACTTTATTCATAGTATTGATGCTGCTCACATGATGCTCGTCATTGGAGATATGTCTCTTCAAGGCATCAAAAACTATTCCTTTATTCATGACAGCTACGGCACGTCATGCAATGATATCCCCGTGATGAGGGAGATTATTGTAAGGAAGTTTCACGATATTCATCAGGAGAATCAACTTGCGTTATTTGCGAAGGACATCGAGCGAATCCTCAAGTTCAACATCCAAATCCCACTTCCCCGGTCAGGCTCCCTCGACATCGACACCGTTCTCGACTCAGATTACCTCTTCGGGTAACGCTGTTCGAGATCTACCGGTTGTTGTTGTTGATTGGCTGGATGCTGTATGCACTGGAGGATCAGAGTGGCAGACGGGTGAAGACATAGATGATGCTGTAGAATCAGGTCCATCTATGGTCCGTAGTGTTGGAATACTTCTTAAACAATGCCCTGAGTATGTGGCATTGATTGACACCATGATCATGAACGGAGATGCAGGGGGTTGTGTTCATGTAATTCCTACTGGTATGATTCTTAAAGTCTGGAAAGTCTGGGAGGATTCGTATGGGAAGGAAGAAAGCTGACTTTCACGTAAAGTGTGAAGGCGATGTGGAGCGAGTATGCGGTGTATTCGCAAGCTGGCTCCGCAGCGACGACATTGACTTTGATAAAATCTATCGCATTTGTGTTCCCAATGAGCAATGGGCTCATATCTTTGTGGACATATATGCGGACTACATTGAAAACGAAAACCTCGAAGAAGAGGCAAAACTACACATTATCAATATTGTATTTGAAGTTGAGAACATTACTGTAACTCCCGAAGAATTCGAGAAGCTCAGTGACATGTCTGACGAGGATCTACTTGATGCCCTCGACGACTTAATGGACAATACAGATGACGATGATGATGAGGACAATGATGACGACGATGAACTCTAATCTTAAATTTATCAATGGCCCATACAAGGGCACTGCACTTGAGATTAAGCAGGGAAAGCCTGCCACTCACCTGCCCAACGGCACTCCCATCGTGGAGCAAAACTACAGCAAGGATGACCTTAGCCCCGCCCAGGTTGCACACCTTAATGGCAATGTTGACGTGCATGCACCTCAGCAGTTCCACTTCCATGACATGCCTACAGGCCTGTTCCATCAGCACACTGGCCCCAGCGTGGCCCAGGAGTGGAAGATTCTCGCCCGAGGAGAGCGACCCTTCTATCGCTATGATGGGACGGTACAACGATGAGTCGTGTCCTAATCATTGGCGATACACATTGCCCAGCTATGCTCCCTGAGTACCCAGATTTCTTGAAAGAAATGTATAAAGCATGGGATTGTGATAAGGTCGTTCATATTGGAGACCTTGCTGATTTCCATGCTATCTCATTTCATCAGAAAGAGTTTGGTCTTGAGTCTATTGAGGCTGAGCTAGATGAGGCCCGACACCAGGTTGCTTCGATTACAAAGATGTTTCCTGAGGTTGAGTACCTGACTGGCAACCACTCTGCCCTTCCTATTAGGCAGGCCAGGGAAGTGGGCCTTCCTCCCTCAATGCTTGTATCCTTAGGCGAACTGCTTAACTTGCCTGACACATGGAACATCTATCCTAGGCATCATGACCTTATGATTGATGATGTTATCTACCGACATGGTGACAAGGGTCGAGGAAATCAGCTAAACGCTGCATTCCTCAACGCTGGTATGGAGTTTGCCTCGGTAGTCCAAGGTCATTATCACTCGCAAGCAGGCGTTTGCTACGGGGCAAACCACAAGACCAGATACTTCGGTCTCCAAGTTGGATGCGGCACAGACCCCCGCTCCCCATATCTTAACTATTCAAAGGTCTACTCTAAGCGCCCACTTTTGGGCTGTGGTATTGTGATTGATGGGGAGTACGCCGCATTCGAGCCCCTCCACCTTGAAAACTACCGCTAAATCTTACGCTCTAACCTACAAAGGAAATTACACATGAGCAACAAGCGAAACGAAATCTATACCCCCGCCGTACGATGCACCTGGGCTAACTTGATCCGCCCCGACGAGTTCCGTGGATCCAAGAAGCACACTGTTCAGATTGAAGTAACCCCTGAGCTCGAGGATCTGATCGCACAGCGATTCGGAGTCGACAAGCTCAACAAGGACACCGTGTCTGGATACCTCCCCGCCAAGGGAGACTACCCCGCCGCTGTCACTGTAAAGACCACGCAGTTTACAAAGGATAACATCGACCGATGGGCTGGAACCATTGTCGATAGCACTGGAAAGGCCATGGAAGATTATCTTCCAGGCTCTGGTGATACTGTCCGGCTCAAGGTCTGGGTCACTGAAAAGGAAAAGTTGGGCCTTTGGCTCAACGGTATCCAGGTAGTTGAAGCTACGCAGGCTTCTGGTGGAGGCGGAGGATCAGAAGGATGGGAAGACATGAGTGACGGAGATACTGTCACCGCTGAGACTTCCGAAGATCCCCCCACTCAGGGAGAACAGAAAACTGTTGTTGACACTCCTTCCGAAGATCTGCCCTTCTAATGTGGGTATTTAGCTTTGACGTTAACCCTGTCTCAGCTAGCCGACCTCGTGTAACCCGTGCTGGTCATACATATTATGCCGGGCCTTACAAGAAGTTCCGTAAGGATATGGAAGCAATGATTGAGGAGCGGGTAAAGGACTTTGATCCTTTGCTCGCTCCTCTATGCGTCCAGGTCGATTGCTTTGTTACAATGCCTAAGAAGACCAAACTATGGACTCCTCGGGCAGACGTAGACAACTACGCAAAGGCTGTGTTGGATAGTTTTAACGGAGTGTTATGGGATGATGACCGACAGATCGTGGAACTACACGTAAACAAGGCGTGGACTAGATCATGGGAACACCCAGGATACATTGACATTACTATTACAGAAGAGAATATAAACTATGAGCAGGACACTGACGGAACATGGCGACACGTTCGTTACAGGTCGTGAACAATGTTCTCGTTGCGCTGAAAACGGCAATGATAACAGTTGCGATAACATGGCTCGGTATAGCGATGGTCATGGCTATTGCTATGCCTGTAAGTATTACGAAAAAGGCGAAGGGCAAACTATGAGTAAAAGACCGCAACCTAAGGATTGGACTGCAGTCTACGGTGAGTACAGAGATCTCCCATCAAGGCGACTCGAAGAAAAAACCCTTCGTAAGTATGGATATCAGATTAAAGATGTCTCTGCTGGAGAGATGCACATCAATACTTATTATAGTAATGGTGTTCCAATCGCTCAAAAATACAGGCTAGATGACACCAAGGAGTTTAGATGGCGAGGAGATAGCCGAGCTGCTAAGTTGTTTGGTCAAGACCTCTTTGAGGGTGGTAAGAAGATTACCATCACTGAAGGAGAGATCGACGCCATGACTGTATATCAGGTAAACGGCGGATACCCTGCTGTGTCCCTGAATGGCGGTGTTAACTCAGTAACTCAGAACATCAAAAATAGCTACGAATGGTTATGTACATTTGATGAGATCATCATTATGTTTGACAGCGATGATGCTGGCCGCGCTGCTGCTGTAGAGGCTGCAGAGATTCTACCTCCTGGTCGATGCAAGATTGCTATACTTCCTTGGAAGGATGCCAACGAATGCCTTGTGAATAACAACAGCAAGGCTATCATTGATGGTACTTTTCAAGCTAGGTTACATAGCCCCGACGAAATCCTTCATGTGTCAGACATTGATGCTGGGGATGATGAGATGGGAGAGGTTTGGGATCTTCCTTGGGATAATCTGACTGACTATACAATTGGTCAGCGGGCTGGTGAACTAACCATGTTTATCTCAGGAACCGGATCAGGTAAGTCTACTATCGTTCGAGAGATTGCCTGGCATCACCTTATTGAAGGACGCAGTGTCGGGATGATCATGCTTGAAGAAGCGCCTAAAGAAACCCGTGACGATCTAGTATCGCTTATGATTTCTTTGCCTGTTCGAGAAATCAGGGCAGGTATAAAGCTCAACAAGCTGCGTGAAAAGCAAGGAAAAGAACCGCGTAAGCTTCCCGGAGAAATGTCTGATGAAATTTATACAGGGGCCGTAAATACTCTTAATGAGATGCCACTTTACATCTTTAACCACTTTGGTAACAACGCGTATGCTAATGCCCTTGCTCGTATTGAGTACATGGCTGTATGCCTGAATGTTAACGTAATTATCCTCGACCATATTACTGCACTCACTGCAGGGCTTATGGGCGTTAAGGATACCAAGGAGTTGGATGAAAGACAGATGATGGACCAGGTTATGAAGGATCTAAGATCCATCACAACACGAACTGGTGTCCACATTGACGTGGTGTCTCAGCTGAAGAAGACTATGAAGTCTTACGAAGAGGGTAGCGCAATTTCTGTTGAAGACATTCGTGGATCAAATTCTCTTGGCTCCGTCCCTAACTCTATCATTGCCCTTGAGCGCAACCGTCAAGACCCTGATCATTTCTCAAGTAACTGTACTGCCGTAAGGGTTCTAAAGAATCGCCTTAATGGTAAATGTGGTATTGCAACAGGTCTGTGGTATAACCATCATACGGGCCGAGTGGAAGAGGTTAACATTAAGGTCTCAGAGATTGATGGCCAAATGAAGAACATCTTCAGGAAGAAGGGCAAGTGAAACTATGCTTTGACATCGAAGCTGATGGGCTGTACTGGACTGTAGAGAAGATCTTCTGCATTGTGGCCTATGACTTAGATACTAAAATCGTTCATAAATTCGGACCGGAAAATATTTCAAAGGGTCTGGACTTCCTATTCTCTGCTGAAAAGCTTATTGGACATAACATCTGTAGGTATGACATTCCTGTCATCGAGAAGTTTTCCAAGAAGAAGTATACAGGTAAAGTAATTGACACTTTGATTATTAGCCGCCTCATGTACCCTGATATTAGGCAAAACCCTCTTGGAGGTAATAGCCTAAAGGCGTGGGGCACTCACCTCGGTAATGATAAGATATCCTTTACAGATTTTACAGCATACTCTCAAGAGATGATGGATTATTGTGTACAAGATGTTCTACTTAACATGGACATCCTCCGAGCACAAGCTGAGTTTTACAAAGATCATAAGAAGATTGTGGAATTCGAGACACTTGTTTCACAAGTCTGTTTCCAGCAAGAGCTAGGAGGGTTTGGATATGATCGCACCAACGGATTACTTCTAGAGAACAGCATGCTATCCGAGCGTGCTGGCCTTCTCGACGGCCTTCGTCATATCTTTCCTGACAAAGTGGAAGAGCGATGGTCTGAGAAAACAGGAAAAAGGCTCAAGGATAAAGTAACTCCTTTTAATCCCCAATCAGGACCCCAAGTCTATGATCGGTTAGTTGAGAAATATCCAAAGATTAAATGCAAGATTAAGTTTAGTGATGCTGGTAACCCTCAGATGGACAGCAATACTCTAGATTATTTAATCAAGAAGTTTGACATTGAAGAGTGCAAAGCTATCATGGGATACCGTGATAACCTTAAACTATTCGGGCAGGTGCAGGATTGGAATAATAAATCTGAGTCTTCACCAGATAATAGAATCCATGGTGAGGTAAATACACAGGGCGCAGGCTCTGGGCGTTGCACTCACGCTAATCCTAATGTGGCTCAGGTCACTAAAGACAAGCGTATGAGATCGCTGTGGTACCCTGCATTAGATAATTATGTGCAGGTAGGATCTGACCTATCAGGTCTGGAGCTACGTATGCTTGCACATTACATGTATGAGTATGACAACGGTAGTTATGCTAATGATATTCTAAATGGGGATATCCATACTATCAATCAAGAAGCGGCGGGCTTGGATACCCGAGACGACGCTAAGAAGTTTATTTATAGCTTTCTCTATGGAGCAGGCGATGCCAAGATGGCACTCGACCTAGTAACTACGGTAGGAAAAATGAAACGCCTTAAAGAGCAGTTCCTAACCACACTCCCTGCTTTGAAACTTGTTATTGCTGACGTTCATCGAGACTTTAACTTCGATGGTCGTGTCCAGTTGCCCGATGGGCGCTGGGTGCAATGCAGATCAGAGCATGCAGCCTTGAACACCAAGCTTCAAGGCGCAGGAGCCATCATGTCTAAGTACTGGATGGTCGTGGCAGACATGAGACTACGGTCTGCAGGGATTAGATTCATTCAAATGGCTTATGTACATGATGAAATTCAGTACGCTATCCATAAAGATGATGCTGAGAGGGCGTGTAAAATTATCACCGACTCTAGCCTGGAAGCAGGTGAAAGACTAGGAATTAAAATGCCTTGTCATAGCGAAGCAATGATCGGAAAGAACTGGCAGGATACACATTAACATGGCTGCAAACTTTTATTCAGTTAGAAATTTACTTGAGTCAGGTACAGTAAGAGACAATGATAAAAACAATCAGTTTCTAGCTGCTGTCATTTCATCTTACCCTTGCCTTGACATATGGGTAAGGGTTGCTGATGACATCAACCTGGAGGTTCGAATCCTCTATATTCAAAAGAACCAGAACTTTGTTGCTACAGATTCCTGGGAACGTAATAACGAGGAACCCAAAGTATGGAAACAAAGGCACGGTTCTTGGGATGAGATTAAAGCATGGCTTATAGGTGTTCTACCTTCTCTGTCTAGACTTCATGATGAGAAACGAAATGGGTTAGCTAACTTTGGCCAGAAAAATCCTTACGATGGCGGGGGTTTGGTCTCATCTGTTAACAACGCTGACGGGACTATATCTATCCTAGGTCGATTTGGGGTACTTACTGTTACAATCGATGGTGTAGTTGTTCCATTCTCCTCCTTTGACTGGGCGTTCGATGGATGTTTGGTTCAAGTTACTATTGACGTGGGAGATGACTGGACAGGAGGTACTATTGACGACCGCCCTCCTCAGAATACAGGCGGAAGAAACACAAACACAATAATTCTAGGACAGGGATCATTTTCTTATGTTATGCAAGGTGGTAATCTCGATGCCTTTGCTCCTTCGGGGACTTGGGGACTTGGTGGTTTTGCTATTGCTAATTGGCCACAAGATGTAAATCAAAATGTTCCTTTGGGTGCACTTACTACAGTTAATCCTCCTACTCCCACATCAAATGTAACATATGGGAGTACTATTTACCCCAGCCTCACAGGACAATCTGCTATTTCACTCCAAGGTAACTGCAATCTAACTTTGACTAGCAGTGCTGCAGGAGTTAATACATATAATGGAACATTGAATATAAAGCCTCCATTTTATGTTCACAGCAAAGGTACATGTAGAATGACTTATAATGGTCAAAACTCAACTACCGAATCTTTACATTATGCTAGTTCTGGTAGCGCCCTTACCGCACCCGTTCCTGGAGATCTTCAGATCACAAGGTCAGGTAACGCAGGGGCCTATAACTACGGAATTACTTGGACAGCTACAGATCCTGCATCTCCTGTCACAGCTGTATTTTCTACACCTACTACAAGCAATAGTAATGGATTCTCATCGTATCTTTCTGTGCTGGGCCCCAATGGAAATTGGATGACACAGGCTCTTGCTAACTCTGTGACAAACGGAGGTACGGGATTCATTCAGTACTCTTCATTGAGTGTAAATACTGACACCGAGGGCGTTCTCAGTACTCCTCCGCCTAATGCTAATTTCCCTTATTACGCTCCCCCTACAGACACTGGAAGATTAAGGGCTACTTCATGGAGACATCAACTGGTATGCGTACTTCCAGCTTAATGCAAGTAACTTTTTGGCACGACTATAGTAAAGGCTGGCGAAGTAGATTCATTAGGGGATGGAGCAAAGGGCCTGTAGGACATGTTACGTGCACTATAGATGGTAGAACTTTACATAGCGATCTTAAGTATGGAGGCTGGTACTCTACATACCCGCTGTTCCATTCTTATGGAAAAACATATGCCCCTATACAAAGGTTCCATTTAAAATGCACTGGGAAATTTATTGAGCCTCGCACATGTGACTCTACCTGGGCAACTGCTAAGTGGTATTGGCTCTGGGGTAAAGCTCCAGTGACCTGCTCAACCCTTGTAACAAGAAGCTTAAATGCAAATGGTCATAATTTTATAGAACATCCAGATCCAAACATATTGCTGGAACAATTTAATGATTGTAGTTGGACTAAGTGGCAAGGCGAGAACTGGCAAGTCCCGCCTGACAAGTGAATTATTTAATGCCGCAGAGAAAATGGGTTGGGATGTTGCTGTAGCCCCATTCGCTGGCCCTCTTAAAAGAGAGGCTGCAGCTAATGGATACGGTAAAGTTGTTAACCCTGATAAATATAGAGAATATTGTCAAGAGCATGGTGCAGCTATGCGAGCTAAAGATCCTGATCACTGGGTTAAACTATGGTACAAAGACATACTAGGCCTTAAGAAAGAGGAAAAGGAGATGAGCCGACCCCTTTTAGTTCTTATAGACGACTGTCGTTATAATAACGAGATTGGTATAATCAATAAATATGGAGGTATAGTGGCCTTTGTTAAGCATGGAAAAAGAGAAATCGAAGATCCCAAAGGAGCTTGGCGTAAACACGAGAGTGAAAAAATTGCCAACACCTTTGAGTCTGTTAATGATGTAGATATTAAACAATGCGGATATGATTATGTCATTCATAACGACGGTTCAACAGACAATCTGACAACATGGGCAAACAATTTTATTAACAAGGTATGCATCATGGAAGATTGCATATGTGAGGCCTGTACAAGTAGCGTCGAGAATAGGAAAGCAGATCCCCGTATCATTGATAACGAGCTACGAGACCTTCTTGACCAAATTGAGGATCTTGATGATGATCACAAAGATCACTGAGCCTGAGCTAGCTGTGTTGGACGCTGACATTATTGTCGTCCGAGCTGCTTGCTGGGCTGATAAACATGACTCTACTCTCCAGGAGCTAGAGGACCGAATAGCTTTTGATGTTAACTACTGGATTCCATCGATGTGTAAGAGACATATCTGTGCTATAAGTTGCCCTTCTAAAGATAACTATAGGTATAAAGTATATCCTGAGTATAAGAGTAACCGAAAAGGCAAAGAGCCTCCTAGAAATCT
>TARA_R110001632_G_scaffold88835_1_pt1 | contig 14677 bp, 21 predicted proteins | sample TARA_R110001632 | Tara Oceans TARA_R110001632 (sample SAMEA4398266) | marine metagenome | biome: Polar Biome; feature: [SRF] surface water layer (ENVO:00010504); material: water (ENVO:00002006), including particulate matter (ENVO:01000060) such as... | depth 5 m
GTTGCTAGAGATGTATTTGAAACTACAGGTTTGAGATAATTAATCTAGGTTACCTTCAGCACTTACATCGATCATACCACCGAGTTGTTCGATAAAATCTTTACCAACGAGTATTTTATACTCGTTTTCTTCTCTATCACCAATAGAGAATTTTGTCGATGGGTATTTTTTATCCCCGATTTCAATATCAAACTCTACAACTGGTCTAGTTTCAATATTACCAGAACCTATATTGATATCAATCTCTTCTTTAACAGGCTTCTTTAATTTTTTACCGTCAACTGTATCAAAAGTAATATGAGATTTACCATCGTAACCATCATCAATACCACTATATTCTAAATTAACCCCGTGTAAGACATTATAAGCCCCATTGCCGCTATCAATTTTAGCTTCAATGGGACCTAATTCTTTAAAAGTTATAGTTTCAATTAAACCTAAAGGCTTATTAGACTCAAAAAATGTTTTAAAGGTGATCACATTATTATTTATGCTTTACCTGCATTCTTTACGTCTTGAATGTCTTTTCTAATAACTTTCGTTAACTTAGCAATTTCTAAAAGAGCTTTTCTAGCACGTGTACCTGCTGCAGCAACACCCTTTTCGTTAAATTTTTCTACTTCTTCAGTAAATATATTGAATTGTTCGGTTAATGTTTTTGTATTTTCTTCGTTCATATTAATCTATTTATAAGAATAATATTTATTTTCAAATATTTAAATAATTATCATTTATATTATTATTATTAAACCAATTACCATCGTGATAATGTTTTCCATATTTATTGAAAGTTTTAACATCAATACCGGTAATTTTTTTATTTTTAAGAAAATTATCAAGCATTAGAGGACCTGTACTAGATAAAACTTGCATTGCCGGGTTATTTATATTTTTAATATTATCAATTTTTTTAATAGCTTTTATATATATTAGTAGTTCTTTATAAAGAGCTTCTCCTTTACTTGCATATAATAAAAAGGGACCATAATATTCTTTATCTTTTTCAAATTTTTCTTTAAAAAATATACAATTATTACTAATTAATAATTTTTCTATATTTGAATATAGTTCAACGTCTATATCAATGTATAGCCCTCCAAATTTATACATGATATAATACTTTGCATAATCAATTTTTTCAATTTTTGATTTAAATTTTATTTTTTCAGATTCTAATAAACTATCAATACGTTTATCATCCCAAAATATAAAATTCCACCCAGGTAATTTTTTTTTCCATGAATGAATATTTTTTAAATATTTTTCAGGTATATTTTTATCTTTCCAAGTGTAATGTAAATTTTTCGTTATATTTGTTGTTTGCATCCCCAGTCCACATTATTGAATTATTTAAATGGTTTCTATCTTTATAGGTTTCATCAAGTAGGTGTATATCAATATTATTAGGTTTAAATTCATGTAAAGCGTAATGATCAGCATCCCAATCAGTAAAATTATTTTCCGTAAAAATATAATTTATAATTTTATCAATATAAATTTTATTATTTTTGGTATTTTTAAATAAAAGAAAACCTTCGTTACTGAAAACATCATTATTAGACTCACTTTTTACGGTCAATATATCATGATTTAAATTAAACACGTCATCGAAATTTTTAAGAGCTATAGTATCGACATCTAATGATAAAACATTATAATTCTTATTTAACAGTTCATTAATTGATAAAAATCTTGAATGACATGTATAAAAACTTCTCGGACTATATAAAATTTTTTTAATATCTAAAATATTCTTAATTTTATATACATGATTTAATATAATTTTATCCTTAGTTTTTAAAAGAGTCTTTTTTTCACTCATTAATGGATTATCTTCAATAATATTAATATCATTATATTTAGATTTTATTTCTAGAAGTTGTTCACTAGTAAAATCTATAACCCTAACAAAAATATCTGCTTTAACTTTAACTTCGATTAAGGAATCTAAAAATGGATATAGATATTTAACGTAGTTATAATCAGTTGAACATGTAATAGCGTTATTCAAAATAGTTTTCATATTTACTTTTTCTCCTTACATCTAACGTAGTACAATGATGAGCACCGCTAAAAATTTCGCAGTGTCTAAAAGGTGTACCTATCGCTTCTATATTATATTTTTTAAGTTTATCATTTAAAACCTTTTCATATTGTGGGTGACATACAATTAATTCTTTTGATATACTAAAAACATTTAATTCTATTCTAGGTGAAGCAAGTTTTATACATTGTTTATTTATTTCTCGTTCACTACGTTCTCGCATAGGTATATAAACAAGATCCCATGCTTGTAACTCTTTCGGTAATTTATCTCTAATAAACTCTTTTGTTATAATAGCAAGACCTGGTTTAAGGGGTAAAAATGATGAATCAATATGAGAATCTGCAAGTGGTGCAGTTAAAATTTTATATTTTTCCCCTAAAGTATTCTGAAGCCACTGCGCACCTAACCTTTGATTTTCATTAATAACATTCATTAGTATATGGCTACCTAGTCTCATACAATTAGCAGCATCAAACATTATTTCATGACCGCAATCATAATAATTTTCTTTTTGTTTTATATCATTATAATGTTGTCTTCCAGTAGATTCTTCAATCCAAGATAAATCAAAACTATTATCAGTCATTAAAGGCTTAGGGGCATGTACCCACTTACCACCGTTTTTAAAATAGTCTAAAAATAAATGATGTAATAAATTATTTTCAAAATATCGGTATCTACATGTAGGTGGTGATTCTATAATTGTATCTCCTACAACTATAGCCATATCTCTTACATTTAAAGCAGGGTGTATTGTACTATCAAATACCGGTGTTTTTACATTACATATACGGTTTGGCTTTTTAGGTCGTTTAACTATAATATTTAAAGATTTTAATAGATCAACAAATTTTTCAATATCTTCTGAATGTTCTTCACAATGTTTTTTATTAATTGTTTGATTACCAAATTCATAATGTTTACCGTTGTATAAATTTTCATGAAAAAATAATTTAAAAGAATAGTCAAGTAACGGTAGGTCTGATGGAAAACCGTCCCCGACGATTACTTCTTCAAGTTGATCCCATTCATTATGACTATTTACCATCGAATTCTTTAAGCTCATTTAATTGTTTTTCTAACGGTTTAATATTTAAATCGAATTTAGTTGAAAGAGATCTATCTAAAACTTTATTAACCTTTTGACCTTCAATACTTTTTGTTATTGTTTTTTCAACCTTAATATTTAAGGAATATATTTTTGTTATCAATTTACATAAATTGTATTTTGATATTTTATTAGGGCTATGTAGATGTTTAATACCATCCCAAAAATTATTATATGTAATAATATTTTTTATATATTTGGCTAATTCTAATGCTGTTACACCATTCCATATACAATTATCATAACCTTCAATTTTTTTATTTTTATTTTCTAAAAGCCATTTTAATAAACCACTATACTGACCAATAAAAGATGTTCTAATTATTGTACCTCTTTTAACTAATTTTTTTGAAACAGCATATACATCGGAAGCATCTGTTAAACTATCCTCTGTATAATTACCTTTTTTTCCATTAAAAACGCAATCAGAACAAATATGAATAAAATGCGTATTATTTTGTTTACATAAATCGTATAACTTATTAGGAAAAACAGAATTTATTAAAAAGGTATTTTCAATACCGACATCTGATATTTTAGGTTTTAAAATACCGACACAATTAATAACAACATCATCTGCATTTAAAGAATTTTTAATAAAACTAAAGTCTGTATTAATAGCATTAAAATCTTTTCTGCTAAATAATTTACACTCAAAATATTTGGATAGATAGCTGTATATATAACTACCAGCGTTACCGTTACCTAATACAATTATTTTCATTAAAGCAATTTAGTTTCGATAAATCAATTTTATAATCCTCACTACAAGAACTATTACTATCTCTATCAGGATGTAAAGTATAAAAATTTTGTATACCCATTACCGCTTGTTCAGGTGTCATATACATATGGTAACCAATCTCAGTAACAGGTGTATGCATCATATCGTTATAATAAATAGAAGGCCTACCATCATATCTAACCCTTCTAAACCATTCATATGCATCTTTATTATCAGTTAAAATCATACCACCTTTACCGGTAGATAATATTTTTTTAAAATTAAACGATAGACAATAAAATGTACCATCTTCGTACATATTTGAGCAAAATTTTTGTGCTGAATCTATAATAGGTAAACTACCTAAGTTATAAGAACCAGCCCATGATTTATCTACAAACTTAACTTTATAACCAGCATGAATTGCTTGCATAGGTACAGATATATATGTCTGTTTAGGTATCTCCACAAACCAATTATCTAATTCTAATACATCTTTACAATACTTAAAAGATAAAAAAAGAGCATTAGTACAGCTATCAACTGCTACTGCGTACTTACTACCTGTATAATCAGCAATAAGTTCTTCAAACTTATCTACATTTTCCCAAACCGTTTTCATGATTTCTGATATATTAAATTAAAACCCTCTGCATATGCTGTGTTACATTCCATACCACGAAACATTGCATATGTTTTTATACCGTCCAATGATCTAGGATTAGGAAACTCTCTAACTTCGTTTTTATATTCATGAAAACGTTTTATTTTAGAATTTAAATTAGTTAATGAAAGCTGTTCATAATAATTACATTTAAAGTTATTATTGAATGATTGATTAGTTGATGATGGTACTTCATACATTAAAATCTTATCAGGGGAATGTTTTTGATATCTCCTTAAAACGACTTCACAAATTTCATGAACCGTTTTATGGTCCATATTAAAATCATCTTTATTTGGTATAAAAACTATATTTGGTTTTAAATTATTGTATATATTTTCGAGATTTTTTAATAATTTATTTTTTATAATATTATATGATTCATCTTCAAATGGTAAAATATGTATAGATGTAAAATCTTTTGTAGCGTTTTTTATTTGATCACTATCATCATTTTTTCTTACCCCGCATATTATTACATGAACTTCATTACCATTATCAAGATACTTATAAGCTGTACCTCCGACACCGAGTAGTTCATCATCCGCATGCGGTGCTATAATTAATACACTCATATCAATATTATACATGCATAAACCTATAAATCAAAAACTATTTTTAAATATTTCAACTGATTCAATACCTCGAAGGGTTCCACATGCATTACAATTACTACAAGGATATTTTCCTCTCTTTTTTATTAAAATTTTTCTATATAAATTAAGATCATCTCCATACCATATATCTTTAAATTTAGTTTTTTGTATATTTCCAAAATTAACACTTTTTGACCAATCATTTTCACATAATAATATATCCCCATTCCAGTCAATAAATGCTTTATAAAAAGGTATATAGCATGGGTTATTATTACCCGATCCTTGTTTTTTGATTATTTCTAAACGATTAACAATATTAATATTATAGTTATCATCCTTATTATAATTATGAGAGTAAATCATTTGTATAGGTATATTACCTCTTAAAGACTCAAAATATTCTGTTTTATCTTCATCATACATACTTACGCATATAACATTACAGCCGCTTTCATATAATTTTTTAATGGTAGGTTTGTTTAATTTATCACCATTTGTAACTATCTCTAAAAACTTAATATTTGGTATAATTTCTTTGACTTTACTAATGCATGAAAAAATATCTTTATGTAGAAGTGGTTCACCGAACCCAGCAAAACCTATTCTGTTATTAAAATTAACCTCATTTAAATCATTACATAATTTTTCAATAGTATCGAGGGATATATGCTTATTACTATTTGGATAAGTTTTAGGATCACTTCTCGGGCAAAAAACACACTTTCTATTACATAGTTCTGTTGAGTTAATTTGAACACTTTTAAGCATTCCATTAACCTTTTGCTGCTCATATCTTAAATCTTCTTTATACATTTTTTAATAAACTCAATATTAGTTAATGCCATTCTATTGTTTTTTAATTTAATAGAATTTAAAATATTTACATCATTTAATAAAATATAATTACCGTAACTGTAATCACATAATTTTTGTTCTATTAAAAACTGCTTAGTCTCATTCATTCGTTCTACATGTAGTTTAATATCATTTAAAATGAATGGTAAATATTGTTCTATATTACCTATGGTTATATGACCTGGTCTTAATTTTTGAAGCTCTAGAGTAATTTCTTTATTAGCGAAAGCATATCCAAATCGAGCTCCTGGTAAAGCGTATGACTTAGATAAAGTTTTTAAGGTTATAATTCTATCAGAAAAATGTATATCATCTTTATAAAAATCTGCATATGCTTCATCTAAAATAATGTATTTATACTTTAATAATAAAGGTTGTATATTTTCGATATTACCGGTATTACCATTTGGTGATGAAATATATATAAAATCATTACCTTTAGGTATACCATATTCTGCTTGGAGCAAACCAACTAACTGCCATGTAGGTTCACCATATACTGTTAAAGACATATTTTGTCTTTTAATAAATTGTAATACTCGAGTAATTAGTTCACTTAAACCTAAACCAATAGTAATATTTTTAACATCTATATTATAAAACTTACTTAATATATTATAACTATAAAATGGGTCGTTATATTTTGTTAAATCAAACTTTACATTTATATTATAGTTATCATGACAAATATTTGCACTAAGATCGCGTATTTTATCATAATATGGTTTAGTCCAATCAGCTCTCATTTTTTATATAATTATAAAGGGATTTACTACCATTGAGAAAGTTAACTTTTGGTTCCCAATCTAATAGTTGTTTAGCTTTTAAACTGCATACTATCTTACCTTTATAATCTCCTAGCCTTTCACCAGTATATATAATTTTAACATTTTGACCATGTAATTCTTGTACTCTTTCTGCTACATTTTTAATACTTATTGGTTGAGGACCTTCTAAATTAAATATTTCATTTTTACCTTTATCGGATAAAGCTAATCTATTACCTCTTGCATGGTCCGTTACATATAAAAAATTTCTATATATACTACCATCACCTGTAACCATTAATGGTTTTTTATCTATAGCATTACTAATAAATTTAGACATTACAGTATCAGGGTGACAACCTGGTCCATATGCAATACCGTATCTTAAAATTGTAAAATCAATATTTTTAACTTTTTGATAATTTCTTATTATAGCTTCACATGTTAACTTACACGTGGTGTAAATATGTTCACTATTACTAATAGATAAATTAGAACATTCATTAACTTCAATACTATTACACACACTATACACCCAAACCGTTGATGAAAATATAATTCTTGGTATATTCAATTCATACATAGCATCTAATGTATTAGTTAAAGTCATTATGTTAGTATTTACTGCGTGTTTTATATCAATATGATTTTCTTTACTATCTGATATAGCAGCAAACATATAAACTGCATCAAAGTTTTTAGTCGATAAAGCTTTTTTTAAGTTATTGAAATTTAATACATCTATACTAATATCACTATTCTTATTGACATCTATTGTGGTAACATTATAACCATGTTCTACTAATTCATTTTTTGTATATGAACCAATAAATCCTGAACCACCGATAATAGCTATATTATTCATATTACAATTATATCAGTTAACCTTTATGATACCACGGGGTATCTAATTTATCTAAATATTTTTTTAATATAAAATATTTTTCACAAACTAAAGTAGTTCTATATTTTGTTTGTTCTAAAATAGCATTTACACTATGCTTAGTTTTTTTAGGTAATGTTATTGAACTGTTAGTTTTTGGTTTGAATTCAACATTATCTACAATTATTTCCCCACCTTTCATATCTGGACAAATATCAACATAATATACTTCAGTTTCCGGTAAAAAAATCATAAAATCTTTACCATATTCTTCTTTAACTCTATCAAATAAATCGGTATCTATATGTGGTTCAATGAAACCATTTTGTAATGTATAAAAACCAACAAAGTTATAAATGTTATAATTACCTGTTACAACAAATTTTAAAAAATCAGGTAAATCTTCTTTCTTATATGTTACAGCAAAACATCTTTTACCGTTATAATCATCATCCAAGTATTCATTATTATGAATCCAATCATATATTTGTTTTCTTTGCGTTTCCGGTAAATAATTTTGATGAAGTTCCATTATACTCTTTAATTTTATTTCTATACATAGTATTTACAATTTTTTCATCTGATTGTCCACTCCACATATAGCTATTATTATTATACTCAGGGCCGTTATCTTTATATTTTTTATTAACATATAATATTTTAATATCAATTTCTGATAATAATTTTTGGAACTCAACTTCATCTGCTTCTATATTAAAAATATCTTGAGTAACTCTTTCTTCTAGTTTTTTATAAAACTTTTTTGAACACTTGTTATTGTTAATATACATAAAACCAGCATTCCAACCCATATATTTTTCTCCATATTTTGTTGTGTATGAATTTATATCATTTTTATCTACAAACATTGCAAGGTCATATTTTTTTGAATCAGTTACTATTGAATTAAAGTCGTGATTTACTATGGTATCAACATCTAGATATAATATATGTTTAAAACCATTATCTATTAATAAATTAATGGTTTTAAATTTTATATTACTACAATAAACACCTTCATCTCTTTTAAAAATAGGATTGCCTAATTTACCATTTTTTATTTTTTCTTTTAATTCAATATAATTCAGCTGTTTTGAATCTTCATAATTAGTAATAATTTTATTTTTAAAGTTCTTATAATCATAAATTTTATAAAGATTAAAATTTTTATATTCATCAGAGAATTCGTTGCAATTAACTAATCTTAAAACAACATTTAAATTTTTACTGTTCTCTTCTAATGAATTAAAGAATGGTCTTACATACTGTATGTATTTTTGATTTGTTGAACATACAATAGTAAGTTTGGTTTTATTTAAATCATTTATATTTTTTACATTCATCTATATACCTATCATTATTAAATTTAGTTTTACCGGAACCTGACCATAATAAAGAGTAAGAGTCAAGATCTTCATCTTTATATGTTTTTTTAACGTTAAGTATTTTTTTACTCTTATTGATTATATCAGGTAGTACGCGTTCATCTATATCCCAATCAAAAATATCATCTTTTACCGTGTTAGTTATTTTCTCTATTATAGAAAGTGTTTTATTATTATTATTAACTCCAATCAAACCACCATGGTATAAAAAATTAGCCCCTTCAAGTCTATTGTTATCTAATTGTTCGGTATAAGGTTTATCTTTAAAGAAACAAAAATCGTTTTTATTTAAATTATCAAATAACGATTCCAGGTTACCTCTTATTATACTATCAACATCTATATATAATACGTTTTTTACGTCATTTTTTAATAAATTAAAAATAGTGTCAAACTTTATATTAGAACAATAAGCAATTAATTCACTATAAAATAATTTAATAGGCTTTACCTCTGTTTTATTTGTATATACAAAATCGTCAGTTGCATATAAACCTTGTTTAGTTTTTAAATTTCTTTTTTTAGATAATTCTTTATTATCTTTAATAATGGTAATTTTATCCGCAAACCAGTTTAAATCACTATCACTACAATTTATAAATCTTCCGCAAATATTAATATCAGGTGAATTTTTTATTATTGAATTAACTAAAATTTTTGCAAAAGGTAGATAATTTTCATCTACAGTAAAAGTTATAACATTTTTATTTACCAAGTCTCTGAACATTTTGCGCATATTCCTTTATATATATTATTTTTTTGATTATTAACGACTTCTAACCATAACGGACTATTATAAATTTCTTCTAAGGTTTGGGTGAATAAATTACCAACTTTACCTTTTTGTTCTAAATCGTTAAAGGCACAGAACAAGAAATCACCATTAGGTAAAACACCACCACCATCACCAGGACCGAACGGGCAAATACCATTTTTTTCTCTTTCAACATATTCGAAATCTTTTAAATTATCAGCTCTATTTGTATTATATACTTCTGCTGTATTTACAGCTATATTTTTATTTTTAAGTAATCTATGTATTTTATAATACATTTTAGTTTTAGGAAAATCTTCATCGAAGTTTTTATCGCAACGTATATTAAGTTCTAATAAACTTTTTGTTTCATTTTTTAAAAATATATTACCAATTTCATCTAACTTAGAAACGAATTTATCATACCTATCTCTATTGGTATTTTTAATATAGCTTTCTTTATCGTACCCATATATAGACACAGTTAAATATAATTTTTTACACCTTTTAATGAGCTCTATATGCTTATCTTTCATCTGAGTCAAATTAGTTGTAACCATATAATACTTAATTTTATCATTATTCTCTAAAAATAATATTTTTTCTTCTATGCCTTTATCTAAAAAAGGTTCACCTACAGCTGGTGTTATTTGTATATGGTTAATGCCATAGTCAGTGGATTTATTAATAAATAATTCAAAATTATTTTGATTCATAGTTTTTGTATTGCTGATTTCATCAATATTTTTTATTGAACCTCTACAAAAATAACAATTTAAATTACAAACAAAAATAGTTTGAAAATTTATTGTTGTTCCAAAATTTTCTAATTGTAAAGCTTCCTCAAATCTAGGATCTTTATTTTTATTTATTTTCTGTAAAAAAGTGTTACTCATATTCTACCCACATCTTGTTATACTCACAATCTTTATATTCTTCTAACCAAGGTCCCCCATCAGTAAAGTGTAGAGCTTTAGGTTTAAAATTGTTATTTTCTTTGTAATAACCTACCAACCAATTCCATTCTATAGGTATATTACCAATTTCTTCATCTTCTAACCATTTAAATCTATGTAAAAATGCTCCAGACTGATTATTTATAGTTTCAGGATTTAAGGTTTTATTTTTTGGATGTTCATTATTAAAAATCATTAAACTACTCCAATTTTTTCTTGGGTAGTTACTTTGAAGTTTACCGCCCATTTTTGTAAGGTTATTAGGTTTATATTCATGTTTACAGCATTGTAATGCAAATTTTGGATCATATAAATCTAATAAATTATCTATTGAATCTATAAAAAGAAAATCCCCATCACAAAATATACTTACACCATTATATTCGCTTATAAACGGTGTAAAAAACCTAGCAAATGCAAACTGGGTTGATTCATATTTATCTTTAATTCTATCATACTCTTTAACATTATTATAATTTATTGCATGTATTGATATATTATATCTAGTATTATGTTTTAAAATACTTGTTTTACATTTTTGAAAAGCAATTTCACTAGGTTCATCCAAACCAATAAAAATATTATATTTTAAATTATTACACACATATATAGTTATCTAATTCTATAACTTTTTCAACAAACGTCTTAAAAAGGTTATCAATATTTCTATTTTTAGAAACCCGTTTAACTCTATCATAATAATTATGACCAACAAGACCATATTTACCAAATAACTCAGTATCATCGTTATCATAGCCTCCATCTGTATACTGTTTACCATCTATTATTTTACCTTTACTAAAATAAAAAGGTAAATGTATATAGTCATGCCACTTTGAAACATATTGTTTTTGTAGATATATGGTCGAACATACTAAATTTACTGTATAACAACAAGCAGATTCATACCCCATACCATATGGATATAGAGTATTACTATACTGACATACATTACTAATAAATTCAGGTTTGTTATAAAACTTTATATTATAATTTAAAACTTTAAATATATTAGGTATATTTCTATGATATGTCGGGGTTATTTCTAATTCATTAAAATTTTTTAATAATCTATTGTCGATCATTTTTTTTAATATACCGTACATTAAACAATAATTTAAGATATCTACACCGAACTTATCTTGTTTATTCCAATTATTTTTGTATTTATGATTACCACTTTTATAAAAAAAAATAAACTTTCTTTTTGTAATATTCTTTGACGTATTGGTTAGTTTTTTTTGTTTTCTTCTAAACTCATAATTTTTAGTCTTCGAATTAAACTCAGTATTTCTATCATCAAATATATAATCTATAATAAAATTATCTTTTTTTAATTTATTTCGTTGAACCTTGTTAATTTTATATATTGATTCAACCCTCTCTGATACAGTATATTGTTTTAAATTTTTAGTATATTTTTTGTAATAAAAGTCAATAATTTTATTATAAATTTCAATACTATCCAAGTTATTATCAAATTTAAACGAACTAAGTTCGTTATAATAATTTTTAATATATAAATGACTACCGAAGTCTTTAAGAAATTTAAAAACTATATCTTTATCTTTATATTTAAAATTATTATAAAATTTCTCTAAATACTTTTCTGCTTCTATCATCCTAACTCTTATCAAAAGCCCATAAACAATCTTGATATGATGTATCATTTTCACTATTGCTTATAAACTCCGGAGCTGGTAAAAGTATAGCTGGCCAATCTTCAAAAAGATCTACAAGATTTGATACGTCTTTATAGTTATCAATCGTTTCATCAACACTATCTTGAATCATTTGTTTGATAAGTTCCATTTCTTCTATTTCATCATCATCCAAACCTTCTAATTCTAAATTTAAATTATCAAAAGCTTTATTTTTATAAAAATTTAAAATTTCATTAAATTTATTTTTAATTAATTCTTCATCTATATTTCCGCTTTTATAATCTGTAGGTAGTAAACCAAAGATTAAACTGAAACAACAATTATGTTCATTTAGAATTTCACTACAAAATAACTTTCTATATATTTCAATATCACTATCCTGTACCGCTGTAAATGTTTTAGCTAGATTGATAGCTTCTTTAATTATATCAAGTTTATCATTTATAGATTTATATGTATCATCATTTATTTTATCTATAACACTAGTATCGTTAAAATTTATATATTCTAAAAATGAATCAGCGTTTATTTTTACATATGGTGCATGGTGAGTGATATCAATTTTATGGCATGGTATTCTTTCAAATCTCTCTAAATCTAAATTATAAAAATAATTAGCATCAGTAAAATTATCAAAATCCTCGGGTATATTGTTAGGTAAATATTTCCTATTACGTGTTAAATGACATTTGCGTAAAATATCATTATCAAAATATTCAACAAATAAAATGTATTTATCGAATATAATTTTATCCATTTCCTCGTATACCATAAAATTATTTACAAGTAATGTCTTTAAATACAAGTACTATTTGTGTTTATATTAACAGGTGGCTTTGAAGACAATTACTAATTGTATTTATAGTTTGACTATTATATGCAATACTAATACCACTTCTGGTTATAGCCGCAAAACCACCTACTTGACCTCCAGTTGCTAAATAAGGGTCACACATTCTAAGAGTAAACGTATTTGGTGCATTGAGGTTACAAATATTCCATTGACATGAGGTGCTGGTAACATCCTTGGTAATAGGAGTTTTACCCGAACCAACCAAATCTATAAATACTCTTTTAACATTAGCAGCGGCTCCACCACCACCACAAGTAACTGTGCTTTCGTCAATAAATCCCCAGACGCAGCCATTATTCCTATTTTTATAAGTTGATGAGCTTTCCCCACATGAAAAAAGTGATGTCGTTAATACGCTAGCTTGTCTAAAGTTTGATACTTTTAATGTACATCTATTAACGTTATCAAATTCTTGTCTATTAGGAAAGAAAAATTGTGTATTTCTACCTTGGTACATATCCCCACCAATATCATTAAGTTTACAACAAGCACCTGGTAGTGTTGTAGAACAATTATTTTGTTTTCTTATAACGTTCTGAAGGTTACAAACTGAAATTGGACCTGTTGGTGGTATATTTCCTGTATCTGCCATATTATTATTTAATTATATCTCTTATTTCTTCCAATTAACCCGCTTAGAGTTTTTCTTTTTATACATCTTACCCTTTATTTTTTTACACGCAGCTTTAGTTGGTCTACATGCTGGGTAACTACCACCAGATTTTTTTGACTTCCTACCGCAAGGTCCTCCTGTCTTGCAATTTATCCAACCACTAAATTTTTTACCTGTCTTAGGATCTTTACCTCCCCGTTTAAACCATTGATGAAGGCTATCACTAGCTTCATTTAAGTAAAACTCATATAGGTCATCAAAATTCATTACTTACCAGCCTTACGCATTTTATTAGCATGTAACTTATCACCTGATTTTTTAGCAGCTTTATAAGCTTTACTACCTTTTTTTGCAGATTTTTTACCAGACTTTCTCTTTTTATTGATATTAGCCCAAAGACTTTCTAATATTGTATCAAATTTATTCATTTCTTTTTCCAAATTTTACCTTTACGGCATCTAACGATTGCTCCTGATTTATATGCTGAAGTCTTTTTACCATAAACGCTATCAGCTTTTCTTTTACATCTATCTTGTGCATCTTCATCTTTTGGTAAAACCTTTTTCATTAAGTGATTACCTACAGCCCCTACAGCACCACCTGCAGCCGCTAATCCTAACACTGGTAATATATTATCTTCAGCAGAACTATCAATATAAAAGTCTCCCTTATGGTAAAGACTATCATCTTTTCGATGGTGTAAATGAGTATTAATTCTTACACCATTATCAAGTGTAATAACGTCATACTTTTTATTGTGGTCGACAACTTTACCCTTTGAGGTAAAACTTGTTGTACCACCACC
>TARA_R110001632_G_scaffold87716_5_pt1 | contig 14644 bp, 10 predicted proteins | sample TARA_R110001632 | Tara Oceans TARA_R110001632 (sample SAMEA4398266) | marine metagenome | biome: Polar Biome; feature: [SRF] surface water layer (ENVO:00010504); material: water (ENVO:00002006), including particulate matter (ENVO:01000060) such as... | depth 5 m
AATTACCGGAGAATATGCCGCAAGAACAGCTTTGGGCTACGGAGCTCAGGTTTTCGTGATGGATACGAACCTGAATGCTCTTCGAAGACTTGAAAATGCACTGGATCGTAGGATAATTACGGCTGTAGCTAATGAGCAGTACTTAAGTTCTGCTTTAAAATTTGCTGATGTAATAATCGGAGCGGCTATGGCAGAAGGAGACCGTTCACCATGCTGGGTCACCGAAGAAATGGTAATGGGCATGAAGCCCGGTAGCGTTATCGTAGATACTGTTATAGATCAAGGTGGTTGTATTGCTACCAGCCAGGCTACCACACATTCAAATCCTATCTACAAAGCTTTTGATGTAACTCATTATTGCGTTCCAAATATGCCGGCAGATGTTGCCAGAACGGCTACTTATGCACTTAATAACGTACTTGTACCTTATATTTTAGCCATCGGTGACGCAGGTGGTGTAAAAGAATGCTTATGGGGAAATAGTGCTTTACGAAATGGAACATATTCATACAAAAAACATCTTACTAAAAAATCTCTGTCTAAAATGTTCAATATGGATTACCGCGAAATAGAAATGCTGATTGCTTCAAAAATCTGAATTTCTGTCATTTCGAAGGAGCTCGCCGACTGAGAACTCTAAGGATTCTCTTTAGGTTGATTCTTAGATATCTCGCTCTGCTCGATATGACAAAACTCACTCAAAACTAATCACTATTAACTCTTAGCTAATTTGTCTGAACTCTCCGAATCCAATTATAAACGCATTGTAATCATCAACTGGTTGTTGAGTGTACCCATGATGGTTCTTTTTGCCTGGCCGTATTACTATGCTGCAAAGCTGGTCGGAATGGATGAAAGCTTTAGATATATCGGAGCATTTATGTTCGCTCTGCCTTTTATGATCACTATTCTGCACGGACACGTAACCATGGCTCTGGGATCAGCTCACCGTCAGCTTTATTACAACTGGCTACACAAACACTCCTTCACGTACGGACTATTTTTCTTTCCCGTTCTGGTTTCCACCCGATTCAGAATGATTTTACTCATAATCAGTCTGGCTTTTTTGCCGGTTGGGTATTTGTTGGGGTTGTGATAACAATCATAACTTATACAGCCGCAAGGGTTAAAACCCTTTCTTGCTTATATTCGAATCGAATTCCGGTTCCTTCACTTTACGATTTAGCTCTACGCATTATGGGTTGAGACTCATTAGTGACTGTTACCACGAACATAAGCAAGCATGGACTTTAGTCCTGCCTTTCTATCCACGATTTTTAACTATTCTCTTCAATTCCTCTTCATAAGAGACTTCTTTGTGATGATCCTCCTGATTATAGATATACTTCCTAACCACCATTATATCTTTTTCACTAACTGAGAAAACTCCATAACCAACTTGCCACTCAAATTTATCGTCGAGGATAACATTCTTATTGATCCAAAATGAAGACTCCCCTTTGATCAATTTGATGACTTCAGCTGGGTTTTGACTTGATTTCAAACGAAAAAGACAATGAACATGATCTTCAATTCCATTTATGATATCTAAATCAATCTCATTCTCAGATGAATAATCTTTTATATGATTGAATAGCTCAAAGCGGAAAGATTTACTTAAACTTCGTCGTCTTTCTTTTGTACTCCAAATTGCATGCAACCTTATTATGGATAGACTATTTGGCATCGCATAAACCTTATAATTAAGACTTTACTTTCGTAGGGTTAAAACCCTGCGATCTTTTAGTCTAAGAAAAACCTAAATCGCCTTCCCTTCTTTGATCTCCTCCACCACACTTGGATCAAGTAAAGTTGAAGTATCTCCCAAATTGTCCATATCCTTGGAAGCAATTTTTCGGAGAATCCGTCGCATGATCTTTCCAGAACGTGTTTTTGGTAATCCCGAAACGATCTGAATTTGATCAGGTTTCGCAATTGGTCCAATGATCTTTACTACCAGATCCAATAACTCTTTCTTAAATGCATCGGTATCTTTTATGTCTCCATCACAGATCATAAACGCATATACACCCTGACCTTTAATATCATGAGGATATCCAACAACAGCGGTTTCTACCACTTTTTCGTGTTCGTCAAGTGCGTTTTCAATTTCTGCCGTTCCCAAACGGTGACCTGAAACATTCAGTACATCATCCACACGACCGGTAATTCGGTAATAACCGTCTTCATCTCTTCGACAACCATCTCCGGTAAAATAATAACCTTTGTAGGTACTCAGATACGTTTGTTTATACCGCTCGTGATCTCCATAAACCGTTCTCGCAATAGAAGGCCACGGATGTTTGATGCAAAGGTTCCCTTGCACGTCATTTCCTTCAATCTCATTTCCATCTTCATCCATCAATACAGGAAAAACTCCAGGTAACGGAAGTGTTGCAAATCCCGGCTTGGTAGGAGTAATTCCGCCTAGCGGTGATATCATGATTCCGCCTGTTTCCGTCTGCCACCAGGTATCTACAATAGAACATTTACCGTTTCCAATATGCTCGTCGTACCAATGCCATGCTTCCTCGTTGATTGGCTCACCCACAGAACCGAGGATCTTGAGCGAACTCAGATCATATTTCTTTACAAAATCCAGATCGTAGCTCATTAATGCTCGAATCGCAGTTGGCGCTGTATAAAAATGAGTCACTTTATACTTTTCAACTACTTCCCAAAATCTTCCCGCATCAGGATAAGTAGGCGTTCCTTCAAAAATAATTCCTGTAGTTCCGGTAAAAAGTGGACCATAAATAATATAACTGTGTCCCGTGATCCAGCCTGCATCCGCAGTACACCAATACACATCATCAGCACCAACCTGGAAGACATTCCGAAATGAGTAGCTCGTATAAACCATATATCCACCGCACGTGTGAACCACACCTTTTGGCTTTCCTGTAGATCCTGATGTATATAAAATGAATAAAGGATCTTCAGCGTCCATTTCTACAGCTTCATGCTTTTTGGAAGCGTTTCTGATCAAATTATGCCACCATTCATCGCGTCCTTCCACCCAGTCAATATCTCGGTTGGTACGTTGGCACACGATCACGCTCTCAATAGAAGGACTGGTTTTCAGCGCTTCATCAGAAATATCTTTAAGCGGAACATGCTTATCTCCTCTTCTCAATCCATCATTTGTGATCAGCATTTTTGCATCACAATCGTTGATTCGATCACTCAGGGACTGAGCTGAAAATCCTGCAAATACAATTGAATGAACCGCTCCGATTCGGGCACAAGCTAATGCAGCGATCACAAGCTCAGGTGTCATCGCCATATAAATACAAACTCTGTCTCCTTTTTTAACACCTTTGCTTTCCAACACATTACTGAACCGGCAAACATCTTCGTGCAGCTGTTTAAACGTGATGGTTCTGCGAAATGAATCAGGGTGATTCGGCTCAAAAATAAAAGCAGTTTTATTGCCGATGGTATTCAAATGCCTATCAAGAGCATTTTCGGTGATATTAAGTTTACCACCCTCAAACCACTTTATGTCTGCTGTTTCAAATCCACCACTTTGAACTTTATCCCATCTTTTCCGCCAGTAAAAAGTCCCTGCTTCATGTTCCCAAAAAGCTAAACGGTCTTTTTCGCTTTCCTGAAAGGTTTCTTGGTAATCATCGAACGATTTAATATTCAGCCACATTCTACACGTGATTTAGTTTTATTATTTAGGCTTTGATGTTGACGTTTTTTCCGCGGATAATCAAGTCAAAAGATTGTAAACTTGAGACAGAATTGCTGCAAATGTCTCCAAAAAATTTTACTTACATTTTTTTGTCTTCATAAATACAGTAGCTAAAGAAAGAAAACACAAACAAATTTTACTCTAACCATCACTGAATCTGAAATTTGTTACAAAATAATTCGCCAATAGACATTTTTTTTCTTGTACTGATTTTATGCTGAACCCAAAGCGTGTTACACTCTCAAAATCGACAAAATTCTACTAAATCTGCTCTCAAGAAATCAATTTCTACTGAAAATCCGGAATCATTGTGCTTAGAAGCTGGGCAACTTTGAATTTTATTTCGGGTTCCGTTGGTTTCTACAAAACTAATAGTAGTACCAAATCCTTTCATCAAATGAACGCAGCTTCGAATTTTGTTAATCTGGGAATCTCTGTTTTTTGGTATAGAGGAATTTCAAAGATCAACTCGAAATTAAGTTATCAACCCTTCCTCGTGAAGATCCAATACTTTGAGAACCTTTTATTGATCAATGCAGGACTTGACCTTCTTTATAAAACAGGTGGGGTGCTTTGCTTTGGAAAGAGAAATTGATAAAAAATCAGATCTCCGAACTACTGTTCAGCTTCTGATTATTCGTTAGATTTTCTTTTATAACAATGATGTAACCTGCTTAAAATCCTATGTTTCTTAGTACGAACATTCGAGGCAGACATATCAAATTCTTCACTGGCTTCTTCTGTGCTTGTATCAGGCTTATCTATAAAATGTTCAATGAATTCTCTAGATTTTTCTTGAAGCTCTTCCAGACATCTTTTTAATATTTCCTGCCTTTCTTTGTCTAATAGGTTCTGATACTGTTGCTCCGGAACAAATTGCTCATTCAGAGCTTCTTCTTCGTATTTAAACTTATGTTTCTTTTTGATATACCTTAGATACTCATGTCTGCATGATTTGATAAGGTAACTGAAAAAGTATTTAGGCTCTTTTATTTTGTCTTTACGTACTTGTTCGAATACATCTACAAACGCTTGCTGTACACACTCTCCTGCATCGTTTGCATCAGCACTCATGGTAACGACAAGATAATCTTCTAACCTTCCAATTACTTCTGAAACAAGTTCATTGGCCTTAGAATCATTACCGCTTTGTAGAGCTTTAACTAGCTCTGAATAATCAACTCTCGCTTTTGTCAATTAAAAGACTTCAATCGTTATGGTTTAACTATTGCTATTTCATTAGCTATTTATCCTTGAATATAAAACTAAGTAACTGACATCAAAAACCTTTTTTTAACTAATTCTAGGGCGATTATCCTTTTAATATTAATTATTTTTAATATTTTTTTGCAACTAAAATATTTTTAACACTAGATTAATGGTGTAACAAACAAACAAATTTTTACTCTTACTGTGGAGTATAAAAGTGGTTAAAAATTTAACCAACCAAATAAAAGAACATTGAAGGATTTGTAACAATTGGAAGTGAACTTCCTCTTGTACTTAACTATTAATTTATCAAATAAACAATTACATCAATATCATGAAATCATTTAAATCTCTTTTCGCACTACTTGCTATCGCTTCTCTTTCTTTCGCTTGTGCTTCGGTTACCGACGCTAGTTTAATGGATGAGCCGAATGAGCCTACGATCGAAAATACTGCTGCTCCGGCTAATGCTGTCTTTGGTGACGACACTTCTAAACCAATCATCACTAAGCCGAAAATGTGATCCGTCACTAATTCATTAATTACCATAAATCTCTACACAAAAAAACATTACATACATCATGAAATCATTTAAATCTCTTTTCGCCCTACTTGCTATCGCTTCTCTTTCTTTCGCTTGTGCTTCGGTTACCGACGCTAGTTTAATGGATGAGCCGAATGAGCCTACGATCGAAAATACTGCTGCTCCGGCTGATGCTGTCTTTGGTGACGACACTTCCAAACCAATCATTACTAAGCCAAAAATGTGATGTATTTGTCCTGTTAATTCTGATCTAAGAGCATTAATATTCAATTCAACTTTTTCAATTATGCTCTTTACACTACTATTAACTTATTTATTACCTTCCCAGCCCATCGATCCTTACATATCGATAACAAATCAAGCGAATACTTATATAGAGTATATTAAACTGGACACGCAAAAGGACCTTAGTTTTTGGGCATTAAATGAATTATATAGCTCCAGCTGTGAGGTAAACAAAAATGTAAGTAGAGCTATTGGACAATCCGCTTCTTCTTTTCTGCAAAGAATATTTTCTGATTTTGAGTGTACTACTAAAGAAAACGAAGATTCATTAAAATTTGAGCGGCTCGAGTATTATGCAATAGAAACAGGTTCTTTTTCCACCTTAATTAACATTCTATCTTTAACCAGACCCAAAGGTAAATTAAACTCTACTTATTCAAAATTCTTAGATCGGTGGCAACAAAGTCTTTCAAGTGACCAAATTCAGTTAGCTGAAGCTGTAAAAGACAGAAATAACATTTCTTTAACTGAAATAAATACCGAGTCCAAACTATTCATTTTATACTCCTTACTTTTTAGTGAATTCGTTAACAACTATTTCACTGCTGATGAGTTTACAATCATTATCACATACTTGAATAATACCCAACAAACTGATATTACTGATTTTGACCGTTCCATATTGAATTTTAATCTAGTAAAAGCCGCCTATGAAACCAACCGATATATATTAATTTCCAATAAATTTAATGAGTTAATTGCCTCTGAACTATATCCTCATTCTGAAAAGAAAGTAGGCGTTTTTAGTGGTTTAGATTTTGCTTTAAGTTACATCGGAAACTATTCTGAGTCTTTATATCTTCAACGAAACATTCTGATCCCTCTCTCTAGGTACTACGATCAAAAAAGCAGAACCGATTTTGTATTATTACAGCAAAGCGCAAACCTTTACAACTTAGGAAAGTATGAAGATGCAAAACAGATTCTTGAAGATCTTTATAATGATCCGAACTCAACCATTCCAAAATCACAGCTATACAACAATTTATCACTCTGCTATAAGCAATTAGGTCAAAAAAATGAGTACACACAATTTTTATTAAGAGCGATTCAGCAAGCAGAGAATGAAAAAAAACCAGATGACAATTTTTATAAAGTAAAGCTTGGGCTATATCAGAATCTTTTTGTTTACTACAATTCTATTGGTGACTCGACTAGTGCCATGCCTTATATCCGAAAAGCTCAAAATTTAGCCGAACTTAACAATGACCAATTTGAATTGGGCTCAATACATTTCTATCTAGGCGATTATTATTTAGAGCGGTTTAACGATTTTGATAAAGCATTAATTCAATTCAATATAGCTCAAACCTTGTTTACCTCAAGTCAAAACTATCTAAACAATAAGTTATTACTCAGCAAAAAAATAGAACTACTCATTGAAATTGATTCTTTACAAGAAGCTCAAAAAACGATTCAAGAAGTAAAAAATATTGCCTCCGAAAGTTCTGATACTCCTCAATATTTAGAAGCGCTAATATTTGAAGGGAACATCGCTGTTAAACAAAATAACCTGGATAAAATTCAATCTTTTATCGATGAAATTAAAGTGTACTCTTTAGAAGATCTTGAGTTTGAAGTACTTGTCCGTTATTTCAACCTCCAAGCAACATTATTCTATAAGAAAAGTCTTTACAGAGAAGCTTATGTTTATCTCAAGCCAACATTAAATCAAATAATTGAGCGGGCAAAAGGAAGTGTAGAATCAGAAACAGGGTTCTGGTCGGTCAAAAAAGAGTATCTTGATTCTTTTGAGCTAATGATGTCTATACTAAAAAAACTAGATTACACAGCTGAATCCATCGTATTTCTTGACAAGCTAAAGACTATAAATGATGCTTCGCTTTATAATAACCCGTTACTTAAAGCATCAAAACTATCCGAAAAAGAATTAGCTGAAGAGAAGAAATTAATAGCCAGAATTCAGAATCTTAGAACTGAATATTTAAGTGCTGATGAGAATTCAAAACAAGCTCTAAAAACTGAGATAGACAAACTCTCTGCACAGAGACAATTGCTCACCAACAAAGTTATTAAATCTAGTCCGGAATCGGATCTACCCATTTGGAAAGTACAACAGCAGATGAATACTGAAGAGTTAATTCTTCATTATACAGAACTGAATAATAAGCTCTATGTAAGTTCTATCTCAAAACAAAACTTAGATCTTTATATAATAGATATAACCAATGATATAGATTTGGCGCTAAAAGAAGCTGCTAATGGGCTCGCTGCAGGAAAAACTTCATTATCTTCTTTATTTAAAGTATACAATCTCCTACGATTGAAAAATATCCCTGAAGGGATAACACAAATTACCGTTATTCCTGATAACGAATTATACAGAATACCTCTTGATGTACTACCTACAGAAAAACCGAATTCCGCCCATAGCTTCGGAAGTACAAATTATATGATCGAAGATTACAGCTTTAAATATTTCACTTCCCTGAAAGACTATTTGGAAAATAACAGAAATGCCCAAGGAAATTTAGAGACCGATTTTTCTGCATTTGCTATATCTTATTTCGATGATTTTCCTGAAACATTACCATCACTCCCTTTTGCTACTCAAGAGGCCAGAGAAATTCAAAGAGTACTTACTTCTTTTGAAGATAAGAAAGTGTTTACAGGCAATGGCGCAACTGAACAAGCTTTTCAAACTCAACTTAATACTTCGAAAATTCTACATGTTGCAACTCACAGTGAAGTATCCTCAAGAGACCCTTTATTCTCCACTATTTACTTAAAATCTGCAGAGTCTAAAGGCACAGAAGGTAATGCCTTATACGCTTATGAATTATTTGACAATCAATTAGAAAATGATCTCATAATGTTAAATTCCTGTAGCTCAGGAACCGGAAGTTACCTTCAGGGTACCGGCATTATGGGAATCAGTAGAGCTTTAAGATATGCTGGAGCAAAAAGCCTTGCACTGAATCTGTGGGAAGTTAATGATAAAATAGCTGCTGATTTTGCTACTAATTTTTATGCTCACATAAATCAAGGTTATTCGAAAAGTGATGCTATGAGATTAGCAAAGATTAACCATATAAAGACCGGTAGTGCAGATCCACATTATTGGGGAGCATATACTTTAATTGGGAACTCTAATCCTATCATAAAAAAACCAGCAAGCTCACAGTTTGTATTACCATTATTGATAACTGTGGGCTTGCTGGTTGGTTTTAAAGTCAGAAAAAAATCTATTGAATAAAATATAGATAGATTACTTATCCATTGCATTTAAAGCATTAATATAGCTCTTGGCAATACGGCTATAATCTCTGTCAAGATCGTAAGTATTTTGGAATGCGATTTTGGCTTCTTCCAATTGATCTAACTGAAAGTAAGAATTAGCTAGTAACCAATAAGCCTTTTCTAGAGTACTTTCTGAAATACCTGATTGCTCAGTTGCAGTTTTAAAATTGGAAGCAGCGTCGCTGTATTCTCCCAAATTATATTGAATAGAGCCTAAAGTGATAGAAAACTCTGCTATCAGGTTAGGATCTTCTTCATTAGTTAGCTCATTGCTAAGAAGCTCTTTGGCTTCCTGAGTACTGCCATCTGCAGCAAGTTGAATAGCTTTTTTGATAACCTCGTTAGTAATGCTTGAAGAAACTCCTACATCACTTCTCACGATATCAAGTCCAATCTCCGGAATTGGAGATTTAGGCGAAGAATTTTCTGTTGAATAATTCATCACACCAAGAACCCCAACAAAAATTACTACAGCTGCTGCAGTAACATAACTTGCATATTTTCTGAGCTGGATTGCAATTCCAGGAGTTTTACTTTCTCTCTTTTCTTCTATTATAGCCTTAAGATTGGCAACACTCTTCATATAGTCCAAATAATACCCATCTTGAATTAATTCAATCCATAAAGCATCGATTTCTTCTTCGGATAGCCGCCCGTTTAAGTATAGATCTATTTTTCTCTCTAGATCTTTATTAAGATTATTTTGAATCATTATTATTTACCTTTTAAATGCTTTCACAAATAGTTTATATTCCAAAACCGATCATTTCAGCATGGTTTTGTACCATTATTTTAGGAAAGAAGTTTTTTTTAGTTCTTTCCGTTCGCTAACAAGAGCATCTAACCTATTGTTTGTTACAGCTGTCGCCATAATAAAACATTAGAAAATCTTAAGAAATAAAACCTTATTTAATTCCTTTTTCAAATAAATGTTTTATCCTTACCGAAGATACGTTTTAAAACTGATCCAAGTCTTTATGAAAACAGCTTATTTTACACCTCTACTTTTTTTAACACTAATATTATTAAGTGCATGCAAAAATAAAGTGGTAATGTCGGTCAGCGGATCTGTTGACTATCTCGGAGAAGCTAATATATCAGTTTCGGAACAACCTCTTCATTACAAGTATTCCCCCAAAAAAATATATAGTGTAACTCATAAAGAAAATGGTGCTTTTAAGATCGATATACCGATTTCTGTGAACCGAAAGTTGATCTTTACTATTGATGATCAATCACTTTCTCTGATTGCAGACCCAAATGATAAGCTAAACCTTACTATTTCTCGAGCGTCTTTTCCTCTGGATACAGATTTTAATTCGATTCATAAAGATGATTATGAAGCATACAAAAACTATTTGAGTGAAACAGACGGTCTGGATAAACTCATTGAAAAAGAGATGAACAATTTTAAAGCGGGTCTGGATAATTCAGCTTTGGAACTAAGCAACAAAAAAATAAATATTGCTGAAAAACACCTTATGGGGACCCATTTTGAACACCTCATTCTAAAGACAAAAGGTGAACTCTTAGTGAATAAGATTAAATCTGTGGAATACAGATTAGGTAAAACCGGATTTGAAGCTGACTTGGAAAGAACACGCATTCTAGAGCAAGCAAAGACTGACGATTTCTTCACTTTAGAATCTTTAGAATCTCAACGTGCAGGAATACGGGACGTCACACATTACTATGCACGTACTTTTGGAATCTATGACAGCGTGAATAACGTATACGGTAAAGATCTCGCTGAATATGATATCAAAAGGCTTGCCTATGAAGAACTGAATGAAAAACGCTTGGAAGTGATCGAGTACATAGAAGATCGAAAAGCCAAAGCGTACGCAAAAATGTTTTTAGTAGCAGAGCGAATTGGAGAAGTTGAACTATCAAAAGCCGAGCCAAGCTACCGATCTTACCTTGAAGAATACGCCGAATTCACTGAATACACTGAGTTTTTAACGTATTTCTATGACGAGATTAAATCCGTTTCACCTGGTGAGCCTGCCAAGTCTTTTGCTCTAAAAGATAAAGAGGGAAATACACATACATTGGAAGATTATAAAGGCAAGTATGTATTACTAGATTTTTGGGCTGGTTGGTGTCAACCTTGCTTGGATGAATTTCCTGTAATGAGAGATATATATAACGACTTTAGTAGGGAAGATTTTGAAATTATTGGTATTTCTACGGAAATTGATAAAGATGTTTGGAGAGCAGATATTGAAAAATTCGAGAATCCATGGCCTCAACTTTATGGTGGTAATGGATTTGATCAGGAAACGTTTAAAGCATATAAAGGTGGTGGAATTCCATTTTATATTCTAATTGATCCGGATGGAAACATTGCCCGATATAATGATATTAGAGCAACGTTCAATTTAAGAGAAGTATTAAACGAGCTTATTGATGAATAAATCTATATATAAATTTCAGTTCTTAATCTTAGTAACAGCACTTTTTATTAACTCGTGCAGTTCTGAAAAGCCAGCTGAAAAAACCACTTCATTTACTGATAAACAACTCGGACAAATGTTGGTAGTAGGTTTTCGAGGAACTGAAATTAATGCCGAAAGTCCAATTGTTCGGGATATAAAGGAGAGAAATTTAGGAGGGGTCATTCTATATAGTTACGACTACCAAACTAAATCCTATAATAGAAATATTGAATCTCCTGATCAGCTCTTAAAATTAAATAGTGCTTTGGTTGGGTATTCTATAAACCCTCCCTTTATTTCTGTAGAACATGATGGAAGCGAGCACTCAGCATTGCACAATTTATATCCATCTATGGAAAATATTTTTGAGCAAAACTCTTTTTCAGATACGCTTGAAGTAATAAATAATTCCAGACGATTTGCTCAGGAATTTATGGTTGTTGGAATAAATACAAACTTTCATCCACGATTGGATCTGAAAACTAAAGAATCATCCAATGCTGCATTGATTTCTTACGATCCACAAAAAGTCACAGAAATCTCTAACCTGATTCTGGATGAATACGAAACCGAAAAATTGTTAAGCGTTCCTAAATACTTTCCAGGCTATACTGTTGATTATAATCCAACTGATTCAACAGACAATATAACTTCATCCTGGTCTGAAGATTTTCTGACTCCGTACAAAAACCTGTTTGAACAACGAACCATCAGAGCAATCCAAGTCTCCCATGCTACTAACGCACATATCGATTCCTCCTGGCCCGGCACTTTCTCTCATTCAACTGTTTCAGGTTTGCTACGTGACTCTCTTGGATTTGAAGGTGTGGTATTCTCTGATGACCTTCAAAAACCCATAATCACCTCGAATTATGATCTGGAAACCTCAATTCTACAATCAATAAATGCCGGAGTAGATGTCTTGGTATTTGGAAACAATTTTAAATACGATGAAGATATAGCAAAGAAAGCTATTGCCATCATTCAAAAATTATTGAAAGAAGGAAAGATCAAACCCGAAACAATAGAAGCTGCTCTGTCAAGAATTGACCAACTTAAACAAGATGTAATTGCCGAGCTCTGTACATGCCTGACTACATAGAAAGAACAGCACAATTTGTTCAAAACCAACTTGAAGGAGAAGGTTCGGGTCATGATTGGTGGCATATTTTAAGAGTGTGGAATATGTCAAAAAGATTGGCTTCAGAAGCAACCGATCCTATTTCAACTCTCGTTATTGAACTAGCTGCGTTGTTACATGATATTGCAGATCACAAGTTCCATAATGGAGATTTAAGTGTCGGACCTAAAGTAGCCTCTGAATGGTTGCACTCTATTAAGGTTGATAAGGAAGTGATCGATCATGTATCTGATATCATCAAAGACCTTTCATTTAAAGGAGCTGAGGTTGCTACACCGATGAAAACCATGGAAGGCAAGATCGTCCAGGATGCCGATCGTTTGGATGCCATCGGAGCCATCGGAATTGCCCGCGCCTTTGCTTATGGCGGATATAAATCCCGGGAATTATATAACCCGAATATAGAACCTGTTTCGCATACCAGTTTTGAGGCATACAGAAAGGATGAAGGTCACACGATTAACCATTTCTATGAAAAGCTTTTTCTCCTGAAAGACCGAATGAATACCAAATCCGCCAAAAAAATAGCTGCAGAACGACATACTTTTATGAAAGAATATGTAGATCGTTTCTTACAAGAATGGGATGGAAATCAATAAGATCTCTTTTGCATTTATTTTAACACTGTAAGTTTTTTGCTCACTTTCTGTCCAAGTGCTTCCAGAGCATAGAAATATACACCTGATGAAAAGCCTGTCGCATTCCAGCTAACACTGAAATTACCTGCCGAACTATTTTCATCAACAAGAACTGATACCAATCTTCCGGTAATATCGTACACTCTGATCGAAACTCTTCCCGGCTTATCTAAACCATAATTTATCGTTGTAACCGGATTAAAAGGGTTAGGGTAATTCTGACTGAGAGAAACATTTTTGGGAAGTTCATCGAACAACTCTTCTTCATTGCTTACTGAAACATCCGAATTTGATTGTCCCGGTGTTCCATATGAGCTTGAAGCAGCCCAATTTTCGCCTAATGAATTATCAAAACCTGGATTTGTTAAGGCTAGAGTTGCCCCCATCCCATCTGCTTCAACCGGCCAGGGAGCTTTGTCGTTGTAAGTTAGCTCATCTACAATTGCTCCGTTTGAATCGAATAATCGAATTAATTCGCCATCGCCTGATAAGCCAAAATCCATATCCCCAATTTTGTTTTGAACATCAGGAAAAAGTTCTCTGAACAGTGAATCTTTTCTGGTAAGCACTAAATAACTATCAGCAGCAAGAATAGTCCCTGTCGGAAAAGTAAACTTATGCTCATCATCAGAATCAGAAAAATACCATCCTGACATATCAATGTTCTGGTTTGAGTTGTTATAAAACTCAACCCAATCTTCCGGATCAAAATCGTCTGCTGATCTGTAATTGATCTCATTTATCACAATACCGGTAGAGCTGATCTCATTTCTCCTGAAGTGAGCGGTAAGTGAAGTATTCTCTGTAATCGAAACAGCTTTCGACTTTTCTGAACCACTCAGTGCCCCACTCCATCCAATAAAGGTATATCCCGGATTTGCTACAGCTTTCACATTCGCCGGAATGGAATTATATATAAGCCCATATTCCAGTTCATCAGATCGTATTCCTTCTATATACACTTGCCCGGCTTCTGCAGGTGCTACAATGGTCTCTAAACTGTTCAACCTTGTAAGATCAAAATGATCCATTAAATGCATTTTTGCATAATCTTTTCTTTCACTAATAAACTCTTCGATTACACCAAGATGTTTTTCCCAATCCATATTTCTACCAAGTCGGAATGACTTAGTCCATCTGTCCATGTGACGTGGAATCTCGGATTCGATCAGACTCGCCGTACTATCAATAAAACTCATCATCCTTGAAGATTCGAAAGTTGTATGAATATGCATACTATACCGTTGGATAAACTTATTCTTGAAATCCGGGTTGTTAAGCAAACTTCGAAATAAAAAAGTAGCCCACGCAGGGTTTTCGTACTCTGTATTAGATGTTGAAGTCAGCTTATTTAACATATTCGTATCATAAACGCCTCTTGAATGACTTCCCATTGACATATCCACATCATATAAAAGCCATTTCCAT
>TARA_R110001632_G_scaffold124451_3_pt1 | contig 14600 bp, 3 predicted proteins | sample TARA_R110001632 | Tara Oceans TARA_R110001632 (sample SAMEA4398266) | marine metagenome | biome: Polar Biome; feature: [SRF] surface water layer (ENVO:00010504); material: water (ENVO:00002006), including particulate matter (ENVO:01000060) such as... | depth 5 m
ATAGGTATAATCTAATACGACATTTGCAAATTCTTTATTTACTTCTTCAGAGATGTTATGTAACTCTGAACTTAACTTATCGCTTCCAATTAAATAAATATAATTTCTATCACCTTCACGTTTTGGATCGATACGACCAACCATATCAATATTTAAGTTTGCAACCGTATTTGTTAGAGGTACTAAAGGATCATAATCTGTGTAATATCTAGAACCTAATAGTCCTTTTTCTTCACCCGTTACATGTAAGAAGATAATAGAACGCTTAGGTCCATGGCCTTTATCCGCAGCAGTTTTAAATGCTTCAGCAATTTCCAATAAAGAAACAGTTCCTGAACCATCATCATCAGCACCATTATAAACAACTCCATCAGCATTCATACCAACATGATCTAAATGAGAAGAAATGATAATATATTCGTCTGGTTTTTCAGAACCTTTAATAATTGCAGCAACGTTTTCAGAAGGCTTTGATTCAGATGAAGCCGTAAAGTTCATCTCAAATTTTGTAGCTATCGTAGCAACTTTTGTAGATTTATTGATATCACTAACAAAAGCTTCACCCATTTTCTCACTGATTAAGAAATGATAAATTTCTGGATCAGCATCTTTTTTTACAGGTAAATACATAAGGTTACTACCGCCTCGACTTTTATATGACTTTGAATACCGATTAAATAGATTCGTATCCATAAAGAATAATGCTTTAGCTCCATTCTTTTTAGCCGCATTTCTTTTTGCTGAAATTGCTTGACGTCCGTTAGACCATTTAGAAGCTTTTTTATCTCCTGTTAATACATTGTTGCCAGTAGCATCTTTCGGTTCACCACCTCTAACAACAACAATTTTTCCTTTTACATCAAGGCCTGTGTAGTCAGAGTATTTATCATCATCAATTCCATATCCAAGGTAAATAACTTTAGTAGCAGCAATTGTTCCAGAAGCTGCAGCTGTCATAGAAATATAATCATCAAAATAATTAAATGACTTTCCATTGACTGACATCGTAACAGTTGGCGTTTTAACAATGCTTAAAGGTACATTTTGAAAATAGTTTCCTTCAGTAACAGAATTAATCCCTAAGGTTTCATACTCTTTTTTAAGATACTCAACAGCTTTCTTTTGCCCAGCATCTCCTGTATTACGCCCTTCGAATTCATCTGAAGCATAAATGTATAAATGTTCTTTTAATTCGTCTTGCGAAATGGTACTTGCATACCTTACGATATCTTCTTTAGTCGCTTCTTTTTTACAAGAAAATGCGATAAATAAGATACTTACTAATAGTAGTGTTTTTTTCATTTTATAATGTCGTTAGTTTTAAGAATCACGATATTACAAAAAAGAATGAATGGAGTAATTAAAAGCTTTTACTTTAACATTATTTAACAAAAATTCATGAGTTATAGACTCTCTTTCAAAACCTTAATTTCATCCCTAAGTTTAGCAGCTACAATAAAATCTAAGGCTTTTGCCGCTTCTTCCATGTGCTTTCTTTTGTCTCGGATTCGTTTTTCTATTTCAGATTTTGGTAAGTATTGTAAATCTTGTTCCGCAGCTTCTTTTATGGCAGAATTGTATTGATACGATGCAACTGCTTTTCTAGATAAAGTATCGTCTATTTTTTTATTAATCTGAGTGGGAGTGATGCCATTTTTTGTATTGTAAAGCACTTGCTTTTCTCGTCTTCTAGTGGTTTCATCTATTGTTAACTGCATACTTTTGGTAACTTTATCAGCATAGAGTATTGCTAATCCATTTACATTTCTCGCAGCTCTACCAATAGTCTGAGTTAAAGAACGATGTGAACGTAAAAAACCTTCTTTATCGGCATCTAAAATAGCAACTAAGGAGACTTCAGGTAAATCTAAACCTTCACGTAGAAGATTTACTCCAATTAAAACATCAAAGATTCCTTTACGTAAATCTTGCATAATTTCTACACGCTCTAAGGTATCAACATCGGAATGTATATAACGACATCGAATGGATATTCGACTTAAATACTTAGTCAATTCTTCTGCCATTCTTTTGGTCAATGTTGTGACTAATGTTCGTTCGTCTTTTTCTACTCTAATTTGAATTTCTTCTATTAAATCATCTATTTGATTTAAACTGGGACGTACTTCAATTTCTGGATCTAATAAACCAGTAGGGCGAATAACTTGCTCTACAAAAACACCTTCTGTATTTTGCAATTCGTAATCAGCGGGTGTTGCGCTTACATAGATGGTTTGATTTTGTATCGCTTCAAATTCTTCAAATTTTAAAGGTCTATTGTCCATGGCAGCTGGCAATCTAAAACCGTATTCTACTAAGTTTTCCTTTCTACTTCTGTCACCACCATACATGGCATGAGTTTGAGGAATGGTTACGTGACTTTCGTCAATAATCATTAAATAATCATCAGGAAAGTAATCTAATAAACAGAAAGGTCTTGTACCAGCTTCTCGTCCATCTAAATATCTCGAATAGTTTTCAATTCCAGAACAATAGCCTAATTCACGAATCATTTCTAAATCAAATTCAGTTCTTTCTTTTAATCTTTTCGCCTCTAAATGTTTTCCTATTTCTTTAAAATAATCTACTTGCTTCACCATATCTTCTTGGATTTGATGAATGGCGTTTTGTAAAACATCCGGTGAGGTCACAAATAAATTTGCTGGATAAATGGTAAGGCTTTCAAATTTCTCTAAAACTTGATTGCTTACTAAATCGATGGATTCTATTTCTTCAATTTCATCACCAAAAAAATGAATTCTAAATCCGTTTTCACCATAAGAAGGAAAAATGGTCACTACATCACCTTTTACTTTAAAGGTTCCGCTTTTTATTTCTACATCGGTTCTAGAATACAAACTAGTGACTAATTGATGTAAAAATTTCGTTCTTGAGATTACCTGACCAACTTCAACAGGAATCACATTTTTCTTAAATTCTACCGGATTTCCAATTCCGTACAAACAAGAAACCGAGGCAACCACTAAGACATCTTTTCTTCCTGAAAGTAGGGAAGAGGTGGTGCTTAATCGAAGTCGTTCTATGTCTTCATTGATAGACAAATCTTTTTCGATATAGGTTCCTGTAACTGGTATATAGGCTTCTGGTTGATAATAATCATAATAAGAAACAAAATATTCGACAGCATTTTCAGGAAAAAATTGCTTGAATTCAGAGTACAATTGAGCCGCTAAGGTTTTATTATGAGCTAAAACCAGTGTAGTTTTATTTGTTCTTTCTACCACATTGGCAACCGTAAATGTTTTTCCAGAACCTGTAACACCTAAAAGTGTTTGATACTTTTCTTTAGCGTTTATTCCTTCAGTAAGTTGTTTGATGGCTTCTGGTTGATCTCCAGTAGGTTTGAACTCAGATTGTAGCTTAAAATCCATTCCATAAAAATACAAAGGTTTTTGATTTTAGGGAATGGAAAATTGAAATATAATTAGGAACTTTTTATCTCCTCAATAAAGCGAAGTTTCTTGTTTCAACTCGAACTTTTCCATTTCTGTCGATAAGTTCTACTCGAACCCAGTAATCATTTGAAGCGACTACTTTTCCGTTATACAAACCATTCCATCCAGGATGATCTAGCGTAAAATCTGCAATAAACTTCCCATATCGATTAAAGATGGATATTTTACTAGAGGGAAAGAATTCTGAGGAAACACCTCTAACTGTCCAAGTATCATTTTCTCCATCGTTATTTGGGGTGAAGAATTTAGGAAGTTCAATAACCGCAACTTCAAGTTCAGATTCGCCACAACCATTTTTATCACGCACAAGAATGATATAAATGCCACCTCTGAGGTTTCTAAAAGAAGGTTCATCTTGATAATCATAGACAATATTTCTATCCTTGTCTAATAATGCAAATTCATACTCTCCGATTCCTAAATTTCCATTGAGATTATTGATATAAATTTGATTGTTATCATCTCCATCATCAATTACGATATCATCTTCTGTGATGGTAGCCGAAACAGATTCTGATACTTCTATCTCTTTCGTTTTTGAACAATTAGTTCCGTCTGTATTGGTGGCAGTCACACTGTAAGTTCCACCTAGAGTAACCGTAATTGTTTCTCCAACAATAGTATTACCATTTGGATCGATCCAGAAATAATCATAAGTGTCAGCAGGGTTTTCAACACCTAATTCTAAGTTGTCACTATTGAGACAAATAAATTGTGGAGTGCTAACTTCAAATTCTGGTAATGAATTGATAATAATATCGAAGCTATTTGCAAAAACAAAACACCCAGTATTTCTATTAACGATTCTTACATAGATAGTTTGTGTATTGGCTGTTGAATTGCTGTAAGGAAATGTTAATTGGTTGCTGCCTGAATTTGCATCATTCATACTTTCATAAAAAGTAACTTCAAAATCGTTTATATTTTGATTGCTTCCTAAGATGATAGAAATCTGACTTTCTAAATCAATATTTTGCACAAAACCATTGGTGTCATCGCCATCAAAATCGTCATCACAAATTTCTATATTATTCGGTTTAAGAATGTTTGGCGCTAGGTTTATAATCACTTCAAATGAAACCCCTGAAACTGAACAGAGAGTTTGAAGATTTACCATACGAATAAATATAGTTTGGTTAAACGCTACTGTATTGGTAAAAATCCCTGTGATTGGATTGTTTCCATTTTCTGCATCCGATTGAGTTGTGTGATAAGAAATTTGGAAATTTACAGGATCTTGGCTTCCAAGAATTTGACTAGTTAGAACCTCTAAATTAATATTTTGAGAAATTCCATCAGTATTAGAACCATCTGCACCATCATCACACACAATTAAACTTTCTGGAATATTTATTTCAGGTAAAGGGTTTACAATCAGGTCAAAAGTAATCGTAATATTTGTACAATTTGTGTTTGTATTGGTTACGTTTGTGTAGATCGTTTGTAGATAAGGAGTTGTGTTTTCAAATGAACTTGTATTTGTAATCGCGTTAATTCCTTGCTCTGCATCGCTGAGACTTGTATAGTAATTAACGGGATAAATATTGGCGTCTAAGGTTCCTAGAATTATAGATGTTTGACTTTCTAAATTAAAACCGTTTACAATTCCATCAGTATTATTATTATCACATAATTCTAAATTTGATGGAGTATTAATATTGGGTTGTGGATTTATTATAATATTGAAAAAGTTTTGTGTATTTGTACAACCAGTATCATTATTAATTACTCGAGTGTAAATAGTTTGCTGATTAGCTATTGTGTTTGTAAAAGGAGAATTTATAGGATTGTTATTGTTGATTGCATCTATATTTGATTCATGAAAACTAACAGAGAAATCAAGAGGGTCAAGGCTTCCTAAGATTTGTGGAATATAAGTGTCAAGATCAATTCCTGAGATGATTCCATCGGCATTATCATCACAAAACTCTTGGTCATTTAAGGATTGTATTGAGGGTTCAGGATTAATGATTATTTGAAAACTTCCATCATCGGTTAAACAACCTGTTGTAGAATTGAGAACTCTTATATAAATGGTTTCATTAAAAGCTGTAGTATTTGCGTATGGACTACTAAGTGAATTATTTCCTGTTGTTGCATCTGATGGTAAAATGTGAAAACTAACTTGATGTATATTTGAATCTTGACTTCCTAAAATTTGGGGTATTAGAGTATCTAAATCAATATTTTGTACAAAACCATTTTGTGCAGATCCATCTGATATATCGTCACAAACGATAATATCATTGACATTATTACTAGTTGGAATTTGAACGGCAATCAAATCAAATACAACACCAGTAACAAAACAACCAGTATTATTATTAATAATTCTTGCGTAGATTGTTTGTTGATAAGCAATAGTATTATCAAAAGAGTTCGTATTGGTAATAGGATTTATTCCGTTTCTTGCGTTATTTAAGTCGGTAAAATAAGAAACGGAAAATATTGAAGGATTTTGACTTCCTAAAATTTCTGAGTTTCTACTGTCTAAATTAAAGCCTTGTACAAAGCCATCTGTATTATCATCACAAATTTCCATATCAGTAACTTGATTGATCTGTGGAACATTATCTACATTAAGTTCTATGTATGGACCAAATCCTCCAACACAAGCATTGGTCAATAGATTGTCAACACGGACATAGATTTGTTGAGAGTTAGGAGAACTAATATTTCTATAATTACTAGGATCAGAAATTGGATTTTGTTGTGTCTGTGCATCTTGCTGCGTCTGATAATAAGAAACAGCTAATTGTTGATTGCTAGGGAATAAATTTAGAATATCGTTTGTAACAGAACTAAAATTGAAAGTAGCAATACCATCCGTATCATTGTTATTGGCTGTGTCATTTCCATTACTATCTAAGAAATCATCACAGGTATTAAATACTCTGGAGAAACCACTTGGTATTTGAGAAGTTGCAACTAAAAGATTGATTGAAGTAATAGTAGCACAACCAAAACTAGAAGTTACTCGCACCCAAATAATTTCATTAGTTACCGTTGTATTTGTATAGGTTGTTATGTTGTTGATAGAGTTAGTTTCGTTTAGAGCATCATTTTGAGATGTATAAAATGCAAAAGTTTCATTGGTGTAATTCATTGATAATTCTGGTACCGCATCCATGAGATTGAAAATGCTAAAACCATCAGTGTTATCATCACATTGCACTAATTGTAATGTTGAATCTACTATAGGAAGCGGATTTATATTAAGTGTAATTTCATTACTTACAGAACCACATGAATTACCTGTTCTTTCTAATAAAACTCTATATAGATATCCATCCAAAGAGATGTTTGTGGTAACAATAGTTAAAGTGTTAGAATTTACACCAGTGTAATTAGTACTATTATTTACATCGGACCAATTAGTTCCATCAGTACTTACTTGCCATTGGTAAACATCGGCAGTTGTGTCTATAAATATGGTAGCAGTTTCACCCTCACAAAACTCAACATCATCAAAAGAACTATTTAATTCGATTGGCGCATAGTTTACATAGTTTGCATTTGGAATTGTATAACCATCTGAAGCATTGATTACTTTACCACTGCTATCAACCTGAATAGGAGAGGAGGATAAAATTCCATCATTATCATCATCTGTAAATCCAGCTTCAAGAACATCTAAACATAAATCATTATCGCTATCTAATTCTGTAGCATTGATATATATGTCATTATCTGTATTAGCAATGGTATAATTTAAAATAAAACTATCAGGATTCGTTTCCAAAAGATCTACCAATCCATTTACTCCAGAAGTTGTGTTAGCATTGTCTATAACACCATCTAAATCTGCATCTGGCAAATTATGATTGGCTTCAAAGAGATCAAAAATTCCATCGTTATCACTATCTAAGTCTAAGTAATCTGGAATTCCATCTGCATCAGTATCTGCAGGTATAACACCTGCATTATTAAAAACATCATCCAATCCATCAAAGTTTGAATCGTTATTTGTTAATGAAATTATACGACCCTTAGCCTCTATTAAATCGATAATTCCATCATTGTCACTATCTAAATCAAAACTGTCTTCATTTCCATCATTATCTGAATCTAAGCCAAAACAAGTAAGGCTTATATTTCCTTGAAAAGTAGATTGAGTCGTTGTATTGCTTAATCGATGTCTAAAAATGACGTAGTTTACCCTACTAGCAACAAATTGAAATGGAGTTGTACCATTTGGACTTGGATTGTATCGAAACCGAATTTCTGATGTTGAGAAATTATCAACTCCAGTTTCAAAGATTCCGTCAAAATCTGTATCCACTAAAATTGTATTATCTGGGTCTAATAAGGTAATGTTTTGTTCAGAAGGGCCAATGATAATGCTAAACGTTTCTCCAGAAGTAGCGGTGTGACTGTATCCTAATTTTTCTCTAAACAGAAGATTTATTGGGTCTTGAAAATCAATTCTATATTCAACTTCAGCATCAATAGCATTTCCGATGGTTGAGGTAAAATCCCCGTTAGTTTGTGAAATAAAATCAGTTGTATTTCCAGAGCTACTATTGGTGCTTAATACACCTTCTGCAAATGTTTCATCGGTAGTTCCGTCTTGAAAGATAAGATTAGGTTGATTATAGTCAGAAAGATCTAAAATAACATCGCCTCTAGATTCATCACAATTAAGAATTCCATCATTGTCAATATCAATATCTACATTATCTATTACAGAATCTCCATCAAAATCATCTGGACAAACGCTTACCCGAACAGCTGCAGAATTATAAGTTAAGCCAGAACATGTAATAGTTCCTACTAATCGATAACCTCCTGGAAGTAGCGGTTTAAAGATACCCGTGGTTTCACCAGTTCCAACAAAACCGTTACCATCATCATATTGCCACTCAACGGTATCAAATACATCTATATTAAATGCTTCTAAAGTAATATTAGGAATACAATTTCCTGCAGCAGTAACATCGAGATTAAAGTCTATTTCTGGAGCTGAAGGAAATCCTGAGTAGAAACTACCTGAGGTTGCAACTCCGTTAAAATTAAAATAAGCACAATACAATTCGCCATTACTTTCTACAGAAACATTATTATTTAACCCTAAGACTTTATAGGTTACATAATCAGGATTTCCATCCACATCAAAAGGTCCGGCAGGACTAAAATTTGCAATAGGTTGATTATTAATTTCAACTATAGATCCTTTGTTAGTTACGATGGTAATTCCACCATTATACTGTGTGGTTCCAATATTTTGAATATTTGCAATGCTATTTAAATCTCCTCTATTATTACAGCTTAGCGGCGGAACAAAAAACATTCCTTGATTAGGTTCGTTATTTCCATTTCCACCAACACCTTGATAAGCGAATATGTTTTTTGAGGTATTTACATACATATTTCCATTTGTATTGTAATAATTACCTTCAATCAAATGATACTCTCCTGCATTAATGGTTGCTATAATTCCACCACCATTAATTGTGATTTCTGTATCGTTTTCATGTGCTACAATTAATATGTTTTCAAAACTATCTGCACCATCACCTCTTACAAAAATATATTCGTTTCCTACATTTGAAAAATCGACTATCTGGTCTATTCCATAATCTCTTCCGTTACCATTGTGAAAACTACCATTGGCAGAGCCAGCGTTCATGACAATAGGTTTATCAGACTGAATTAATGTACCAATAAGACCATCTCTATTAATAATGTTCTCATTACTATTGGTAGCAACTACATAACTTTGACCTTCATTTAAATTGATATTGATAGGGAAACTTCCTGTATAGTTTTTGATGGCGATTCCTGCAGGAAGATCATCAATGATAACAGTTGTGTTATTTTCAGTAGCCATTAATGAAAAGAAGTTCAGGTAATTACTCTGAGGGTTTTCATTAGTGTATGAACCTGCTCTAAAGACAGTTCCTAAAGCTGCGGTACCTTTACTTACTAAGGCACCAGCTTGCGCATTATTTCCTGCTTTCATTCTAACCGAGACATATATTACATCTTCTGCTTCTATAATATATCCACGATTACTGATGATTGTACTTGTCTCTGGCGAAGGCTGAAAAAGTTGTCCAGCTCCATTATCGATATATACTTCATCAGGGTTGTTATTGGTTACATTTCCTGAAATTACAGCACTAGGTGGTTGACCTACAGGAGTAATTGTATAAGTAACATCTAAATTATTTGGTGTAGAAATATAGATGTATTGTTCTTGCGGCACAGCGTTGCCAAACTCGGCAAATGTTAGAGGTGGTATAAAGTGCTTCTTACTTAATTGCCCAAATGCAAAAGTTGAAATTAGGATACAAATAAGTAGTGCACAGAAATATTTAGGGGGACTATTTCTCATGACATCTACGAAGTTAGAGGAATAAACTTCTTGTGTCAATAACCATAAAAGGTGAAATTTTCTTCTCCCTATTTATAGTGATGTTCGTTTTTTATTTCCTAAGTAAAGAGAAATTTCCTTTTCTATTGATTAGAACTCCGCTTGGGCTGATGAGATTAATATCAAACCAATAATCATCAGAGGGTAATAATTTACTATTAAAAGTTCCGTCCCAGCCATCTCCATCGATATCAATTTCAGCGACTACTTTTCCAAATCGATTAAAAATATAAACCTTTGAATCTGGAAAAAATCTTGAATCTGCTCCTTTGATTGCCCAAGTATCATTCTCATTATCGTTGTTTGGTGTAAAGAATTTTGGAAACTCAATTACAGATACTAAGAGTGAAGCAGTTCCACATCCATTTTTATCACGAACCAAAACAACATAAAATCCACCCCCTAAGTTTTCAAAGAAAGGATCGTCTTGGTAATTGCGTATGAAATTATCATTTTCATCAACAAGTGCATATTCATAATCACCAATTCCTAGGTTGGTAGGGTCTATAGTAATTGAATTATTTTCAGAATCATCTACTATGGTAAGGTCATCATTTGTGATGGTTGCAATGATCGATTCATCCACTTGAATTTCACGAGTTCTTGAACAAGAAGTCCCATCGGTAGTTGTAGCAGTTACGGTGTATAAACCACCTGAAGAGATGTTAATATTTTCACTAATGATGGTATTTCCACTTGGGTCGGTCCAAACATAATCATACACTGCGGCAGCGTTTTCTGGACCAATTGTTAAAATAGGTCCGTTTAAACAAACAATTTGAGGAGAAGTAACTTTAAAATCGGGTAGAGGATCAACAACTATATCAAATGTAAAATCATCATTAATACAACCTGTAGTATTATCTAGTACTCTCACATAAATAGTCTGCTGATTGGCGATTGTATTTGTGTATGGGCTTATTAATGCGCTAGAACCTGCAGTTGCATCTGATGGATTCTCATGAAAGGTTACACTAAAATTGTCAGGATCTTGTAGTGGTCCTAAAATGGCATTAATTTGACCATCTAAATCGATGTTTTGAACAAATCCATTGGTGTCGTCACCATCTAAGTCATCATCACAATAAGAAAGGTTAGAGATATTTTCTGTAGTAGGTTCAGCATTAACAATCACATCAAATGTAGCAATACCATTTGCACATTGAGTCGCAGCATTAAAAACACGAACATAGATGGTTTGTAGATTAGGAACGGTATTAGAAAATAAACTTCCTAAAGGAAGAATTCCTAGCTCAGCATCCGAAAGAGAGGCATGATAAGTTACTGAAAACTGGCTTGGATCTTGTGTGCCAAGAATAGTAGCAGTTTGTGATTCTAAATCAAAGCTCTGAGAAAATCCGTTTTGAGCAGAACCGTCAGAATCATCGTCACAGACTTCAATATTAGGTGCAGGATTCGCAATCGGTAATGGATTTACAATTAAATCAAACGTTGTATGATCTGTAAAACATGCTGTTGTATTATTAGTAACACGCACAAAAATAGTTTGTAAATCTGCCGATATATTTGTGTAAGCTGCAGTTGTAGCAATTGCATTTGTGCCAGATCTCGCATCATTTGCAGATGTGTGATACGTTACTGTAAAGTCAGTAGCACTTTGACTGCCAAGTATTGTGGTAGTTTGAGCATCAAGATCAAATGATTGTACAAAGCCATTAAATCCATCACCATCTGAAAGATCATCACATAACTCAAGATTATTAACTGGATTTGCTTCTGGAACAGGATCTACGGTTAGTGTTATAAATGGGCCAAAACCTAAACAGTCATTATCTAACTGACTATCTACTCTTATATAGATTTGCTGCGAATTTGGGTATCCAATATTTCGATAATTTGATACATCAGCTATAGCGTTTTGTTCAGCTAAGGCATCCGCTTCATTTCTATAGTACGTAATAATTAGTTGTTGTGTTACGGGAAAAAGTGCACGAACCTCTGCAGTAACTGAGCTGAAATCGAAAGAGGTGACTCCATCTGTATCATTATTATTAGTAGTATCATTTCCATCAATATCTAAGAAATCATCACATGCTACAAAACTTCTTTGAAATGTAGAAGGGATTCCTGTTGTAGAAACTGTTAATAAAACTTCAGCAATTCTATAACATCCAAAAGAGGTAATTGCACGCGCCCAAACGGTGTCTGTTGTTACTGTTCTATTGGTAAAAACGGTTGAATTTGTAATTTCATTCGTGTCATTTTCAGCATCATTTAGAGTAGGGTAAAACCTAAATGTTTCATTTGCAAAATCTGTAGAGATATCTGATGCGGCTTCATTTAAATTAAAGTCTGAAAAACCATCAGTATCATTATCACATTGTCTCAGTTCTACATTAGATGTAATTATTGGTAAAGGAGGAACAACTAAATTAAAACTTTGAGATGCATCTTCACATAAATCTACGGTGTTTTCTACTCGAATGAAAATAGGTTGAGATCCTGCTATAATATTCGTATAAGGATTTATTTTATCAATTGGGTTTACATCATTGATTGCATCATTAGCATTTAAATGATAGGATACTTCGTGTCTTGAAGGGGCTAAACCGTTTAAACTTAGGATTTCTCCATCTTTATCCGATAAAATAAAACTATCGACAAATCCATTGGTATCGTTGCCATCATTGGAGTTATCACAAATTACATAATCGGTAGGAGGTACAGTTAATACTAAGTTTGTAACATCTAAGATGAAAGAAGTGATGGCAAAACAAACTGAAGGCTCATTTCTATTATTGACTCTTGCATATATAGTCTGTGTACTAAAAGAACTAGGATTTGTGTAAGGCACAGTTAAAGCATTGGTGTTTGCATTTGCATCAGCTAGATTGTCAAAATACAAAACTTCAAAAGTTGCTGGATCTAACCCGTTTAATATAGTACTATCTTGTACGGTATTTAAATCAAAAGTATTAAAACCGTCATTATCACTATCACAAAATATGATATCATCTGGTTGCGTTGCTGAAGCAAGTTCAAAAACTTCAAGATTAAATTGTGCTTCTAATCTAGAAACCACACCACAATCATCTGTAAGTGTTATAGTTAGTAGATAGGTTCCAAAATCTGCAAGCGATAAGTTTGGGAGCGATAAAGACGAAGTATTGGATACGATAGCTGTAGAACTTCCATCATCAAATGACCATTCATAGGTAATATTTGATCCTGATATTACTTCTGGATTAATTGTTTTGGTGTCCCCAACACAAGATTGTAATGTTTGATTATTAACAATAGCATTGGTATCTCCATCTCTTATTTCTACTGGTAACAATAACGAAGATAAAAAGGGTGGTAATCCTTCCGTTGAAAGTCTACCAGGTCCAACACTAATACTTTGATGTAAATAATTTGAATTTACGCCCAAACCTTCTGGATTGTTGATTACACTAATATTGTTAGAATCACTACTTGCCCAATAAATTTTATTATCGGGGCCTAATTGTAATGCTCCTCTTCTATTTTGATAAGTAAAAACAGTAAACCTAGAATTATTTATATCTGAAATATTGTTTTGAGTTAAATCATATTGGTATAAGTTTTCTGTACCTATTCCAGCCCCTCCCGTAGATACATAGAGCACTTGACTAGAAGGAGAGAATTCTACTCCATAAGCATCATTTCCATCTACAAATAATTCTCTTGGGTTACTAACTCTTCCTGTTACATCATCAAAATCAAATAAATAGACTCCACTAGTCATATTTGCGGCAACCAATTTTGTTCCATCAGGTGAAACTTTCAAGTAGCCTCTGGGATCTAATTCGTTTGGAAAAGTTCCTACAAAACTAGAATTATTATAAGAAGAATTATCTAAACGACTCCTAATAGGAGTTGTAGCATCAACACCAGTATTTGATACTCTGTAGGAATAAAAATCACCCCCAGAATAAGAAATTACCCAAAAGGTATCACATTCATCTCCTCTTACCGCAGTTACTTTTTCTGTCCATTCTGATTGGGGTACCGTTGGAGGATTCAAAGCTACTTCTGCACCTACTATATCACCTAAACCACCATCTTGCGTCATATCTATGGTGTAAAACCAAAAACCTGGCGTACCACCTAGCTGTACACCAACGGTGAAGAGATAGTATATACCTGGCATACTAGGTGCAGGTATTGTTAAAGCAGATTGAGAACTAGAGGCATCTCCTAGTAATGGTTGACCCCCGTTAGCGACATCACTAAATGGCATTGGTTGATTATTTCTATTCCATATGGTTAGATTATTTGCAGTTGGATTTGGTGCCCCAACATAAAAAAGCAAATTACCATCAATATCAGCAAAAGAAGAACAACCTTCTCTTGTACTTAATTGATTGTCAATAGCACTACCGAACGGCAATGGTGAACCAGAACTAAAATCTAATGCTGCGTTTTGTCCAAAAAACCAATAATTAGCTTGCTTTTGTGCACTACTATTGATTGTGAATACTAAAATTATACAGAATAAGACTTTTTTCATTTGTATTGTATTTCGATACTTAAGGAGAATCAAATATAATTGAAAAAACATCAATATTAGATATCATATAGATATCAAAAATATTAAAGAATTCTAGATAGTACATCTTATTTTATCTCTCTCTCCTTAAGAGTGACATATTTCCTTTACGTTCTCTAACGACACCGTTTCTATCGATAAGTTTGATCGCGTACCAATAATCATCCGAAGGAAGTGTTTTACCATTGTAGGTTCCATTCCAACCAGGATTGTCAAT
>TARA_R110001632_G_scaffold3841_3_pt1 | contig 14576 bp, 11 predicted proteins | sample TARA_R110001632 | Tara Oceans TARA_R110001632 (sample SAMEA4398266) | marine metagenome | biome: Polar Biome; feature: [SRF] surface water layer (ENVO:00010504); material: water (ENVO:00002006), including particulate matter (ENVO:01000060) such as... | depth 5 m
TGTTTTCTATGTTTAGGTAGTGTATCTACTGACCTACCTGTGAAGAATGCATCATAACGTCGTCCTACATAATCCTCGCCAAGTTCTAAAGTATAGTGCAGTACATTATAACCCATTTTCACGGCGTACCCACCAAGAGCAACCAAAGTCCATGACTTACCTCCTCCAGGATTACCAAATATAAGACCAAAATCTCCGTTACCAAGACCTCCCTGCATAAATTCATTAAACTTACCCCAGGGAGTAGGAACAACTTTTCTTGCATCTTCTCTATAACGGGCTTCAGTATCTTTAATATATTCATGTCCTATGTTTTTATCATTACCTGCTTTTAAAGCATTATCAATAAGACCCCTAATAGACTCAAAATCGCCAGAATTAAGTAAATCAACTGAGTTAAGGAGTGCTTTTTTAAGTTGTTGATTTTTGCAAAAGGATGAAAACTCGCTTTCAACATATTCTAAGTCTGATGCTGACGATTGATAAGCTTCTCGAAGCTGTTCTTTAATAGAAAGTTGTAATACTTCATTTTCGACTTTTCGCATTTCTACCTTTAATACCTCCATTGTAGGTACTGTATGGTATTTTTCATAATAGTCTAATATATTTTTGATAACCCACTTATGAGCGGCATTATCAAAATATTCTTCACTAAGAACATCATGTATTCCTTGTAAGAACTCCTTATGTGTAAGAAGGGAAGATAGAACCTTTACCTGAAAGGCTGTACCGTAAGTGGATAAACTATTCAGTGTCATAAATTAATCTTGTAAATGTGTCTTTTAACCAAAACTCGGTATTTTTTATAATATGATTGAGCCCATCTTCACTATATAAACTCATAAACTCTAAGATACGTAAATTATTAAAGGGTTCCAATGGTAGTTGGGAAAGATATTCTTTTTCTTCATCTGATACCATTGGGATTTCTAGGTCCATAATCTTCTTGGTATTAAGTAATTTATCCCAATCTTGAATCACTCTAGCAAAAACTACACTTTCTTTAAGACGTTCTTCACTTAAATCAAATAGCCTATCAAAGGGCATAGGGCCTTCTGCTAATTCAGGAAATCTTTTAAGTACTCCTTTTTTACCTAACCCCTTAATACCGGGTACCTTATCTGAAGCATCCCCTAGTAATACTTTATAATGAATAAAGTTTTCGGGAGTAATTCCAAATTTTTGTTTTACAGTAGCAACATCATAAAATTCTCGTTCTATAGGACGATAAACTGTTACATTATCATCTACCAATTGAAGGAAATCTCTGTCACTAGAAACAATATATGACTTAGTATTAAAACGTTTAGCCATGTCCTTTGACATATAAGCTATAATATCATCTGCTTCCACTTTATCTATAGAACATACCTTAACTGGTAGGCATTTTAGATATTGAATTAACCTTGTAATTTGGTCTACTTTTGAATCATTTTCTTCATCAATGTTATCAAAAGCATCCCAATTAGTAATTCGGCTTAAATTCCTACCTGTTTTATATTCGGGGAGCAGGTACCTCCTGTTGGTAGAGGCACCTACTCCATCGAATATTAAGTATACTGAAGTGGGTTGGATTTGATTTATAAGAGCACCTAAAGATCTAAGAAATCCAGATAATCCCCCTACGTGTGTACCACTCCCATTTATAAAGTTTAAGACGGCAAAGTTTCTTAAAAATAAGTTAAGTCCATCTATAAAAATAACTCTATCATGTTGTCCGGGTTTCACAGACTCTTCCCCTTGCTCAATATTATTGAGCATCTTCAAGTAATCTTTTTTTATCATTAGTCAGGTTCTTTTGAGAAATGGGAAATATCTTGTACTTCTTGTTCCTCATCAATAATATCAAAATCTACACCTCCTAAAATTTCTCTCCAAGCTTCCGCATGGGTGTTTTTATAAGATTTAATTTCTTTATCATCGTCGTTAATAAAACCATGGGGTGTCATAACAATTTTACCCCTTGTAGTAACTCCATTAATGTGGTTTTTATCAATTTGTAGATTAGTACGTTTAGCAAATTCTACCTGTTTACCATCTTTAATTGCTTTAATTTTAGAGGTACCAGCATTCATGATATTACCAAATGTCACTACAAATGTTGCATCAAACCACATAGCATATCCTCCCTTATTCATAAGTTTAGGTTTACTCATAGGTGTTTCTGCTTTCGCAGTCCAAACCTTATTAATACAAACAAGCGTATTAGTAAATGGGCTACTTTCCTTACGTGAAAGTGTTATGCGTTGGTTTACATTATTGCCAAATTGAGTTGACATAGCACCCGCATTCCACTCATTGTTATTTTTATTTGACTTAATAGACATTTCACAGGGTACTGATCCAATTGAATCCCATAGGAATAATAGATCATAAGGTAGGTTACCTTTTTTCTGTTCATCAAGTAAATCTAAAATAAATGCTGCTACATCTTCAATTGAATTGATAGCTTCTCTATCTACATAGATAAAGTTACCATTATAGTCAGTCACCTCACCCGTCTCTTCATCAATTACTTCATTGATTTCAAGACCCATCATTTTAGCATGTTCCCAACTCCATTTCATCTCAGTGATAATAAACACAGGGAGAACTCCTCTTTTCTGTCCGGAGACAGCCGCCTCAATCAAGGCGGTTGTCTTACCGGTATCAGAATGGCCTCTTAGCAAAACAATATGTCCTGCAGGTATGCCTGGAATTGAAGTTACATCCTGGAATGCTTGGGAAAGTGGGATCCATTGTTGGGGCTTAAATTTAGCGTTAGCATTAAGCATTTTCTTTTCCTTGAATTTACCAAGGTCAAAATTTGCTTTTAGCTCGTTAGATACAGCCGCCGATAGTGATGCTTTTTTTCCTCTAGGCATTAGCTAAATAATTGGTCAAATTGATCTACTTTATTTGGCTTTTGCACTTTCTGGGGGGTCTTCACTGCATAGTTATTTTGAGACCCCCCTTTATCAAAAGGGAGATCGTCTCCTTTTCCTTCATCAATGATGTCTCCTTCTTGTGCCTGATCTTCAGGAGCAAGGAATGTTTGGAGATTATTCTTCATATCTTCAAATGAGTGACGCTTGAAGACTTCAGTTGGGTTAGATTGGTCTTCCATCCACTTTTGAATTTGATCAGCTTCACCAAGTGGTGTTTGCTTTGTCTTAACACGAACCGAAGACTTATTGTAAGCGGTTCCTGTTACGTCAGGACCCACAGTGTCTACTGTAATGTCTCGTCCCTGATGGATGTCAGTAAAGTCTCCGATATCGTCATCATCAGCAAGTGATAAAAATTCAAGGTAAGTGTTTTTACCAAACTGCCAAAGCTTAACGCCTTGCTCTTCTTCACCACGAACAATCACAGGAACAAAGACACGCATTTTGGGATCAAGCTTTTTAGCTAAACGCCAATTTTCTTTGTCACTAGTTGTGCGAAGTTGTTTCGCGAACTCCACAATGGGGTCCTTTTCACCATAATTAATAGGTGAAATCATAACACGTTCACCAATCCCATAGTGAAAGTATACTTCCGTAAAAGGATTGGCTTTGTTAAACTTGTTAGGTACAATACGTACTACTTGTTTACCAACACTTGGTTTCCAAAATAGGCTCTGATTGGAGCCTCCATTTCCCTTGTTTTGTTGCTGCAGGGAATTCAGCTTACTGCGAATTGCATTTAAATCCATAATATAACTGTTTTTTAAAAATGTAACTTTCCCTAAATATACGAATGTAAATTCAGGATACCAAATTAAAGTTCAAGAATCTGATGAATCCTGGTTTTTAATTGTTTTAACTCATTGTGCTGGGTTAGCAAAATCGTGTTACGATAATGCTGCCAGTTTACTCTATAACGTACATCAACAACTCCACCATTTAATAGTTTTATTAACTCATTAAGGGCATTAATTGTATATAATGTATTTGATTCTTTTTTTCTATGGACTAGAATAGTATTAGGTAATATCGCCTCCACGCTACTTGGCTCTACGTTATAGGTACAAACGTATTCGTCATTGCTCTTTATATATAATACAAAAATTTTTCTATAAAGTATATCGTAGCTAGATTTAACCTCTACTAGCGTCTTCTCCAAATCATCTAAAGAAGTAAAGGTGCAAAATAGCTTATTGTTCATTTTAATAGGGTTTGGATATAAATATTACACCCTCTCCAAATTGCCATAATTTATACCTGCTTCCATTTTAACACCAAATCGATATTCTTTAAATACGTCTATTATAGACTGTACTATGTCTTTTTCATCCTTGTTTACATCTAAAAGAAATGAATCATAAGTATAATGTATAATTCTAGTTTTACTATGTTTTAATAACTTAATAATTTTCTCTAAAATAAGTACATTATAGTACGTTTCCGTATTTTGAAGTATATAATTAAATAGTTTCTGTTTTTTCATATCTGTTTTAAAGACATATCCAGATTTACAGACAACTTCTTCTTTTCCACTTATATCATCTATATATTTCTCAACTCGTTTAAAGAATTCCAGCTCTTTATAATCATCGAATACTCCTCCGTATAGCTGTTTAAACGTTAGCTCTTTAGCTTTCTTATAATCCACTTTATACATGTCAGCAAACGCTTGGTGTATGTCTTCATCTTCGAATTCATAACCTACTAATTGTGCTGCTAGTGTGGGGTGATAAGCACTAATATCAATCTCTAGTAAAAAGTCATTATCGGGAATAAACGCTTCTCTACAACCTGATTTTTTATCTAAAGCAGCATAATTAATTCCTCCAAATGAATTCGAGGGTCTCGTAGTAGTTGTTTTTAGGTTAAACTGCGAGTAAGTCCAATCCCGTTCTACACCAAAATGCTCCTCAAATAATTTAGGATCTACCTTTAATCCATTAGCTTCAATCCAATAAAATACATTTGTAGCTCGGTTATTATAGAACTCAAAGTGTTGGGGTTTATCCATAGCGAACACATGTTTAACAGCGTTGTATAGCGTTTCACAGCGTTCATAATGCTTTACTATCGGGATGATGCTACCTATGTTGCCTATGTGGGGATATTTGCGATAGAAAAAATCATGACAAGCAAACGAGTCTGGTATATCCGTAGGAGAAATGAAATGGATGTCGCTAAGCTGTTTTAGAGGTACTATGTGTAAGAATTCTTTCTTATCTGTTACAAATATTTCTTCAAATTCTCCTATTAACTTATATACTTCTCCTAAATCACATTGAGTTGCCTCACTATGATTTATATTAATAATAAATCCTTTTTTATGGTTAATTTCTCTAATATAGAATCCTACTATACCCCTTAAGTAGGGGTGTATGTTATCATTAGAAAAAAGAGGTTCAATGAATACTTTCTTGAACTTCTTTTCTCTAAATGTTTGTAACTGTTGTTTATTTTCTACAAGCCAAAACACTTAATAATCTTTATATGATTTTTCTTCTACTAATTTAGACTTTGTAAGCAAGTTAATTTCTTTTTTTACAGCCGCCCTTTGATCATTTACAATATACACACTTCTTGCTAATTCTACAAATTCTTCGTCAAATTCCTCTGCTCTTTCTTTATCGCGGATATCGTCTTCAATATCCCATAAAGTTTTATTAATTCTAGAAATTTTAGTATATAAGTTTTTCATTTTAAGCCCATACTCATCTAATAAATCTTGAAAATAAGGATTTAGTGTTTCTAATTCTTTATAAACATTAGAAGATTTTTGGGGGTCATTAATATTTAAAAGTTTAATTTCTAGAATTGATAATTTATCTATTAGTTCTCCAGTTGATATTTCTATTTTCATAATATTTTATTTATCGATTCAATTACCATTTTGGGTGTAATAGATTTAGTACATTCAAAATGACGATCAGTATTTTTATGCTCAGGACACCATTCCCAATCTCCGGGGTCTAGTTTATGTTTAAAGTGACATCCTGTACAATATCCAGTAGGGGTGGTTATTCTTTCTAAAGATTGAGGTTCTAAAATTGGGTCTGAATGGCCCGATATCATAATGGTGGGGATGTTTAAAGCCCAACTAACCCAACATAACCCACTACTAAGTCCTATGAGTCCTTTTGAATTTTGGATTAATGAAAAGGTTTTTTCCATACTATAATTAGCTGTTCTATCAATTATTCCTGTTAAAGTTCCTCCTAATTTAGAATCATGCCAATTATCTCCTAAAGGTTCTATAGAAGACATCACTACTTTATAGTTTTTAGAATTAAGATAATCAATTATAGTTTGCCAACCCCCGGGATGGTTCCAGTAAGCACAGTGCTTTGTTGCATGGGGAGCAATCACTACATAATCTTCTTTTATATCAGGAGTAGAAATAACTGCAAGTTTAGATTTTATTTCTTTATATTTAATCCCCAAAATATCAGCACAAGTTTGAGCTAAGGGTAATTGTTGAAAATTTTGGGGGTGTTGATTTAAATCTACTTGATCTTCTTTTGTATAAAACCATCCTATATTAAAATGTCCCTTAATATTAGTTACATTAGTCCCCGGGGGAACAAAATTAAGTTGGGGGTATTTTGATTCAAACCAATCATTATGAAATGTAGAACATATTACTTCACAATTATGTTTTTTCCTAAATTCTTCAACATATGGAAACCAGGCAATAGTATCTCCTACAGATTTACTATCTAAATGTATGTAAACCTTTTCATCTTTTAAACTATAATTATAGACTGTAATTTCCTGAGTTGAAAGATCTGTAATTTGTATTTTCCAAGGAATAAAGTAAGTTTTATTGCAAGAGGTCCACATACCACATTTTATGGTATCCTGCCAAAGTATTTCATCAGTATCACTATTTATAAATTCTACTTTATAAGAAGAAGAAGTATTACCCTGTATATCACATTTAGCCCCCCTTAAAAAACTAAGATGAAATTCTGCTTTAGGTAAAGTGGGAGGTTTATAAAACTTTTTAGTGTTTGAATATTCTTTTATTAAAATGTCTTTCATAGTAACTGGGGGGAACAATTTGAGCAATTCAATACTGCGATTTTTCCAAGATAATTTATTAGCAGTATTTAAAGCTTGGAGGGAATGATTTTTATAATTTTTTAAAACACTATCAATTCCTTTAGAAATAGATTTTGGAGACTTTTTGCTTAGTATCATCCCCTCTAAAGAATCTTCCATACATCCTACTACAGGTAAACCACAAGCCATAGCTTCTAAAATAGTTAAATTAGGATGTCCAGCTTCTAATTCAGAAGGGTGTAAAAATATGGTATGGGATTGGAATAAAGAAAGAAGTTCTTCTTGGTTAGGATTGAAAACCCAATTAATGTTATGCTTTTTTACCCAAGGATTACTTTCTATAAAATTTTGATTATTTTTTGGTCCGGCTATAGTAATAGGAAGATTTTGGATCAGTGCTGCTTTAATCCCTTCTGTGAATCCTTTTCGGTCGTGGGCATCTGCTCCTCCTAAACCATTATTAGCTACCATAAGCAATTTATGGGGTTTTTCTTTTAAATCAGGGGTAAAAAATTCAGTATCTACTCCATGAGAAAAGTATACAGCCTTATCGGATTCAAAATAATCTACTAAATATTTAGCGGGAAGTATAGATATAGTGGATTTTTCAATAGCTTCTAAATTTTGTTTAAAGATTGAACTATTTTTCCCATAATGGAAAGCATGGTGATCATGACATTGAAATATATAAGGAATTCCTTTTTCTGCTAAAATTAAAGCTAAATTGGCTACATGAACATGGACTAAATCATATTCACCTTTTTGGACTTCATTAGTCCATTTTATATCTACCTGGTGACCTTGTTCACGTAAGTTTTGGGTAAATTCCCATACTATTTTTTCAATAGCACCCCACCCTTTAGGTGGTATTTCTATGCCACACCCTGGGTTAATCTGACAGATCTTCATAAAAGTGGGGGAGTTGATTTATATTATTAGTATTAAGAGTAAAACTATCTGAGCGGGTAGTGATTATAGTGTCTGAGGAAGAGAGAGTTATTATATCTACTTTATAAGCATCTTTACCTTCAATGGTATGATTAATTTGAAATGTTGAGTTTTTAGTAACAACATTAAAGGTATTATTAGTAATTCCTTCTTTACTTATATTCCAAGTAATTAAAGCTATTTGATTTTTATTATTTTTAACTTTATAAGGTAAAGATATATAACCTTCTTGAATCAAACTACTTTCAGCGGGGGTAATTATGGTATTCCAAAGTGATTTATTTCCATAATCTGTTGATTGAAGGGTAGGATCTTTACATGATAGAAGGTCTAATTTTTTGTGTGTTGAAAATAAATTATACACAAATTCTTCTGCTGATAAGAAATCTTTATTTGAGATAGTTGAAATTGATTGTTTAAAATCATATTCACTATTTATTTGAGGGAATATCGAAGTAAATAGATCTAAGTCCATATACCATACCTGAAATCCTATATATTTGTTTTCGTTTATGTAAACAAATCCTTTTTTATTTTCTGTTTTACATTTTATAGATTCTTTAATTAAATTAAGAGGCATTTCTATAACGGCATCATATTCAATCCTATAAAAATTAGTAAAACCTAGGGATTTTGCAAAATTAGTAGAAGTATATAAGTTAGATAAAACAGATAACCCATGCTTTTGAGTAGATTTAGTAAAAGCTTCAAATTTACAATCCGAGCGATGGTTAAATAACCTTATAGAATCTACATCATTATAAGATTCTACAGCTAGTCTATTATTATTATCATATATAATGTAATCAAATACATCCGTAAGAGTAGAATCTAATTTACTGTTAGTAACTAACATTAGGGGTAACCCTAAAGATTTTAAATTGTTTGATGATTGTTTTAATTTTTTAAGGCATGAACTATCATGAATGTATGCATCTATGATAATAACATCATTTGAAATGTATTGGTTGTTCCAAGATGCTACCTTATTAGTAAATTCTATTTTTTCTTCATGACTTTTGCTAGTAAATTCAGAAGTTTTAGGAAGTATTCTGTAGCATCCTCCTGTTTCTTTATCATTATAACATTTTCCTTTTTGGAGATACATCATAAATTCTCCCCATCTAATATCTCTGTTATCATTTGTGGGGTATAAATCTATTAGATCATAATTAAATATATTACGCCACATAGGTCCAAAACTAACATGGTTTCCCTCTAAACATTCTTTATAAGAATGAATATGAGACTTTGCCCCATACCTTTTTCTATAATCAATCCCCCCATGATGGTCAACATAGTGAAATCCTACACTATGTAAAATATAATCAGGATTATTATCCAAAAAATCTACTTGAGATTGTAGTTTATTAGGGTTAGTATAAAAATCATCACCATCTATAAGGGTAATATAAGTACTATCAGTAAGATCATATAATTCTTTAAATCTTTTAAAATAGGGACCTATATTTTTAGAAGGTTGGTGGAGAGTAACATTAGAAATATCTTTATATTGTTGTAATTTTTCCCATGTGTTGTCTGTGGAGCAATCATCTGAAATTATAATGTTGTATTCAAATGATGTTTTTTGGGATAATACACTATCAACACATTGCTCAATATAGTTTTCGTGATTATAAGTAGGTATAACTACAGTAACTTTAGGAAGTAATTTTTCTGCTAAAAGAGTACCTAATTGTTTATTTTTAAAATTATTTTTAAGATCTTCTGATGTATTTTGATCAAATGCCTTAGTTATAGAGTATCCTTTAGATTCTAAAAGAGAAACCATTGACTCTAATTTACCTGTGTCTGTATTGTCATGCCATTCAATTAAGAATCGATCAACAATATCAAATACTTCGTTTTCTAAATTTTCAATTACATCATACTCTGCTCCCTCTATATCTATTTTAATTAAATCTATTTTATTTAATTTTTCCTGTTTTATAAAGTTTTTAAGAGTAATAGTAGGAACAATAATTTTTTGTATTTTATTGCTTTTATCATAATTAACATGAGTTGGATCCGAACTGCCTATAGTAGTGTTATCAGGATCTATGTAAAATGTTAAGTCTTGTTCAACAAAATGTATTGCTTTTTCAAAAACTTTTAAATTAGAATTTATAGATGATAGATGATTTAAATTTAATAGAGCTTCTTGATTAGGTTCAAAAGCATATACTTTATCTACCCCCTTTTCTAAGAACAATTTAGAAAAAGTCCCGGCATTAGCTCCTATATCTAAAACAGTATTTAATTTAGATTCAAAAAGGAAATCATATTTTTTGTCTACAAATATTTCTGCATAGTTGTGGAATAAACAATCAAAGGGGTTAGCTAGTTCTAATTTAACGTTAGGTTCTAATCCTGTTTCTTTAATTTGTAGCTCTTTAAAGAATAAAAATTTATCATCTAGGGAATAAAAGTTAAATGTGAGATCTTTTATCCAAGATTTACTCATATCCCACCCTTGATTAGGAACACACCAATAAGTACTCTTATTTGAAAACTCAGGTTCAAACCAATATAAAGGAGCATTTGAATGTTTTTCTTGTACTACAATTTTATATTTACAATGTTTTTCTTTTTGATATTCAAATGTAAATTTATTATAACCATCAAAAGTAATATTAAAATCTTCAGGTGAATGGAATAAATCTTTTATCTCTATAAATTCTCCTACCATATTTTTTACATTTTTTATGTTTTGTTCCTTATCTGTTAAGTAGGTTACAGGATAGCTATCAAAATAGTTTTGATAAACTTCTAAATTATAAATTAAAATAGGCAACTTCCAGGAAAGTGCTTCTCGAATTACAAGAGGCATAGTTTCTTTATCATGGGGATTACCCCTAGAAGTAAATAAAAATAAATCTGCTGCTTCATAAAAATTATCTACATCGTTACGCTCACCCCACCAAGTTAAATTATCTGGTTTGTTTTTCATTAAAGGACCCCAATAATTTTCAAAATTACTAGCTTGGTTTCCTATACAATGAAATTCATACTCAGGAAATAGCCTAGCATATTCAAAAAATTCGGATTGATTTTTCCTGGGTGTAAATAAACCAACATGTATTATATGTTTTTTATTGGGGTCAAGTTTTAACCGTTTGCAAGCCGATACCCTATTACGATTTTCTTTATATTCAATGGGATATTCCACTAATACAGAAGGTACATCTATGTTTTTATATTGATCTATTTGCCAATTAGAAACAAACATAAACTTATCTGGGAAGAATTGTTTATTATTAGGGTTTTGGGAGCTATCATGAGAAGTTTCGAAAATAGTATATTTTCTATTTTTATTATATAGAATTTCAGTAATTTCCCTATCCATAAATAATTCAGGAATTTCTTCTAAATGTACAATGTCAGGTTGTATTAGGTCAAGAAAATCTAGTAATTGTGTTTTGTCTTCCCCTAATGTAATTCTTTTTTTAGAAGGAATAATATCAAAAATTTTATTTTTTTGAATTACAAAAGCAGTGCCTCCCAAGTTAGTATATTCCACCAAAAATATTTCGTACTTATCCTTAAGTAATTCTATTTTTTTTAAAAGGTATTGGGGAGCTCCTCCTGTTGATAAATGGGGAGTAATATATAACAGTTTTTGCATAACACTTAATATAACAATTTTAATTTGAAAAGCCAAATTTACTCATCAGCAACATACCATTCTCGTGAACCCGTGTACATATAACTTCCATAGCTATAATCACCTACTTCAGGGTCTTTAGAATCAAAAGATTCACTAAAATAGGTTTTAAAAAAATCACCACTTTCTGAGTAGTACATGTTATACCCATTTACTTCACATATATATTTTACTCTTATCATGATGTTTCTTTAATTTGAACTAAATCAACTGCTAAATCTGATCTAAAGCCGCTACCATTTTGGGATACAAAATATATGTAATGGTCACTATTTACTGTTCTATAGGCATTTAAGCTTACAGTTATTTTAGTGTAATTACTACTATCTGAGGATTGAGCAAAAGATGTTTGAGAATCTAGTAAAGTAGCACTAGCATTGTTAGAGGTCGTAGCAGTAGATATGTAAGTAAATAAATCTCCCATTTGACCTGATGAGGAGAAACCATGTACAAAAAATTCTAGATTTAAATTATTAGAAGTACTATTCATTAAAGTGCTAAAGTTATATGCTCCTGTTCTACAAACAAAACAGTATCCACTTCTATTACTTGAACTTTCGGTATACATATACTTTTCTTCACCTGTAGAAGTTGATGGGGTTCCATCTGGTAGGGTAGCTCCACCTGTGGGACCTGTGCCACTTGATGTAGTACTATCTTGGCCTAAGTTCCAACCTTTAACAGTTTTGTTAGAAGTTAATCCCCAATAAGTTCCATTAACGGCAGAAGTACCATTAACCCATGCGGGAGAAACACTCATAGGAGTACTTACTACCCAATTAGCTGAAGCATTTTCTTGTGTTGCTTGGTTTTCGTAAGAATATAAAAGGGATTCATATCCAGTAACTGTAGGGGGTGCTGCTGCTGTAAAATTGATAACCCCCCATTTAGCTATAGTATTACCTGGAACATTATCTACTCTTGTTATTGAAGTTCCTGGGAGGTTAAGTAATTTAACGGGATCTGTTTCAGAATAATATACTTTTAAACCTACACCTCTGATAATACCGGCAACAGGGGTATTAACTACCGCTGTAGAAGTAACAACAAATCCAAAATCTGCTTGGTTTGCGGGATCCCAAGATAACCCAGATAGGTCAGTTGGGCCTCCAAATAATGTTCCTAGAGTAGATAAGCCTAAATATCTTCTATTAGCTCCTAAAAGGGTAGCAGTAGTATCACTATCAGAATAGGTAAAACCAGTACGTGCAGTACCATCAAAAGCTAAAGCTGATGAATAGCTAACCCCATTATATAAATATACTCTAAATGATATAGATTCTGTGGATCCTGTACTACCAAAAGTACCTATGTTTGAATTTCCACTTCCATCAAAATCTACACCCGCTACTATTTCTACTCCTAAAATAGTAGCCGCAGATGGGATTTGGTTTGAATCGAAACAATTAAACCAAATATTACCTACATTTGCAGCCGTAACTGTGCAAGCATTTGAGCTTGTTTGGTCTCTAAGAATACGGGTTGGAGATCCAAAAGCCGTATAAGTGATTCCATCTCCTAAAGCTGACCCTAAGGTCGATGTGCTAAGTGGTCCTACAATTCCTGTATCTGCCATAACTTATATATTTAAGGGGCTTGTCTACTAGCCCAATTAGAATCCCATGTTAAGTAAGAAGGCCATATCCAGCCTGTGGGGGTGTCATATTCCCAATCTGCTATAAAATAGTCTCCTTCTTCATAATATACTCCCACATAATAACTACCATTAATTAATTCAATAGCGAGGTCATCGGTAGGAACTGTACTATCTGTTTCGCGTTTTAATAATGTAGTGCTTCCTGATTGGAAAGTTTCCCAATTATCATTAGACTCATTATATTGTTGTATTGCTCTTACAAATGCCATTATGCTAATATTATCCAATCTGGGGATGGGTTGAAATAAATTGTATTGGCATCTAAGCAGTGACCCGCTATTCTAACAATGTAAGTTGAAGTTGTAGGAACTGCAGTTGTTAATTGACCATCAGTGCCATCAAAATAAACCGTTTTACCTCCTGCCCCTGCTGAAAGTAAAGGTCGAGCTATACCTCTTAACAACATACCATTAGTTGTAGGAGAAGTACCTAAAGCCATAGCTACTAAAGATCCTGAAGTGGGGCCTGAGGTTGCAGGGTTGGAATTAGTTAATTCCCATCCAGTTCCGTTAAAATGGTATAATTTTCCTGCTACGGTAGTTCCACTACCAAACGTAACTACTTCCCCCTCACTAACTCCTGCTGATCCTGGGGCTTCTGTTACATAATGTCTTTGGCCAAATCTAGCATTTCCTACAACATGAAGTTCTTGGTCTGGGGTAGCGGTGTTAATTCCAACCTTCATGTCAGTACTATCATTATTAAGGATAGCACGGTTATTTCCTTCTTCTATTTTAAATATATTACCACTACCTGCAGTCGCGTTATCTCCAAATGTTACTGTTAGATCACCCCCAGCAACACTTCCATCTACTTTAAAAGTTTCTTCACTATCTTCATCATAAATAACAAGGGCCGATTCATTATTTTGCCCATAAAATTGATGAGATTGGGCTAATGTACCTGTTCCATTATTTCCAAAAATCGATTTACCATATCCTCTTACAGATAAGGTTGCTCCTGTATTTGTACCATGTATAGTAGTAGCTTTACTGTTTACGGTATTAACCAAACCATTAGTACCATCAAAAGTAACAGTTTCACCATCCTGTGATAAGACAATATTGTTATTACCTCCATCAACTTTAAGAAATGGGCTCGAACCACCTAAAGTTACAGTTTGTGCGTTGGCGCCTCCACCAGTAGTTGTAGTTATAATTGGCCCTGCTGCATTATCAAAATCAACATTTCCTGCCATAGTTAAAGTAGAACCATCAAATGTTAAATTTGTTTCTCCATTTAAGGTACCATCACCTTTTGCTGTGGTTACTCTATTATTAACATCATTTGCAATTGTAGGGCTAACCCCTGAAGAGCCTGA
>TARA_R110001632_G_scaffold49221_4_pt1 | contig 14575 bp, 15 predicted proteins | sample TARA_R110001632 | Tara Oceans TARA_R110001632 (sample SAMEA4398266) | marine metagenome | biome: Polar Biome; feature: [SRF] surface water layer (ENVO:00010504); material: water (ENVO:00002006), including particulate matter (ENVO:01000060) such as... | depth 5 m
GACCAGTTCTGAAAGCTGATTTGTTCCAGACTGCACAAGGCTCAACGGCGTATCTAGAGCAGTGCCTAACCCCGACAAGATCCCGCCGAAGAACCCTTTGTCATTATCCAACTCAGAGATGTCTGTAGCCCCAGACTGGACATCTTGAATCTGACGGCTGATCTCACTGCGCTGACCCCTGAACGCCGGGTCATTCAGTTTCTTACGCAGCTCATCAATCACCGGCCTGATAAGGTTCTGGTCAACAGACCGAGAAGACCCGGCGATGCTTGGCATTGCCATACCTTTTAGGCGTGCTGACTGTTCACTAGCCGTTTCACCCATTTTGAACACTCCCTGCACTATCGACCGGAGACACGAACCCTAGATTCGGGTCCAGAGTCGTACTCAAGGCGAGGTAAACCTCTCGGGCTACGGCCGTCCGAGTTTCCCTTGTCTGCTGGCTGAACCAATCCTGGCCAGGGGAATCAGCGTTGGGGTCAAAGTTTTCGTTAGTAATTTGCATAAACAATTCGCCTAGACTCTGGAAAAACTCTGTCTCTCGCCCTTCGACAGGTTTCAGCTCTCCGAGGTTAAACGGAATTACATATTCGCCTTCATAAAGATCCAAGGACACAAGCGCCCCGTCCTGACTCAAAGACTGAATAGCTTCATTACTGAAAGTCGAATCAAGGCTCCGAGTCAAGAAGTGGTACGCCAACGCCGCCCCGGCTTCTTCCGGGCTTTCAGTAAGCTCATGAGAAATCTCTATCTCCCCATCGCTATTAGTAGAAATTATTTCCACTTCAGCAAGACGGTCAAACGCTTGGGCCTGGCCTTCGCTAGTGAACAGGTCTCCCAGGTTACTGAGATTCCCATCGTCAACAGCTCGAATCGCAAGCATCGCTTCTTTGTACAAATCTTCCGACCCCAGCTCTTCACCGGTGTCGTCTTCGAAAAGGTCTACGCCTAGACCCTCCACTTCGCTAAGCAATCTACCTTCATCCGTTTTCAACAGTTCCCTGTAACGGCGTAGCCTGTTTCCAGCAATATCTTTGAGGTAATCGCTTCTCTTCTTTGCGTTGCGCGCCATCTCGACAACTTGGTCAGTAGCTCCCGGCCGTGCAGCCATCTCGGCCGCCTCAGCTGCACCCTGGGCAGCCTGGTCACCGAAGACCAGTATCCCTTGAATTATTTCTTGCGGCGTAGTACCAAATCCGCTAAGGAACCCGTCTATCTCCTGCATCTCCTCCCATACCCGTTGCAAACTGCCCGAGCCTGACCCAGGCCTGTCGTCTGAACCTAGGGCAGACCATTCTTTATCAAATGCTTTTTGGGACGGAGACCATTGGTCTGAGTCCCCAACTGTTCTTTGATCTTCGCTGCCAAAAATGTTTCTCTTTCCATCTGAGGAAACTTTAGCCAGGCGGGACTCTTCTACACCAGCTCGGTAGTCGTTGTAAAGGACATCCCCCGCAAACGTTGCGTCTCTTTCGGCTTGCTCAGCGTCTAGCCGTGCAGACTTATCAGGGCCGTACTCGTAATCAGAATCGTAAACAGTGGGAGTCGCGTCCAGCCCCAGCAGCCCCAGCCGCTCCGCCATCTTCTTTAGGTTGGCTTTTTTTTGTTCTTCTGTCAGGTCGAGGGTGGGGAACTGAGGCTTTCCCTCTCCTCCCAGGTCGCCAGCTAGGAAGTCAAGGACTCCACCAGCGTTTCCAGCAATACCTTGGAGGTAATTATCGCCTTTAGGAACGGGTGAATCGTACGGTCCGTAATTCACGGAGGAGATATTCCTACGGCCGTATGCGTCTAAACCGGGAGCCGCTGGACCGGCAGCGGCCGCAGTTGGCGGATTGAAACCAGGATCGAAACCTGGGACAGGAGGAGGTCGCACCCCTGCTCTGGATGGGTACGGAGACCCGACCCTTTTTTGTACGCCGTTAATCAGACTCCAGATATCTCGGGGCACCTTTTCCTCGGCCGTTTCTTCACCAGTAATAGCATCAAAGACTTGAAACCGGACCACAACTAAACCTTCTTCTTTCGGCTACCAAACGGTGCCCGCATGAACTCGCGATTCAACGCATTAGACTCAGTAAAAACCACAGCCAACTTGCCATCAGGCAACTCAGTCACACCGCCAGCTTCCAAATACTTCAACATTTTCATGAACCTGCCACGGTCCTGAGGATGGACACGCCAGCCGACCTCATACTCTCCGGCCCCATTGGCCGGTATCGCTCGGACCCCAGACTTTTCAACAGCCTTAATCAAAGCAGCATGAGCCGGAGCGCCATCCTCAGCCAGGAACAAAGGCTCATCTATTGTCGGCAACTTGAACGCCAACACCGCAGCCCCCGAACGAGACTTACGCACAGCGCCATCTGTTTCGTTTACAGCAAAATCTACAGCATCCATGCCTGTGTCACGCAAAGCTGCGCCACGCTGGGTCGGAGACAAAGACGTATAGTCCATGTCCAACGGGCGGGCCTCCACCTTAGCCGACACAAACAAAGGCATTCCGTCATCAAGAACAAAGTCGCCCTGGCCCATACTGCCAGCCACAGCCGCCTTAGGCACAGAGTTTGTTATGCCTTTCACGCCCTGAGGCTGGCCACTTACATCCCCCAGCCCAGACCTATCGCTATCCCTCTTTGAAGCACCCACACGCATGTCCTGATTCAAATCAGGAGAAAGGTCTCTGTCAATAATGCGTTGCTGACGCAACTGGGCACGAGAAGCGACCTTAGATAAGTCACTCGCAGGAGCCTCGACCAGGCTACCCGACCGGGCCATAGCGTTCACGCTCGGAGCCGATAACGATTCATACAATTCAGCCATCACACACCCCTAAACGGTGGAGGTTTGTCCAACGTTACGTCTTCTAAAGTTACGGCTACTGCCAAGTCCTCAGCCAAAGCAGCGAACCCCTGCCTCGTATCAGCCTTCCGGCTCGACCCAGAAGCCTTATTAGCCACTGGACTGTTGCTGCGTGGCCTCACGGACTTTGAGCGGGCACCAACAGTCAACGGTTCAACCAGCAAAATGTCCCACACGTCATCACCCACTACAGGCAAATCAATAAGGTCCATCAACACCTGATCTACGTTAGGTGGCTGCTTGGGCAGCTTGGCCTTCTGCTTGTTCTTAGCTTTCTCAGGCCGAACCCGAGCAGGCTTCTTGTACTGCGGGGCAGGAAGAAACATGGGATCCATGCTGTCGCCTGCAGGCAATTTAGGTTTACGTGTCTTCGGAGCTGGGGATTGTTTGTACGGTTTCCCACCCGGCTGATCCCAACCAGCGCTACCGGATTCAACTGCAAGCCGGTGATCGACTGCTGTTTGCTTTACAGGAGGAGGAAGTTTTTTGCTCATGCCGACACGTCAGTCCCGTTTGCTGCAGCCAAAGATGCTGCTATGGCTGCAGATTCTACTTGTGACATTTGCCCAACTTCTTGAGAATACGTCCCGCCTTCAAGCGAGCCTTCCCATCCGGAGTCGCCAGCAAGGAATCGTGTTGTAGACTCAGCTCTTTGATCACTAGACGAATTGTTGTAATTCCTAGATTGCACCACGTTAATACGGGCAAGAAGCCGATCGTTTTCTTTTTTCGCCGCTTCCGCTACGTCATCTTGCGCTGCAACAAGCCTGTCTGAGATCGCAAACTGGGCTTGCCGATTCGACTCCGCTATACGCCCCTCTTGAACGTCAAGTTTTTCCTGATTCGATGCGATAGACAGATCCTGCACTCGCTGCGCATACTGCGCCAACGGTGACTCATTGCCGACATACGCCGCACGGGCTGCACGGGAAGGATCAGCCGCCGTACTAGTATTGCGAAAAAAATCGCCCTGAGTGTTATCAAACGAATCCATTTGCAAACCAAAATTTGCTGCCTGTTCGTCCTTGTTCCGCTCGGCGGTAGCTATAGCACGCTGGGCTGCCTGGATGTCATATTGAGATTTTGTCTGCGCCGCTATATTCGACAGCCTCTCAGCCTCAGCTTCAAACTTGCGGTTTTCAAGTACCACTTGCCGATCAAAAGCAGAGATGGCATCATTGTATCGTTTGTTTTGGGCGGCAATAGCCGCAGCCGCAGCCGCAGCATCACGAGATGCTACACGCGCGTTCTGTGACAATTCGAAACCGGTTTCTATGGATTGGTTTGCAAACCAATCGTCTAGTGGTCCAAGGTTGTTTGAGCTGGCAGTGGCCCACCCCAACCCCAGACCACTAAAAGCGGCTGGGTCCATAACACCGCTGCTACCGCCTCGGACGACAGATGCTGCGCCGCCAGCCAGTTCCACCCGTTCTACGAAGTTTACAATTTGTTCTTGAATTACAGGTTTATCTTCTTCTGGGTATTCTGACAAATCGAATACGACAATAGAATCGCCGACTTGGATAGTTAAATCATGTTTGCTCATATCAAGTCCTAATCAACCATCGTTCAAAGAACAAAGACAGGCGATCCAAGTTCCACTTGCCAGCCTCAACAGGCTCAACCCGCACACTCACACAACGAGAAGCACAAAATCTGTTCACCCGCACAGGTTGAGCTAACCGCTCAGGACTCACAGGCACAACGGGGTCATACTCTCCATCCCTACCATCACGAGCAACCAGAGTAGAGAACAAAACCGAATTCTCTTTCCACGCCCCAGCCACAGCATTAGGCGTCGACGTGAAACTAGGGTTGTTGCCTGTAAACGATGTAGGCAAAGACCCGCCGTCATCCCAAGTCCCCCCATTTCCCACATCTTTAACCACACTCAACGCAGCAGAAGCGGGATCCCAATCACTTGCCGCAGTAATAGAACAAGTCACGTCAGGCAAAGTACGGAAAAACATTTCCGCCCCAACCCAATCTTTCGTCTGCTCGGGACTCCCTGCATCAATCCAAGAAGTAGCAACATAAGACTCAATCGGCACCATCCCACTGCCAGCTGTAGCCGAAGGCAAATAGTAATCGTTTGCAAAATCTGCCGGGTCATAATCTAACTGAACAATAGAGTTTTCTACATTAAGATTGTCAGCGTGCTGATGCAGCCAAGCGAACAACCTGTCTTCCCCATTTTCCAAATAAGCACGGTAGAAGAAGAACCGGTCAACCCCAAAATTGTATCGGGTCCACGCCCCAGTTTTGATGTCATACACGTAAGTGCGAGTGTTTCCGTCAGGCACAGCGCTGCCGCCAGGCAGGATCTCAGGCACACTCACCCACACCCGGTCGTCATACAAACCCAAACACACAGAAGATTTGTCACGCAATAACTGCGGCATCAAACCGTCAATTTTCTCCATGTGCCCGACCAGCGCCCCCTCGGAATTGATTTCCATCAACCCTTTCTCTTGGTCAAAGAACCAAACAGAGTTCCCGGAAGAAACAATAGCGTGTTTGTTTGCTAGGCCTATGTCTGAACGGTACTCTTGCACCTGATAAAAAAGTTCTACAGGTTCAGCAAAGTTAGGACTAATCACATGAATGCGGTTGTCACCAAACACGAACAAGCGTTCGCCAAGCGAAGCCAAGGACACGATCTCGCCTACACCGTCAGGTTCAAACCTTAACGCCCAGTCAGCGTAAAAATCTTGAGGGCCTTCATCCTCCCGCTGCCCATAAGCAAACGAGAAATACAGCGTAGACGTGTCTTCGTAAAACGAGGAAGTAGGCCCGGCGTCAGGCGTCCACACGGCCTTGCCCAACCCGGCGTTGTACACGTAAGCGCCGTCCTCCAACTCGACCTCGCTGCCCCACACCCACAATCGGCTGTTCCAACTCAAACACCTTGTGCCCCGAGGCGTGCCAGTCAGATGAAACTCTGAAAAGTTGGGAAGGCCGGTCCCCTCATAGTCGTCTTCACGAAACTTGTTTCGCACATCAACTGCTGTAGTCCCATCCCACAAAGACCAAGCATTGTTAGGCCCGTCCGCAGACCGAGCGTAAAGCTTGTCCCCAACCTGGGTTCCCGTAAACGATTTACCCGTACCAGGTGGCACGAACGCAGACGTAGCAAGGGTGTCGGAACCGTCAACAAACAACTGTTTCTCGTTTGCCCCCGCCGTGCTCCAATACAGATACACCCCGGTAGGTGTTCGGTATTCTACGATGTCAGTCGTAGCAGAAATGCGTTCGCTAGTAGCAGCTAAAGGCAACACTGCCTTGCGTCGTTCAACTCCGCCAGTGGCAGGAAAGTCGACGTTCATGCAGTCCCGCACCTCGTTAGGCTGCAGCTCCATGCCGTCAGCCCCGATCCGCAACCCGCCAGTAAAATCGACTTGCACAACCGCTTCTGTAGCGTTTGCTTGGGCCTGAGCCGCAAGCATGTTCCTAAACGCCACTACAGAGTCACAATCTCAGGAAGATAATAAGGAACCCCAACACCAAACTTTTTGTAAGGCGTGCCGCCCATCCGCAAAGGCTCATCCACTTCCAACGGCAAACGATTCATAGCGTTACCGCTGTTCAAAGACTGCAAAGAACCCAGCTCGTCAGAAGCAGCACGCAACCATTTCTCAGCCCCCACATGATCATTCGTTGCGGTAAGCAGGAACCCCAGCACACACTTCTGGTACGTCTCAATGTACGCATCAGGCAAATCAACAATCTGCCAAGTAGTCGTGGGCGCAGAATACGTCCAGATAGAACGGTTTAAAATCCGGTAACCGAAAGCGTCGTACGTTTCAGCGCCAGTAGAAGGAGGAGAGACAACAAACTCGTCACCCCAAGTAAACCATTCCAGCCGGGCAGGCTCAGCCTCCGACTTTACCGGATCGTCCAAACCCGCCATCGGGATCTTGGGGTACGATTCCGCTTGGAACAGTTCCTTATGGTCTCTTCGCCGTTGGATCTTATTCAACACCGCAAACATCGGAGAGAAAATGCTGGTAGTAATAGCCGGAGTGCCGCCCCCAGCGTCTACGAAATAATCGTTAGCAGCAACAGCGAACGACCACTTAGCTTTGTATTTGTCGTGATCCCAAATTTGCGTATGGATAGTCTGCAAGCAATCTAGAAGCAGCGCATCCATTATCTCCGCAGGCACAGGACACGTTGTGCCCCAGCCCCCCACATCCAAAGCCCAATCGCGGACCCTGTCGTAAGTCGTCGCTCCCCCTGGTTCCAGTACTGACATTTGTGATCCTTATTTCAGGTGGAGATGTTCTTTACACAATGGTTTTTTGCCTTTACGGCACCGGGTATTGTCGGACAGTCTGCCCTGGCACCCGACAGCAGCCTCCTCACGCGGTTCAAACACTTGAACAACGCCCTGAACTGGCCCCTCGTAGGCCGAGATCTGGTTAGATCCCGGCCCACTAACAGGTTCAGAACCAGGGGGACCGTACCACGCATGCGCTTGGTCCCCCTGTATCACCGCAGCCCACCAAACACAACCCAGACTGCAGAACCTGCAGCTTGAGTTGAAGCGGCTGCGACTTCACCAGCGTCGTCCTTGATGACCAGCAGCGGGACCGTTGGGTCCGTACTGTTCAACGTAAACGTCAAACCAGTGGTTACGTGTGGCACATCGGCAGCCCCGTAAGGGTCTTTACCGGCGAGCACAAGCATGTCAAAGATGCGTGAGAAACCGCAAGTGCCCACAGGAATGGGCACACCGCCAGTCACATACGCAGTGTTTTCAAGGTCAATCAGGTAGGAAGCCCAATTAAGTTTTTGGACGCCTTTAATAGGGCGACCGCCAATCCCAATTCGGTCCATCGCCCGGCCAACGACCGTGCCCGGATTACCACTTGCATCAGTGGCTTTCAAAGTTAATGCCATGAATTATCCCCTTAACCGATGTTGTGCATATAGCCCTGACGCGCACGGTTATTCACGGTCTGCTGACCGCCCATGAGGATCTGGGCATAAATTGCGTCCTGATTGTGGGGACGCACGAATGGAGTCGTAGTGAACCAGGTCTTCCGGTTCGGACGAAGCTTCAGGTACTTCGAGTTCAAGAAGTACATGTCATCGTCGGCAACATTCGTATCATAAATGACTGGAATGTCCTTGTAAAGCAGGTTACGGAAACCGGCGTTTGCAATCGACTGATCACGGAACATTTGCTGAGGAGCCAACAGCGCCTCAAACGCCTCAAACTGCTTCTGCGAAGTCAGAATAAGATCCGGGCGGTCGACACCGTTACTACAGTTATTAACCATAGAGTTCATGTCAGACAGCACCAAAGCGCCAGCGCCAACATCGTCAACCTGTGAACGCCACCAAGTGTTATCGGCTACAACAATGCCACCGACGTTAGCGTTACCGGTAACGTGGTCACCGATCAAAGCCGCAAGGCCCAACCAGTCCTTGCCGCTATTTCCCGTGCCATCAGAAGTCACCAACATGGTGTTCATTTCCTGAGTGACAGTTTCGGTAGCCTGCATCATCTTAGCTTCAAGCAAGTCAATGACTGCTTCCGGCCCAGCGTTAACCATTTGACTGAAACCGTCAATAGCAACACTCACGTATGCTTGCTGAGGGGTAAACACCGCTGCCGATGTGCCAGCTGAAGGCGTCACTGCCAGAGTGTCGTAACCTGAATAAGTTGCAAACGTGCCATTCACTGCGTGGACGAGAGGTTCAACGATGGAAGCACCACCGGAATAATCCTTAACTCGGCCAGCCTGGTTAATCCAGAACATGTATGGCTGGTTCTCAAAAATGTTATTAGCGAGCATGGAAGCATGCTCGTTGAGAGTCGTCGAAGCGATCTCTCCGAAATCTGCGTTACCTACTGGCATTGTTTTCTCCTAAAAATATTGCACAGGATCAGACGGAACTAAGAATCTCATCCATGTCCATATCCGCTGCAGCATAAGCTCGGCGCAGCGACTCACGAATGTCCTTAGGAGCTTCGTGAGCAGCTTTAGCCGGAGTTGGTGTAGCGGTAGGTGCGCCTGGTGCAATGTGCCCAAGTGCTTGGACAGCGCTATCAAGCGTGGAATCTGAGGAAGGGGTTGAAAGTCCTTCATCAAAACGCCAAGCCTTAAACGCCGTTTCCACATCGTTAATGTCATTAACCAATGCGTAATTGAGTACTTTGTCCTTATTGAAAGCATCACCGTGAGCCTGTTGCAGGCCCGCAAGTTTCGTTTCAATTTCATTTTCGTGTGCTTTGGTTGCCAACTGGTTTTGCTGATGGGCAATTTGCCTAGACAGCTCAGCCACTTGTTTCTTGACTTCCACCAACTCAGAGTCCGACTCTGAGTCGTCATCAGGGTAATCATCACTGGCCCTGGTAGGAGATATGTTGACTTGGAAACGTTCAGCCAGCCCCGAAACAATCCGTTCTGGATCGTCCCGGAGTTGGGTCTTAAAGCGGTCAAATGCTTCAACTTGTTTCTGAAGTTCGGCAGCCCGGGTTGTTGCCTGCGTTACCATTTGTCTCGATGCGTAGCCGTTAGCGGCCTCTTGCAAGGTCACTTGGGTAGTTACGCCATCGACGGTTACAGGCACCATCTGGGTCATATCAATTTCGGAAGGGGTCGAGTTGTCGGCTGTATTGACTAGTCCTGAATTCACAGGGGTCACATCCTATAATAGTTCGAATGTCCGGTTGTACGGACAATCACTATTATGGCATTAAAAGCACAGGCCCCACAACTCGCAAATCAATAAGGTGGTGGTTGGGCCGCAGATTGAGGCACGCCACCAGAAGGCTGCAACACCCCACCAGGCACAGAAGGCACCCCAGCAGGGCCACCCTGGCCTTGCATGGCAGCCATTAACTCAGGCGGGAGAGCGCCGCCAGGCGCTGCGTTAGGCTCTACCATCCCACCTTGCGGCCCTTCCGGCTCAGGGGCACCAACCATAAACTCTGAAGCATTCGGTATGCCAAACCCAAACCGCAACACATACGTCAACAAGGCGTCAACATCTATTTTGCCCATCTGAAGAAACGGGCCAACAGTCGCCAACATTTCTTGGATAGACCTACGCCGTTGCGATTCATTAAACGCCGTAGACGACCCGGCTTCCACAATCACGTCGTACTCGCCTTGGATGTCTTTAGCCGTATAAGACGTAAACAGCTCAGTAGGATCCTGCGAATTAGCGCCCTTCAAATCGACACCAGCATTACGCAGTTTTTCAGCAGACTGGGGGTTAGCACCTAAAGAAATGCGCAACATTTTTTCAGATTTCATATACTGCATTTTTAGTTGTACAAGACGTCGTGCCACGTCACGCATCAAATGCTCAAGCTTCCCCTGCTTCTCCTTCATGCGAGCAAGCGTGCCGTCATTGATAATCGCTGCTTCAGTCGCAGTGCCGCCGCTCCCAGAAGCGCCACGCTGGAAATCGGAAATGCCGCTTACCTCATTCATCAGGTTCTGCAGCTTAGACCCTACGCTGTACAGTGCTGGGTCTAACGCCGGTGACGGCACACGAGAGATAATGTCTTCCATCCTGATCCCCTGCCCTTTAATAGGGATCGAAGCAATCAGGTTGTCTTCCTCCGAACGCAAAACTTCTGACAACGAGTTGGGACCAGCATCAGTCAAATAGTCTTCCCGGACCATCCACTTGCGCTGGAAACCTTTACGATCATTCACCAACGCCGAATGCGTTTTGTTGATCTCCATTTGCAAAGTTTCAATACGTTCAAGATCGCCAATGTGCCAAAACTTGTCAGGCACAGAATAATTACCAATGTGGATAAACGGGTGGCCAAACTTGAAAGGCATCGGCTGAGGCTCTACAAGGAAATCGTCAGCCATATTGTCATCAAAGACACACATTGTGCCTTCTTGCAAGTCATAAAACTCCCAGACAATCACCCATTCAATCTTCTCTCCGCCAGGGCGACCCTGGCTTATAGAAGAGTTAGGCGAGTTGTAACGGGCGTTAAAGCCCTCATCTTCAGGATCCTCAGCAATAGACTTCTGCCCAGCCCGCAATTGCTTTCGCACCCGCGGTGCCCAGTTCTTGTTATTTTCGGCCACGTCGCTACGGACTGGCACCCGCTGCGCAATCCACTGCAAATTCTTCATAGACGTAGCTGTCGAATCAACGAGCATGTCGAACACACTCACACGCTCGACCACGCAATCATCTTTAACAATGATTGAACCTTGTTCCCGCAACTGCTTAGCCATTGCAGAACGAGAAGGCAGATCCGAACCCATAGCAGCCCTAGAGTTCATGACCTGCATAGCAGACTCAACAGTGCTGTCAAACTCTTTGTTGTAACCAGGTTGCTCAAACGCCGAGTAATCAATGCCGCCCATTGGGGCAGGAGAAGCAAGTTGGCTTACATCTGAGCGCTTACCGTACGTATCAAGCTGGTACCCGACCTTAATAAAACCGTTGCCAGTTATTAGCAGGTCGTCTGTAGTCCTACGAATTTCGTCTTGGATGTCGTTGTGGTACCACTCCCAATTTACGATCTCTTCACACAAGGTTGCAGCCAAATGAGACTGCAGGTTTCGGGGCGAAGCCGTAAACTTGGGATGGTTAACTGTTAACGCCGAACGCAAAATGTTGACGTTGGCAAACGCAATAGGCACGTCTATAGAGTCGACTGCCGGGTCAGTTGAATAATTGAGATTCGCCTCATACATGTGTATGAACCGCCGCCACTTCTCGTGGTACTTCTTTTCTTCCATCTGATGCTGCGACGCAGCAATCTCAGCCCGGTAATTAGCAAGCTTCTGCTGCCGCTTCACAGGCACACGCCCAGGAAGAGCAGGGATAGGTTCGTTAGCGTCCATGAGTTTGATAAATCCGTCGTTTAGTCTCGTCAGAGAGGGTTGGCTTTACTGTCTTCTTCAATTCTGCTTGTTTGTCCGGGTCCGTCTGAGAAGCCCTAACAATCTTCCGGCCCGAAGCAGTATTAGCCGCCACTAATTCTTTTTCACTAATCCCAAATTCTGGATGAGTGACTTTATCAAAAGTCAAAGTAGATATTTTGCACTCAAAACACACTCCGTGTTTGTGTAAATCCTCAAACACCGTGTTGCAATCATCGCATACCTCATGGTGCGGTGTAAATTCGTTAAACATAAATCACAAAATCCGGTGTAGTTGGTGGTTTTCTGTAACCAGCAGTATAGGGCGTTCGTGCCGAACCTTTCGCCCTGTCCACCAACGATTCAAAAAAAGCCATAGTCAAACCTTCAGGCTCCTCTTCTTTTATTTCAGGAACATGCACCTGCTGCAACGCCATATTAGCAATACCTAAAGAAATAACAAGATCATCATGAGGCTTCCCCTCATACACCGTGTTCCCGCCAGAACGTGTCTTCCGGGAAAAAGCCAGCAGCTCTGTAAAGGTGTCCTCGCAATGCAGGATCAACTTGCCACGCCTCAACCCCGCACCCAGTTCGTCAACCAAAACCATTTTTGAAGCCTGGTTGGTATGCCAGCCCACGTTTCGTGTTACCGACTGCCGGATGTTGTCACGCACATGCATGTAAAGATTCGGATACTTCAAATCGTACGTAAGCCTGCGCACCACTACTAGGCCGTGAGTGTTGCGTTCAGGAGCGAGCAAAGCCGTGTTGTACCACGAAGCCAGCCGGGCAAGATAATCAGAAAAGTCTTCAGGAACAATGCGTTCACGGAACACCGCCACAACTTGGCCAGTGTTTGCCTTGATCACCGTAGCTGTAGAGTAGTCGCCGTCTTCAGCGCCGGTAGCCACGTCAGCCCCAACTACATACAACATGCCACCCTGCGGCTTTTCCCACACCTTCAGGTTCGGCTCGGAGACCCGCACAAGGGTAGCTGTCCCGTCGTCACCTTCGGCCAGTATCCCTTCAAAAGCGGGCGGCAAAATCTCTATGCGGGCTTTAAGCATGTCGGTGTCAAACGCCGGGTTACCTGAAGCAATAAACGCTTCTTCGTCCGTAGCAGGGTACTCCTGCGAAAGCTGCCAAGGCTCCATGTCTTTAGTGCGCTGCAAATACCATGCTTCGTCACGAGACGGAATAGAATTCCAAGGAAAAAACATTGCCTTAAAATTGTTGGTTCCGGCTTTAGCCGAATTGTAAAACTTGTGGAACCAGTTGCCAAACCCGTTCGCTGTAGAGATGCCTATAATCTGGCCGCCTACCTCAGTTGCCGGATAGATAGCGGTCCAAGCCTCAGCAGGATCGTTAAAAAACGCCCATTCGTCAGCAATGATTAAAGAAGCCGTAATACCACGAGCGGCATTTTCACGGGAAGCCATCGACTCAATTGAAGAACCGTTCCGAAAATTAAGCTCAAGCAAATTCTGTTTTTCGACTGACGGCCCACGCTCTTTCATCCAGTCAGGGATGCGGGCGTAGCCGTACTTGCTCATCTGCAACAACTTCTTAGCAAAGTTTTCGGTACGAGACAGCATGACGATTGTCTGATCTGGGTGAAAAAACCCTATCCAAAATGCGTAGGCAGCAGACAAAGTCGACCAGCCAATTTGCCGCGCTTTTAACGAAATCGTGTTCTCGCCGCTTTCCCAAGTTTCCAAAGCTATGCGCTGAGGTTCCCGCAGTTCAAACAAAGGCGAAGCCCCAGGAACTGAGATGTGCCAATACGTTTCCAAAAAATAGAACACATTTGCTTTGCAGCGTCGGAACTCGACTTCCTGCTCAACTTCCTCTCTAGAAGCCATTACTCTCCCTCTTCCGCAGACTCCTGCAAATCTGTGGCTTCAACATGGTTTATCAAAGTGATTAGGACAAACCCCGCCTTCGGAGTCATGTGTTCGTCTTTGACTATGTCCCAAAGTCCTGCAAGATCCATCACGCACCTTCAGCTATCTGGGATTCGATCTTTGCGATCTCAGACAAATGAATTTCTTTTTGAGCGTCAAGGTAGTCCTGCCGGTTCCAGATCAATTGCTCAACAGTTGTAGGCAGTTCAACGCCGCTCCCGCTACTTGCAGGGATTTTTAAAAAATTGAAATTCTTGCCTTCAATTTCGCTTAACAGCATTACCAAATTGTTCCAAGGCAGCAACCCGAGAAGTCTGCCGTCAGAAAAGATCACAGCAAAATTGCCGGTAGGAATCTGGTCGGTGCTTGGGTGAAGCGGGGCAACAGTAATTTCTCTTGTCTCATCCGAGAACGCATCCCGGAACGTTTGCAAAGGAATTCCTTTAGCAGTTCTTTGATCCATGACTACCTACCTTAAACTATACGCACATATTTGTTTGGCGAAGACCCGCTGGCCCAAAGAGTGCCCGCCGAAAGACCTGCACTGGAAGTAGGCAGATTAGCCACATTCACTTTTGACATAAAGACGGTATCAGTAGCGTCACTAGAAAGGCCAGAGCCGCCAACCACAACCGAACGGGAATGGGTCAAAGTGTTTCCGAACCCGCCCAGCATAGCTGAATTCTCTGTTGGGGAAACGACACTGGCCCCAGTTAGAGACTGAAGCCCGCCACCAGCAATCACACACCTATTGGCATAGAACATATGGGTAGGAGTGTTGAGACCGCCAGCCCCCACAATTGCAGAAAACTGCGAGTTTGTCATAGTGTTCTCACCGCCGCCAACAATAGCGTTCCAGCCGTAAGGACTAACTCCAATCACGTTATCGTGACCGCCAAGAATGCCAGAGTTAGCCGCCCTCATTATGTTATGTGAGCCGCCACAGATTGTAGA
>TARA_R110001632_G_scaffold107877_2_pt1 | contig 14568 bp, 25 predicted proteins | sample TARA_R110001632 | Tara Oceans TARA_R110001632 (sample SAMEA4398266) | marine metagenome | biome: Polar Biome; feature: [SRF] surface water layer (ENVO:00010504); material: water (ENVO:00002006), including particulate matter (ENVO:01000060) such as... | depth 5 m
CGCTATCTTTTAATATGTCTTCCCATGTCATAATAATCCTTTTCCTGTTATCAATAAATCTCTACTTTAATAAACTCTTATCTCTTCTTCCCGTTTCAAGATATTTATTGTAGTTAGCAATTGTAGTATTAGGGTACTCTCTTGCTATCAATTTATCCAAATGGCCTTTTGGATTCTCGGATAGGTATTGGCCTAATGTTTTAGGGCTACCATCAGTATTAGTTTCAGCAGTATCAAGCGCCGAGTACGCTGTCTCTCGTTCCCTTGAAGCCGCCATCGTCGGTGCGTTTGGATTTAATCTATTTGGTGTATTATGACCAAAGGGCGTGTAGTTTTTTAGTATATCTTTCCAACTCATGTTAATCTCTCCAAAAAAATTTCTCGTAAAATTTGGCGGAATTTGTTTAAGACTACCCCCTATTTTATTTTTATACTGTATGTATAACCAGAATAAAAATAATAGTATATCGCTACTATAGCATACTAGTACCCTTATTGGCACAATATACTATTGTAGTAATGATAGTGTAATTCCCGCCTCCTATGGTATCCGTAGCAGTATCTACCTTATATGTTTTGTGAATATGCCAGCCTTAGAAGTACTATAGTATTAGTAGAAGGCTTATATTACTAAACGCTATACTGCGAGGCTGCTAGTATGCTATTAGGCTCTACTTAAATAAAAATATAGTGTGTTATCTAGTAATAGAATAGTGCTATTGCTGTTATAGTAATAAAAATTTTGAAAACAAAGCCATATGGTTGTATAAAAATAGTACTATACAACCATATGGTATGCTTTGTCTGACCCTAAAAGAATAGAGAGGGGCCTAAGCCCCCCTCTTATCCAACTCAATACACACCCTAACACTCACTCAATACACATAACTAAATGCTAGCACAGAAGTCACTAAGATTTACTGGCTCACCGTCCCAACCCTTCTTGTCGTATCCAATCTGAATGTACCATGAGAAGTCTCGCTGTACAATCTTAGGTCGTATCCCACTACCTAGAGTGCGATGGTCTAAGGTCTGGATAAGACCGTTCAACCTTTCCTTAGTAGTAATAGTAGGCCACCTGCCAGATGAAATCATAAGAGTAGCAGGAGAGTCGCCCTTCCAAGCAATGACATTACCATGAAGTCTCATCTCTGTTATGACTATACAACCACCTAGGCCAGTGTTTTCAAACACTCGTACCTCAGTGTTGTCTCTCTTGAATTTTCTACCTCGGTTAAAGGCGTATACTGCATCTTTAGTAATTTTTCTAACCATCAGACATAACGCTCCTTTAGTACTTGTTCAAGTGAAGCCTTAGCGCCATCTAAATTAATATCTGGCTCATACATCGAAGAGACTATGCAGTCTTTAGCGAGTTTGTATATTTTGTCGAGAACCTCTTCATCAAGATTCATTTCAAAGGCTAGCCGAACCGTATCGTAATTCGATAAACTGTCTTCTATCCAGTCTAAAGCATCATCTGCCATTTCAGTTAATGTTGCCGAACTGTTTGATTCACCGTATCTGTCTAGTATGTTGTTAATAGCGTCCAACAGATAGGGAGTGCTGAAGAAGGGCATACCCTCGTCTATTTCTACCTTATTGTTACTAATGTTAGTCTCTAGTAGTCGTATTAAACCCAGTACTGTTCCAGAGTCCTTCCATGTTAGATTAACAGCACTCATAGTGCGGTAAACTCCAGTTACATAATTAATATGTTCTTCTCTATTCATTGTACTTCCTCCATAGTGAAAAGTTCTGTGTAGTCGTTAGCCAGAAGCCAACCTGTGATTAATTCCAACTTATCGCTAGAACAAGCCCAAAGAAAATAGAGTGGGCTATCTTGAAAGTGCTTCCACTTATCATCAAGATAATCTTCTGTAGCGTCGGGGAATAAAAGCATCTTAAAGGAGAACCTGTTTAGTCTTCCTAGGTACTTTAGTGCGTCTGTGAATTCTCTTAGTGTAGTCATTCTTATTCACTCCATTCTTCGTTCTTGAATTCGTAGTAATAGGCTCTAACTAGAGAAGAAAGATGATTTTCGCTGGACATTAGTGTGGCCAGTGCATCTCTATTGCCTAAGTCAAGAAGACCAATTTGGCCACTATTGTCCCCTACAGTACTCGACCAACCTTGGCCTAAGCGAGACATTATGGTGAATAATTCCTGAACCGCTTTGTAAGAACCGGAAGGACAGGGGTCACGAAGAATTGCTTCTATCGTCTTACTAGCAGATAAAAACTTAGACTCCTCTGCAAAGGTTATTTCTAGGCAGTCATCAGCAGAAACAAACTCCTCAAAAACAGCAGTCAATCTATCTATGTGAACCGATGGCGGGGTATCGAAGGACGGTATTGCCGAAATAAGTTCTTCCTTAGTATCGTAATAATAGGTCGTCGTTCGCAAAATAGTACCATCTTTGTGTATGATAGTACCGTACTTAACTTCTTCATTCATTGTTTCTCACCTCTTCAAGTAGTTCGGTCATTTTCTGGCTTATTTGTCTCATAGTGGACGCAATGTCCCGCAGGATGAATTCTTCCATGCCCTTATCAATGTAGGGGGGCTAAGTGGGGTTGCACAAAGATACAACCATATGGTATGCTTTGCAGACCCCGAAGGGGGCCGCTCAAGACCACAATTCGCCTAATCAGGCGTCCTCCTGTTCTGTTAGTTCACCGATAAGAATCATAGAGGTGATACTACCGTCCCAAGTTTTGTTCTTAAAAGCGAGACTATGCCATCGCTTAGATTGGTTAGCGAGATACCGTCGTAGAGTTTGTGGCGTGTATCGGATAATTCCTTCTGAGTTCTTCTTTCGTCGCAACACAGTGTAAATAGGGTGGTCAGCGTTGGAAGGCACTACTAGAGCAACATGTGTTTCAATGAGCCTAAATGCTTCTTCTAGTACTGGGTTTTCGGTGGGTAGAGTTCCTTGAGTTAGATATTCAGCATAGCCAAATCGAGTGGCTTGGCTTCGGGCATAGGTGTAGTATTGACCCAATGCCTTTTCTTTCTGTGTCTCATCTGTAGCGTCCTCGATGCAATTCAATAGGCGGGTTTGTACGCTAGGGTTAGCGTCCGGACTATCTAGCAACTGGGCTTTCAATCGGCTTAGTTTTTTTGTGTTTTTATCTAGTGTTTCCATAATAATCATCTCCATAGCAGTCTTGAGCGACACTATTATACTTAGTAATCAATTAAATAGGGTATTGACAAAGTAATACCATATGGTTGTACTTTGCTATAACCTTAAGGGGGGAGCCACTATGCAATTAGTACTGCATAGAGGCTCCTTGTTATCTAATTATTATTTATATTTTTACTGATGGGTAAAGGGGGAAGGCCGACTTCGCTGCAAAAGGCTTGACAATATATGTGTAAGAGACTTGCTAGCATTACTGACTAGTACTTTCGTGCCATTTACTCTGTCCAGTGATATTGAATTCACCTTGGTTCTGTGGTCTGCGCCGTTCCCCCCTATCCATTGTTAGGTCTGCCCTAGGGTCTTTCTACAACCTTGTCGGCAGGGAGTGTGTTATTTGCAGAAGAAGTATTATGCGGTGGTAATTCTGCAACTAAGAAATCCCACACATCTAGGTGTGGGTTAGTTTGGCTCAAGATAATCTAGAAGATGAACTGCTAGAGGGACCACCACAGTCCCCTCTAGCAAATTCTGGATTAGTTCGTTTACTATTTGGTAGTAATATTGGCAATTGTCTACGAATACCGAATACATCGGTTCTATGAGTTTGAGTCATGCCCTTATTTGTGTAATAGTTTTAATGGGGTATTTCCAAAGTTAATACCATATGGTTGTGAATTGTTCTTTCGTGAGTGGGAAACCCCACCCCCGAAGGGGTAGGGGCCGAGTAGTAGAGGCGCCCACGGTGAAAATCACTCTTTTGTGATTTCCTCCGCTTCGTTTGTGGTGTCCCATGGGGTTGGGTTGTCGCCGCCGTAGGCGGTGTTTTTGTCGAATGGTGTCAACTTCTCAAGGAGGTTGCTAACCATCTCAATGAATGCGTTGGTATCCATTGCAATGACCTTCCCTTCAACGGTACGCTGTCGGGCGAGATGTGCGACGGTTGAGGGGTCGGTTGGGAGGTATTCATTTGCTTTGGCCGAAATAACCGCTTCATAAGCGGCCTTGTTTGGGTCGGTAGAGCGAAGGCGTTGAACTTTGAGGTGAAGTAGTCCATATTGACCAAGTTTCGAGGTCAGGTGGGCCACGGCGTTCTTACGCCACTTCACTTCAAGGTTTTCATCCTTCAAGTCTGCGAGGTTGTCACGCAGTTGGTTTTGCTGTCGGTCGTCCAAGGCGTTAAACTGCTTATCAGTACCGTCTTTAATCGCAGTGGTAAGGCTAGCAAACCGTTCAATGTTCGCCGTTGCATTCCACTCTGCGGGCTTTTCTGTTTTCTGTTGCGCCTCTGGCGCTGTTTTTGCTGTTGTCATGTCAATCACTCCATTGTGGTTGTTGTCTCTACTACTCGACGCCCTAAATGGCCACCTTCTGTTTATAGGGGTCGAGCACAAAGTTAAGACCTAGTTCTAATACCATTAAAACGAATATAATTCAGACTAGTTCTAGTAGTATAATAACACTAAAAAAACGAATATAGTAGTTCAGTTAGTGTTATATCCTATATACTATAGTTGATAACTTTCTCGATTCTAGGTTGATTCTAAGTTGAACTAGAATCGAAAAGTGACCTGAGGGGGGTAAAAACCTTGTTTTTAGACATTATTCTAATATTCTAATTATTATACTATATATTAAATATATGAGAGAGAGAGACACTCACCCTCTCTCTCTCTCTATCTATCTAGGGGTTAGAAACTTAGAAACTTAGAAACTTCTCCTCAGTCTAGCGTTCAGGTGTTGGAAACTAAATTTAGAATTAGAATAATGAAAAATCAAAATACTCGAATGCTATCTGAAAATTGCTATTTTGAATATAGTGTTTTCAAAAACACTATTCTGAAAATAGGGTTTTTCAAATTCCTATTTTTCAAATAGCATCCAATGGCGCAGCCCTATAAAGAAAAGACAGCAATGAGAGCGTCCAAAATGGACAGTGCGGAGCCTACCATGCTTGAGTAGGGGCCTAACGACATGATTGCTAATACAATCTATACTCGCTGGTAGGCTTCGCAACTTAATATTAATGAGGAATGAAAATGATAAACTACATATGGAGACTTAAACATGGTACAAGGAACTGAACAACAAATTGCAATATGGAATGCGATGGAAAATGAAGAGGGTGATTTGATTGTCAATGCTGGTGCTGGAACCGGAAAGACAACTACAATTATAGAAGGTGCAAATCGAATGCAAGGAGAGATGGCTTTCTTTGCTTTCAATGCTAAGATTGCTAAGACATTGGGTGAGCGATTACCCGATAATGTCTATGCCGCTACCTTTCACTCTATGGGCAATGCCGCTATTCGTGAATCCCTTGGATACCGTAAGTTGAACAAGCAAAAGAATGCTACTATCATACGAGAAGTTATGGGTAATACCTACACAGTTTGGCCTTTGGCTAAGTTGATTTCTTTGATGAAGGGTGGACTAGTAGAGCCTACCGATAGAAAATCTATTCTTGGACTAGTAGACTCTCACCACATCAACTTCGCTACAGATAAAGAAGAAGTAGATGGCTACGCTAACCTACCAGCCATCTTTAATGCAATAAAGGAAAGCAACACCATTGACTTTGATGATATGGTTTGGCTACCTATTACACTTAACCTTCCTCTACGAAAGTACGATGTTGTCTTTGTTGATGAAGCACAAGACTTCAATGAAGCAAACCGACAATTGATTCTACGGAGTCTAGGAGAGAACGGACGATGTATTATTGTTGGCGACCCTAACCAAGCAATCTATGGATTTAGAGGAGCAGACAGTTCAAGCATGGCTATCTTTGAAAGGGAACTAAAAAGTATGGGACGCACAGTAAGTAAGTATCCACTTTCTTTGTCATGGCGTTGCCCAAATAAGGTCGTTGAAGAAGCAAACAGATTCGTTAAAGATTTCCATGCAGTAGAAAATGCTGATGATGGTAATGTCGTAATTCGAGCCATGTTGAATCCTGTAAAAGGAGACATGGTTCTATGCCGATACAATGCTCCTCTAGTTGGGGCATTCTATCAATTACTCAATCAAGGAAAGTCTGCCTACATTGAAGGTGCTGAACTTGGAAAGGGTTTAGTAAACAGTGTTCGTAAAATTACTAAAGATATGGGAATGTCTACACAAGAATTCGCTGAGAAATTAGACGATGACTACGAACGAAATAAGGCTAAATTGATTAAGGCCAATAAGATGTCGCAAGCCAATCTACTAGACGATAAGCATGAATGTATTTGCTTCTTCGTCTACCGAGCAGACACAGTTGGTGAAGTTATTCGTGAGATTCAAAAGGTATTCAATAAGGATGGAAAGGGTGACATCATGTTGTCCACCATTCACAAGGCTAAGGGATTAGAAGCAGACAATGTTTATATCCTAACTCCTGAAAGAATGCCACACCCAAAGGCAACCGACATACAAGAAGAAATGAATCTTTGTTATGTTGCTATTACAAGAGCAAAGAAGACACTACACTACTGCGGTCCAAGACCTGCGGAGGGATACTGATGGCTGGAAAGAAAGGAAAAAGAGAGAAGTTCTTCTATACACGAAGAGAACTACGCCGCCTATTTGAAGAAAGAAATGGGTGGTATGCTAGGGAACTAATGCTTGTGTTGGGAGACTCTCTAGCGCCAATTCATCAACCTAAGTTGCATCGTCTACAGTACATACTAAAAATAGACTATGCCAAGGGAAACATGCAAGATGGAACTTTGGGTCACAGAGAATCTGCTGACTACTGTACATGGTGGGTGAAGAAAAATGACTGATAAATGGAATGGCGATGCTGATTTCTTGTTGGGTCTAATCAACGAGTTTCATCTATTCCTTAGTAAGGTTAGTAAGCATAACTACAATAAAACTTCAGACATTGTAGAGGCATACGAAATCTTCTTCCAATACCAATTAAATGAGAGGGATAAAAATGATATGTAAATTATGCAACAATACCGGAGAACGAATAGTCGAAAATAACTCACATGACATACGGGTCAGAGAACCTTGTTATTGTGTTATGTGGGAAGAACGGCTAAAGGAAGATTTGGCCATTAGTATTGCCAATATAATTTCTGAGAAGACTTCCAAAGAGAGGTTAGCGTTAATCGTTGCTTCTATTATTGCTGAAAAACATGGTTCAGATGAGGAATCAGTTAGGGCTTTAGAATACAGCGTTAAAAATGGTAACGCCGAATACCTTTTGAATTGGCCTCTCTTGTGAGGGCTGGTGACGAAGTGGCTAACAACAGAACAATCCAAAGACTAGAGAAAATACTAGCAAAGGGAAGCAAAAACACAGCAGAGATACTCGATGAGTATCAAACTCGCTGGCCGAAGGAGGCTTCGGGTGGTAGTAAGATTGGTAATCTACTATCTCGACATAAGCAATTTAAAAAGATTGGAACCGAAAAAGTAACTGCTGATTTTAGTCAGTACAGTTATGCCGTCAATGTATGGAAATTGACAAATGAGCGTATGGTGTAATGGATAGCATACTGGCCTTCTAAGCCGGTGATACGGGTTCGACTCCTGTTACGCTCGCCAATGTCGGAGTGGCTGAGTTGGTCAAAGGCGCAGGGCTTAAATTCCTGTCTCTGATGAGTTCGCAGGTTCAAATCCTGCCTCCGACACCTACGGAACTTTAGCATAGTTTGGTTAATGCGCTCGGCTCATAACCAAGTGACCATCGGTTCAAATCCGATAAGTTCCACTATTCAAATAGTATAGTAGTATACTCAAAGTCTACCGATAAGGTGCAATGCCTAATTAAAATGAGGAATAAATATGAAAAGTAAAATAACAAACGAAGCAAGAAGAGTAATTGAAAATGGTGCATTTTGTGATTGTGGCGAAAAATTGTCACTTTCAGCAAAAGTAGATTATCATGAAACTCATTTGACAACTAACGGCATCATCCTAGCAGGTTATTCTGTTTGGTGCAATTGTGAAGAATGGGCAGAAGTTATCGAAGGAAGCAGTGATGGTAAAACAATTACTATTGAAATTGAATGCGACACTACTGGGGAATAAATATGAAAACAAAAATGAACCAATGCTACAACTGTAATGGAGGCGTTATCGCCTACACTCGCCAACGGGAAGACCCTGTTTGGCAGTGCTTATGCAAGGAGGAATGAAATATGAACGAAAATATAATGAAAATTGAACAAGAAATACTGATGAACTATATGATGCGATTCAAAACTGCAACAAAGGATGAGTTAATTGACGCCCTAACTGCTATGGGTGCTGATTCACTAACTCCACTACCATTGAAGAATGCAGTTCGAGCGCACATGAATAGCCTTAAATCAAAATTCAAGGGTCACGGAATAACCTTCGCTACTGTTGAAATTAACAAAGGAACGACCTACACACTGACTGATGAAGCATATGAATTCATCTCTTCTAATCTAGAACAGTCCAGTTTTGATGAAGACGGTAATGTCTTTGGAGAAATATATAAACTACCAAACAGTGTGGAATGAACATGGTTAAGAAACCTAACTGGCCGAAAGGAATTTGGCCTAACAACCAGAAAAAACACCCAAGGTATTCAAGCAAGTATTACCGACCACTATTAAAAGAATCAAAATTAAAAAGGAGAGATAGCAATGATTGAAACAAGAAAAATACTAATACCTAGATGTGCGTTCATTGGACCATATACTTTAGATGAACACAACTACGAACAACTTAGAAGGAAATGGGCTGAAGCCTGTACCAAAGTACAAGAGTATCTAATGATATATACCGATGCAACAGAAGAGAGAGATATTCTCAAAGAACAACTAAAGGAATACAAAATATACATGAGGAATAAAAATGAATAAAACACCAGTAGAATTTAAATTGATTGACAATGAACATATGCCACCCTTAGTGATTAGCATGAATGATAACGATGAACCAAAGGTAGTAGTGAATACACACCATAGAATTTGGATTAGTCTTAACCGTCGAATTATTGCAGGTATTATTGAAAACCTACAAGACAAGATGGATGAGATTCTTACTGGATTCTTGATGGAGCAACGGCAGAATGAGAAGATGGATACGGAGGAATGGTCTTGAAGTTCAAGAGAGAACTAGGGAATGGTCGATGGGACCGAATACTCAAGCGAGAGTTGATTGAACTTTCAGTAGCAGATAACTATGATGATGCTAAACTAGAATGGGAAGCCACAGGCGAAGTTTGGTGGGGAGGTAAGTTTGGCTGGCAACGAGAAGAAAGACCGGATTGGATTCACCGCCTTAACGAAGGCGTATGCATATGCGGCCACCCTATTGTCTACCACTACGGCATTAGGAATACCATAAACGGTAGCATCGTTGCTGTCGGTTCGGACCACATCAATGCTTACATGATTTTGAAAGACATTTCTAAGTCCACTGGATTGAAGGAAGAAGAAATTACTGAGGCCATGATTGAAGAGTGGTTGTCTACTAAAGTTGAAGGAATGAAAAATACAGCATGGTGGAAAACCCATGGTGATGAATTCGTCCGTAAATTTAATGCAATCAAGGAAATCGACCTTAGGTTTAATGTACGCCCTAATCAGGGTGTTGATGTTCTTAGAAAGAGAGCAGACCGATATGGTATTGCCAGTATTGTCTGGAGGTGGAATCACCCCAACAACTCAAGAGCGCAAATTAACGGTAGAGGTTATCCTAACAATAGTCTTATGGAAGACTTAGATGCTTTCTATAGTTCTATGGAAGGAGTAGTTTATACTAACCGAAAGGAAACAGAATCTGAATATAATAGAAGAAAGGAGATTCTAGATAGCAAAAGAGTTAGTTGGAAGATTAAAGAAGTTTTAGATTTCTATGGTTTTGAAAACCGTGGGTATTTAGAAGACTTGACCTTGCTTACTCCGGCAGAGAAAAGGTTCTTGGTTTCATTGGAGAAAAACTACAGATACCAAGAATTGAGTCAAACTGAAATTACTAGTTTGATACGGCTACTAGAGCCACCTACAGAAGAAAGTTTGGTATTAGCACAATCACTAGGTATCGCAGACTGTGAAAAGTTCTCTGCGATTCGCCTAAAAAGAGAAATCGCCTTTGAACAAGGCAAAACGGAAAGTGACCGCTTAAATAGTGGTAGGACATGGGAGAATTGAGAAGGTGAATAATATGGTAACACTACGAATTTTAAATGAAACAGGACACACACAACTCGAAATGGCTTCGTCAGAAGTCATCGAGCAAATCGACAACCACCCTACACATTGGGTCTTTGTCGATGGAGAGATGGTAAGCAGAGAGACTATCGGCTCAATCAATTGGGACACCGTTCAATCTGTAGACCTAACGCCAGCCATCGTTGGAGGCTCTCTCTGAGGTTGTCCTCTCTCCTATGACAAACACTTTCCGGTGACATACTATGTCTCTCTTCCTTAATTTTGAAGAGTGTAAGAAACTCACAGTTCTTATTCTTGACGATTTTTTGGAAGAGGGACACCCCTCTCGTACATTAGTTCTGAAAAGAGCAGAGTACGAGGATAAGGCCGACAGGCCCAGTAAAGACAAGTGCTATATGCTGGTAGCAGAACTAAAGGGAACTCTATGGCTATGCGAAGATGCCGTTGATATGGGTTTCCATCAATACCTTGAAAGAAAGGTAATAGAAAAGAGAATATATTTAGAATACATGGAGGCTAACGAAGATGAGTAAAAATCCTGAATACACTAACAATCCAAGAGGAAGACCAATAGCAACAAAATGCAGAGTATGTGGTGGCCCTTTAATGACACCACAAGAAATGAAACTAGAGGCACATGAACGATGCCTCGACAAATATAAATCAAAAACATACATGATGTGATTAAAATGAGAGAAATAACAATATCAACAACGAGAGAGGGTAGTACGCATGACAATAATGCTACTATACACATAGAGGCGAACAATAAACCTGTAGAATACATGGGATATTTAGTTCCTAGAAGGTTTGGAGCCAGCGAAACCGATTTATATAATAGAGATGCAATTTTTAATTCATATAGTGCAGCATGGAACTCAATTATCAAGGGAGTTTATTCTAGGAAACAACACTTCTACCAAAGAAATGAAGGGACAAGAATAGACTTAGATGCTGAGAGTGTTTATTTGATAGTTACTTTTAGTTCTGCTATGACTTCTACCCAACTCAGAAAGATAGAAGTGACTATTAAAAAGAATAAAAGTTCATATGATATAAATGGAATGAAAGTATCTAAGAAGGCAATTGGTTCTATTCTTGCTAGAATTATGTTAGATGTTTATGCTAAGACCAATAGAAAGGGTCTTGTTTTAACCCGTAGGGAAATGACAAAAATCGTATATTCTGCACTGGATACTCCAGAAGATATTAGATATGCTATAATAAACAGAATGCCGTATCGTTATTTCATTGATGGTATTAAGCATGAAGCCAGATTAAAGATAATGCAAATTTCAGATAATAGTTTTGCTATAGAAATAAGTTCAGATTTATGGGGAACTATTTCTCAAGATAATCTAGTGACTCTTCTAGGGCATTATGTACATGATAAGAAGATTGGTTCTTGGAAGCATCTATCCCCTACAAAACTATTCACTAGGCTAGTAGGCCGTGAGCCTTCCAAATCTGATAAAAAACTAATGTTGGCCTTCTTGGACCAAAATCGTTCTTCAAAGATGGTAGGAGACAGGGCTATGTCTCTACTAGACGACCTTGTAAAGCAATACCCAAAAAGAATTCGTAGATTAGATATAGGTAATAATATACGAATAGTGGTAATAGGAAAGGTTTCTGACTGGTTATTAAGTGGAAGAAAATCTGACATTAACAGCACTAATCTCGGACCACAAGCAGTATCTACCAAGATGTTGCATGAGAATACAGAAGAGGACCAGACTATATCTGCCTCATGGGGTCACAACATTTGTATTAACACAGGTGGTAAGAATCCTTCACTTGGCGACCAATTCGCCTCTAGGATTCTTTCTCTCCTAAATGATGATGTAACTATGCATCGAGTGTACACTCTAGATAAATCTAGAATGGAAAAAAACAAGAGTAAATATAGAGTAAAGTTAGAATCTGATAAAATATTTATGGATGATTTTAATCAATGGAATATGGTAGTGGATGATTATGATAACTTGTATAGAATGTCAGTCAGAGAGTAATGAGTTTAACACTAAGTTAGGTGAGTTGGTTTGTTTAGATTGTGGTTTGGTCTTAATGGAAGAACCATTTGAAGAAGGAAGTTACACACATGACGGAAATAGTGTAAGGGTAAGAGAGGGATGGTCTAAGTCCCTACATGAAATGGGCCTACAAACAATACAAAATAAGAAACTATCTTATGGTTCTATACAAAGTAGAGCCATTTTCAAGGGAGTTTCTTTTTGTAGGATGCTTATGGCTAACCTGAAACTACCCAAGAAAGCCTTCTATGGTGAAGTGGAAGAACTCTATATTAGATTGTATAAGAAGAATGTATTCTCCACATACAGATTAGAAGACAGAGCCGCCGCCTTAGTTTACTATATGCTAAGGAATAGAAATCTACCTTTTACTTTGAAAGAAGTGGCTAAGGAGTATTCCTGTGATATGAAGACTGTTTATGTCATAGCCAAGAAAGTAGCAAAATCAGAATGCAATACCGGAGTCTTTGTTCTGAAAGAATGTAGACCCTTTGCTGAGAAGTATGCTATGATTCTTAGCGATGATGCGAAATTCGCTGGTAAAGTATCTTTAGTTGCAACACGCTTCGACAACCTAATATCAAGGTCTGATGATAATACTAGGCCAAGTACTCCTGCCGCTTATTGTTCTATAACGGCTACCTTGGAAAAAACAGAAATAACCAATAAAAGAATAGAACAGGTAAGTAGCATTGGGTATGATGCTATTGGCAGAGAAGTGAAAAGACTACTCAAAATGATTAATACCAACAAAAAAGAAATAGAAGGAAAGGGAATTGAATGTCTAGAAAAATATTAATAATCGGAGCCGGTGGAATTGGGAGTTATCTCATTGACACCTTGGACAACTTAACAGGAAACGGTAGTTTTGAAACTGACTTATACCATTTGTCAGTTAGCGACCCCGACACTGTAGAAACTAAGAACCTAACTTATCAAAGATTTAGCCAAGAAGATGTTGGAAAAAATAAGGCACAAGTTATGAAGAACCGCTACTCTATGGTGAAGATAGTAAACACTTATCCTATACTAGTAGACTCGCAACTTAAAGGCTATGATTTAGTAGTCTGTTGTGTTGATAACCTACACACTCGAAGGATGCTATACAAGGCTAACATTGAAGAAGTTAAGTGGTTAGACTTGCGCTCTCAAGGACGGAACGCCGCACTAATTTCGTATAAAGCAGACCCTTCATCCTATGAGACATTGTTAGCAGGTCCGGAAGGTTCCTTCTCATGTCAAGGTACTAGTTGGGATGGTAGTATTGAAACTATTAATTTCATGCATAGTGTTATCGCCGCCTATGGAGCACAATGGATTCAAAGGTGGTTTGCTGGTGAAAATGTTAATGACTTTACTGTGGTGAACGCATGAAGTGTGATGTTTGTCAAGGCGAAATACAAGAGCATAGTCACAACGGTAAAGTCTATTGGACGGAAGGGCATAACGCACAACCTTTGGTAGATGGTCGTTGTTGTGACACTTGTAATGGTTATGTTGTTGGTTTTAGAATATTCTGTATTACTGGCCCAACTTTAGATTTTGAAGAACACAGGCTGAGAACTATAGAAATGGCTAGAACAGAAAATAAAAAAAACGGAGAGGAAGAAGAATGAGCAAAACTGGAGATTGGTACATTAAAGTACACGGAGACGACGATGAACATGATTGGGGCGAAGCAGAAGCAGACCATGAATTGTACTTACAGGGAACTATTGAGAAGTTAATACGACAGAGTTACAATGGTTCTTGGGGAAGACCTTCTTTCCACAGAGCAATCTGGAAAGCCTCTACTGAAATTCTTAACGGACTAGAAGTACAGGTTGTTGTAGATGGTAAAGATAATCTACACATTTCCTTTGGTACTGCTGGTTTTGTTTCATTCAAAGTAGACCCAGTTGGTATGACTCTTCCTATCAAGTGTTGGATTCATACGCATCCTTTCGGTTCCGCCTATTTCAGCGGTACTGATTGGAATACTGTTGGTAAGTGGGAACCTTTGATGAACAACGCTATCGTTCTAGGTGGGGAAGGCCACTACGGGCAATGGAGAAATAACAGACCAAAGGAACTAGACATCTTCTTTAATTTTGAATATGATAGGACTCAAATTAAGGATAAGCATATCTCTAAATTAGATATAAAAACAGTACCTATTAATGATATGTTGTTAGAAAAGAATTGGGATAGAGGTGAAGAATAATGATTGACACAGACAAATACGAAGAGACAGACCACCCCGAACTTA
>TARA_R110001632_G_scaffold96239_2_pt1 | contig 14561 bp, 15 predicted proteins | sample TARA_R110001632 | Tara Oceans TARA_R110001632 (sample SAMEA4398266) | marine metagenome | biome: Polar Biome; feature: [SRF] surface water layer (ENVO:00010504); material: water (ENVO:00002006), including particulate matter (ENVO:01000060) such as... | depth 5 m
TCAAAGCCGTATTTGCTACATGTTCTTGACGCGCCAATGCATCGACCTACTTTTTCGCCATGACGCAGCTTTGATCAAGAAAAGTAACCACCATAAATTACCGTAAATCGACATTTTAATTCAACACGTTAATTTACGTATTTTTACGACGATGCGCTAAGCACTAACAATTTTTCAGCATTACTAAAGCGTTTTACGGTAAGCTTATTCTAACGATAATATAATTATTTTGTTTTCTTTATGTTAGATATATATGCGGGAAAATCAGCCTTAGCGCTGATCGAGACAGACGGTTTCAAGCAACAAATTTTCGGCTCCTTTCTTGGCGCCAGTGGCGGTCCAAAATGGTTTAGTCTATTTGGTTTAGACAAACATCTATTTGGCCATTTCTTTGCCGAACGCACCGAACCACTAAACCTAATAGGTTCATCTGCTGGTGCGTTTCGTGCAGCTTGCTTTGCCCAGAAGGATCCGGTGGCTGCTATTAGCCGTTTAGCAAAATATTATTCACAGACATCTTATGAAGATGATGTCACCCCACTTGATATCAGTAATAGCGCTCGCGTATTACTCGATCGCGTTTTTGATGACAATGGTGCGCAGGAAGTGATCGACAATCCAATATTTAGAGCACACTTCTTAGTGGCTAAATCTAATGGACTCGTAGCATCGGAACGCAAGCCGCTACAAATCGCAGGCCTAGTTAAAAGTTATGCACTCAATAGAGTGAATCGAAAATTACTGACTAAACAATATGAGCGTTTTGTTTTTCAAAATGCGCTTAGTACTCTGAAAATTGAAGATGAAAGTGGATTTTTGACCCACCAAGTAGCCTTAACCAAAGACAATATTAAAGAGTCATTATTGGCCTCAGGTTCAATACCTATGGTCATGCTAGGCATTAAGAATATACCAGGCGCCCCAGCAGGTATGTATCGCGATGGCGGTATCATCGATTATCACTTCGACATTGCCTTGAAAAACGCCCCAGGACTCACCTTATACCCACATTTCAATGCAAAGCCTAAAGCAGGTTGGTTTGATAAATCTCTTAAGCGAAAAGTGAATGCCAAGAACTACGATAAAACCGTTATGTTGGTTCCCTCGAATGCATTTATCGATTCTCTGCCCTTTGGTAAAATTCCAGATCGCGAAGACTTTACTAAAATGACAACAGAATCACGTATAACCTATTGGCAACAAGTACTCGAACAAACTGAGAATTTAGCTTCAAGTTTTAGTGAGTTTGTTGATAAACAGGACCTGTCGAAAATTAAATTAATTGCTTAGCAGGAAATAGATTTGCGATCTGTTCTGATCGGGCGCTTTTCGTTTAACAATTAAACAAATAATCTTATCACTTTTGGACTAATAGTGACTTGCAAGTTATCAACATCAATGATTCATCGTTCAAACTGTGCAATTTACAACCAACCCTAAAATAGTGAGTCATATCAATCGATTAAAGCGCAAAAACAGAGAACTCAACAAGGTTATCCACAGATTCAGTGGATAACACGGGTATAAATGACAGTGACTGTGAATAACAGCCCATAAATTTGTGAATAAGCAACAAATAAAAAGATCGCTAGATCTCGCTATTCGATCAGCAAACGAGCGATCAATGTTGGTTATATAACCATGGTCATACCAGCCAAAAATTTCTCCCTAAATAGCAGATATAACTAAATATTCACCTTTAAGTACTTGCGTTGTTCAGTAAAGCTAGCAGAATAACAACCTCATTTCTCATTATTCGGATACTTCATGGCCAAACAGACATTAGCACTGCATCCAACGCATTTCTGTATACACAGCTTAGATCATGATGCACCTATCCCTAATGAAGTACTGCAAGCCCCTATTTTCTTTATCAGTAAAACTGAAGACGAGTTGAGCGTTGTAATTCCGGATGATGTGCACGTTAAGAGTGAAGCCAGTGATAGTAATTGGCGGGCAATGGAGGTTTTAGGACCACTTAGTTTGTCTATGGTAGGTATCATGGCCAGATTAGGCTCTGTTTTTGCTAAAGCGAACGTGAGTATCTTCGTGGTGTCCACATTTGATACGGACTACTTTTTGCTAAAGCATTCTGATTTACTTAACGCCGTTAATGCTTTGCGTGACGACGGTTATAAAGTAACAGAATAAAAAACTTGTTTACCTCTATTGTCAAAGCCACTGCACCTAAGACTTATCAAAAAGCATTACCGGTCAATAGTCCTTTATCAGGCAAAATAATGTCTATTGGGCAATTACCAAATGCGTTGTTTACGCATGGTATGTACGGAGATGGTGTCGCTATTGAACCAGCGGGTTATCAGCTTTGTGCACCTTATGCTGGCGTAGTCACATTATTGCCAGTTACGGGGCATTGCATTGCACTTACAGCAACAAATGGTTTACGGTTTTACATGCAACTCGGCATGAACAGTCACACAATGTTAGGAGAGGGATTTAAGCGCATTGCTAAAATCGGCCAAACGTATCAGGCTGGAGACGTATTATTGGAGTTCGATTTAATTAAAATGCGCAAGTCGCTAGACTCTACGTTATGCCCTTTCATGCTACAAAACACCAATAAACTGATGGCAATCCAAGGGCATTTTCATCAAGTCATGGCAACACAAGATGTCGCCATGACTCTGTTTATTTAACATTTATAGTATAGCAATTTTCACACTGTGAAATGTTTACTGACTGGCAATGCCCGAATACGCGTTTTAGATGCATGATAAATCGCATTAACTACCGATGCAGCAACCGGAGGAACACCGGGTTCACCCACTCCTCCTGGTGCTTCACTTGATTCAATAATATGGGTCACTATTTTTGGACTTTGATGCATGCGCAGCACGTTATAATCATGAAAATTCGACTGCTCGACTGCCCCTTCTTTTAGGGTGATCTCACTCATTAAGGCAATAGATAAACCAAATATCATCGCCCCTTCCTGTTGAGATTTAACCCGATCAGGATTAATAACACGGCCAGCATCAATAACAGAATGCATTTCAAGCACACTCACTTTGTTATTTTCTACTCTAACCTTGGTTGCAACGGCTACGTAAGACACGAAGCTACGATGCACACTTATACCCCAACCTTCATTTTCAGCAGTCGGTTGATCAGCAGCAGATTTAGTCATTAGCTCATTCAACACATTTTTTAGTCGTTTGGTTTCAATGGGAAAAGCGCCATCAGGCTCACCATAATTCGCATAATCAAACCCTTCAGGTTTCGGATCAACAATACGGTCATCGCCAATTAACGTAAGCCACATTTGCGCGGTGCTAACACCCACTTTTTCTGCTAATTCATCCACAAATGAACCAATAGCAAACCCGTGTTGAATGTTACTTACTGAGCGCATCCAGCCGATACGCACATGGGCGGGAGCTTTGTGTGTCTCACACGACAAATTATCAATATCGAATGGTAGATCGCCAAAACCTAATGACAACTCATTATTCTGGGGCTCGTCAGTAGTGCCTGTGAATGTCCAACTGATACTAGGGAACGCAGTACGTTGTAGCCAACTGGTCACCTTGTTATTTGCGTCTATACCCGCTTGAAAATGCTGAGCACTGATTGCGTGATAATAACTGTGGCGAATTTCATCTTCCCGGCTCCAAACGACCTTCACTGGTTTACCCGTTTTTTGGGCTAATACAGCCGCTTCGACAGAAAAATCTGGTTTAGACTTACGCCCAAATCCTCCTCCTAATAGCGTTACATTCACCTTCACTTTACTTTTATCTATGCCCAGCGCCCCTGCAACATTTTGTTGAGTCGATTGTGGCGTCTGAGTACATGCCCAAACCTCACAATAGCCGTCTTTAAAAACAGCTGTAGCCGCTGGTGGCTCCATTGGAGCATGCACCAAATAAGGTAAGGTATAGGTCGCTTCAAGCGTTTGATCTGAACTTTCATACGCCTTGTAAGCATCTCCGATTTGACGAAATGGTTTGCCTTTGGTCACGATCCGCTGTTTAAGCTCTGTCAGATATGCTTCTGAATCATGGGTTTGGTTGGCTCCTAAATCCCATGTAACGTTTAACGCCTGTCGACCTTGCAATGCTGACCAGGTATTACTCGCTAATACTGCTACCCCATTAAGGTTTTTAAATAGCACAGGTAAACTTTGCTTAGGCATTTCCACGACGGCCAAAACGTTAGCCACTTTTAAAGGCGCGTCTTTATCAAATGCTTTAACACTGCCGCCTACTACCGGGCAGCGCTCGATACTGGCGTAAAGCATGTCATCAAGTTTTATGTCTTGTCCGAACGTGGTGTTACCGGTCAATACATCGGGTAAATCCACCGAAGTAACAGGTTTACCAATCAGCTTGAATTGCTTAGGGGATTTAAAGGTTAAATCTTTTATCTCAGGCGGTGTAATCTGACCGGCAGCACTGGCAAGTTCACCAAAGCTCAACGTTTTACCTGATGCTTTATGTACGATCATGCCATTTTCGGCAAATACATCAGCAACGGGCACAGTCCATTTTTGTGCAGCGGCTTGTTCAAGCATGGCTCTTGCCGTGGCCCCCATTTCGCGCATGGTAGTATAAAAGCGGCGAATCGAGCGTGAACCATCAGTATTTTGGCTACCATAAGCTTCATCAGCTAAACCTTGTACTACATTTACCTTTGACCAATCAGCACATAACTCGTCGGCAACAATCTGCGGTATCCCCGTGCGGACGCCCTGTCCCATTTCACTACGATGACACACAATATTTACTGTGCTGTCGTCATCAATACTGACAAATAAATTAAGGGTGTTCGATGTATCATTTGCATTGGCAGCATTTGCCCATACAGGAGAGAAACTAGGTAGCACAGCTCCTAAAACAAATGCACCACCGGTGATGCTGGTATAACGAAGAAAATCTCGACGGCTGACCGATTTTATTTGCTTAGGATTGCTCATACTTGCGCCCCTACGTCTTTCGCTAAGGAATAGTCGAAGGCACTTCGGTTGTTTTTCGCTGCAGTTTTAATCGCTGCTTTAATGCGGGGATAAGTGCCACAGCGACAAATATTGCCCTGCATGTAATTATCAATAGTTTCATCATCTGGGTTAGGATGTTCATTCAAAAGTGCCACCGCGCTCATTATTTGGCCTGACTGGCAGTAACCGCACTGAGGCACGTTGTGTTCTAACCACGCTTGTTGCACGGGATGGCCAGCATCGGTTGATAGGCCCTCAATCGTGCTGACGTTTTTATCTGCTATTGCCGAAAGCGGCATGACACAAGACCGAATGGGTTGACCGTCAAGATGCACCGTACATGCGCCGCACTGAGCCATACCACAACCAAACTTTGTGCCTGTCATATTCAAAATATCCCGCAGCACCCATAACAAGGGCATGTTGGGATCAACATCAACCTCTACGGCTTTATTATTTAAGTTAAAACGAATCATTTAACGCTCCATTGTAGTGATACGGTGTTGTAAATTAATGCTAGGTCTTAATCAGCTGAATGTCGCCAAGCGGCGAGTTCTACTTGTGTGTCGATATCATACTGTGCGCTAGAAATATCCACCGCAACAACATCATCTATGTGCTGTTGTAATATCTTACGCGCCCCTGTATCAGCATCGAGCGCCAATAACTGTGCAAAATAACATCTGGGAAATATGACCGGCGCACCTAATACTTTATCGTAACGGGCGGCAATTATTTTTCCGGGCGCTTGAGCACAATGATGCAACATAGTTTCCACATGCTCACGTCTAATCCCTACCTGATCAGCTAAAGTCACTAATAAATGGGATGACTCGCTGTGAACATTCTTCACGCCAAAAGCCAGACTTGCTCCCATACCCTCTTGCCAGTCAATAAACTGCAGTGGAGTAACATAGGAAGGCAGTACATGTTTAATTTGCTGGGCATGAGCGCCCAGAATAATATTAAACTCCCAAAGCTTATCAAGGAGTTCTCCGCTACTTGTCAGATGATTAAGGGTATGTAACAACATCGGCTGGCCGTTTATTTCAGCAAGCTGTTTAATTCCGTTAAAACGCTTACTCTGGCCTGCTGCCAGCATCAAAGCCGCTACTTTCATTACGACAATATACCACTAATGGACTGCCCATCTTGTTGCTCTATAAAAGCGTGGGCCTCAGATAGCATCGACAACGCTATCGATTCAGGTAATTCACCGCCTAAGCGCAACCCAACCGGATTGGCCAAGGGCTTCGTTAATTGATCTCTATTGATAGGGAGCAAATCTAACACTCTGTCAGTACGATGTATCGGTCCTAACATACCAACATATTTAGCTGCGCTGCTTTGCACTAATGCCAAAGATTGCGCATCAAGTTTAATATTGTGCGTCATAATCAGCGCCATATCGATTTGCTGTAGCCATACACTTTGGCCAAGGGAATCTATCGGCTGCCGGACTAGGTTTACGCTGGCATCAAAATGCCCATCTCGTGCATAACTAGTACGTGGGTCAACTAACGTTATTTGCCACCCAAGTTGCATTGCAATGGCGACTACCGGACGCGCGTCAACGCCTCCACCAAATACCGCTAGATGTGGAGCGGGTTTAAGAACCTGTTTAAATACACCTAATTCAGCGACTGCCCGATACGAGGGCGCAGCCTTAATTAAGGTGTTTTCTGGCGATTTTTGGTGGATAACCTGACAATACTCAGCGGCCTCATTGGCCTCTAAAAGTGCAAATAAATTGTCGAGCTGTAAGTAGTTGTTTTCCTCGGCCACAGGTTGCAACATAATACGCACCATACCGCCACAACCAATACCTAGTTTCCACGCCAAATCTTCTTCTTCACGCATATCATATTCAACGATACGGTTATGTCCGGTATCCCAACAACGCCGTGCTTGTAGCATAATGTCGGACTCAAGACAGCCACCACTTAATAGGCCAAAGTACTGGCCCATGTCGTTGATCATCATCATGGCGCCGGCCTTTCTATAAGACGAACCATCGGTTTCTATAATCGTCGCTAACACCCATTTCTGGCTTTCTTTACTAGCACGCCAGTGCTTTAATAACTGATTTAATCTGTTGGCCACTTAAAAATTACTCTTTGTCTGATAGTACGTTTTCGGGTGATACATATCCTGGAGAAGCAGGAACTGGTTCAAAAGGTACTCTCTCTTTACGTAAATCGATAACTAATGTTTCGGATATTTTATCTTGTATGGCTTGTCGATTAGGATCCCAATAAATCTGTAAAAAACCAAGTAAACCGGTCGCAAATCCAGCACCATAACCACCATATCGACCAAAACTTTCCCATAAATTTAGGCTACTACCATCTAACTTGATAACACGAATACCGAGTATTCGTTTCCCTGGGGTTTGCCCCGTCCACCAAGCAGTAAAAATACTGAAATAAAAGGCGGCCCAACCAAATCCAAGACCAAGATCCGTTGCAATACCTTGTGCCCAAGCAAGGATACTCGGCGACGAGCTGTCTTGGGTTTCTGGTGCTTCAACTTCACTTAATGTAGTTAAAAAAGAATCCGTTTTTTCATTATCTGTTGCAACGATATTGTCGTCGCCCGTAGCGCTTTGGGCTTCACCTTCATCGATTTTTTGGGCGTTATGAGTGGTATCAAATTCCATATTACCGCTGTCCATGCTCACACTATCGCTTTGAGCTGGTTGATAAAGTCGTTCATATGTTTGCGTCATGGCCACTTCAAGTTGTGCTTGCTGTTGCACACTCAAATCGTCGCCCACCGCATCCCGGTACTCTATAAGAACGTTTTCCACTACGTCTCTACTAAGGGGCAAAGAGGCAAGATCTCGAGCGAGTTTTTGGCCAACGTCCGTCCAACACGTTAGGGGTTCAATACACTTGCCAAATTCAATATCTTTGGCAACATTTCTGGTTTCAAGCAGATACTTAGCCGTTAAACCAATTAGGGCCAAATCTTCTGTGTTGTCTAGTGTAAAGTCGCGAATTTCGCCCTCTTCGACCAACTGTGAACGAACTTGCTGATTTTTATCAGGAGAATTGAGGACACCCTGAATAAATTCAATGCCTTCAGAGGCAATCAAAAATACCAATATGGCAGTAATGAACCTTAATGAGATGCGGGCTAAATTAAAACGCTTCTTTTGCTTGAGCCGGTTACCTGCTCTAAAAAATGTGATTGCGGCGACTAACGCAAGAAGCACATCGCTGGCCTGACTAAGTAAACTGATTAACGCTACATCGATTAAAAGCGCGATGCCACGCTTGAGCGGGCGAGCCAGTGGTGTTCCAAACAGAGATTTCGACACATGGAAGGCATAGGGTGTAACGATATTACGCGTTTCGTGTTGGCTTAATTGTGGCTGGTCATTGGGCGCGTGTTCTGCTGATGATATTGTTGGTTCGCTCACGCGCCCACCTTTTTATTTTTTATGTAGCGCTTTTATAGCATCCCCGAGGCCGTCAATCGTCAACGGGAACATACGCTGTTCCATTATTTCCTGCATAATACCGATAGACGCATAGTAATTCCAATATTGTTGCGGCTGAGGGTTTAACCAAATACCGTGTTTAAAATGTTGCAAAATGCGCCCCATCCATACAGCACCTGGCTCTTCATTCCAGTGCTCTACGCTGCCCCCAGGATACGTTATTTCATAAGGTCCCATAGTTGCATCGCCCACAAAAATAACTTTGTAGTCAGTGCCATACTTATGAATAACGTCAAACACTGACAGGGTTTCTTTGCCACGACGCTTGTTGTCTTTCCAAACGCCTTCGTACAAACAGTTATGAAAATAAAAATATTCTAAATGTTTGAACTCCGTATGGGCGGCAGAAAATAACTCTTCACATTCTTTTATATGAGCATCCATTGAGCCACCCACATCAAAAAACATCAACACTTTAATAGCATTTCGCCGAATTGGCATCATCTGGATATCAAGCAACCCGGCATTTTTGGCCGTGCCTTCAATAGTATGAGGCATATCAAGTTCTTCACTGGTGCCGCTGCGAGCAAATTTGCGTAATTTTCTTAGGGCGACTTTAATGTTGCGCGTACCCAACTCTACGTTACCCGCTAAGTCTTTGAATTCCCGTTTATCCCACACTTTAGCTGCGGAAAAGTTACGGTTATTTTCTTGCCCTATACGAACACCCTCAGGATTATAGCCATTGGCGCCAAAGGGCGATGTACCGCCTGTGCCTATCCATTTGTTGCCTCCTTGATGGCGTTTTTCCTGCTCAGCAAGGCGCTCCTTCAAGGTTTTCATCAACTCATCCAGCCCGCCCAGAGCCTTAATCTTCGCTTTTTCTTCTTCGCTAAAATGACGTTCAATTTCTTTGCGAAGCCACTCTTCAGGTATGTCTTTACCGAACAAATCAATTTGCTGCACACCTTCGAAATAATCTGCAAAGGCACGATCGAACTTATCGTACTGGCTTTCATCTTTTACCAAACACAAGCGTGCTAAGTAGTAGAAAGCTTCAACGTCCGCGAAAACCACACCTTTTTGCAACGCACTAAGCAAATCCATCAATTCGCTCAAACTGACTTTAAGTTGGTGTTCCCTCAATTTAAAAAAGAAATCTACCAACATTAGCGACGCGCCATGAATACCAGTTTTTCAAAAAGATGAATGTCTTGCTCATTTTTCAAAAGCGCACCGTATAGCGGTGGTATGGATTTTTTATTGTCTTTTTCACGCAGTGCTTCTGGCGAGATATCTTCGGCGACCAAAAGTTTCAACCAATCTAATAGCTCAGAGGTAGAAGGCTTCTTCTTAAGTCCAGGAATATCGCGCAGGTTGAAAAATGACTCTAACGCTTGATTCAACAAGTCTTTTTTAATGGTAGGGAAATGCACATCAACGATTCGACGCATCTCTTGCTGATCTGGAAACTGAATATAATGGAAGAAACAACGGCGTAAGAACGCATCGGGTAATTCTTTTTCATTATTGGAAGTAATGATCACAATGGGTCGCTGAATGGCTTTAATCGTTTCGCGGGTTTCGTACACAAAGAACTCCATTTTATCGAGCTCTTGCAGCAAGTCATTTGGAAACTCGATATCTGCTTTATCAATCTCATCAATCAATAAAACAGGACGATTACCATTTTCAAACGCGTGCCAAAGCTTGCCTTTGACTATATAGTTTTTAATATCGTGGACTTTATCGTCACCTAACTGAGAATCTCGTAAACGCGATACCGCATCATATTCATATAGACCTTGTTGCGCTTTGGTGGTCGACTTTATATGCCATTGGATTAACTCCGTGCCTAAACTTCCCGCTAACTCTTCGGCCAGCATGGTTTTGCCCGTTCCGGGCTCACCCTTTATTAATAGGGGACGTTCTAGGGTGATCGCAGCATTTACGGCAAGTCGCAGCTCATCGCTAGCAATATAATTACTCGTTCCATTAAAAGACATCAATACCTCAGTATATAATTTAGGTTAAAAGACGGCATAATCGCCTAGACATTATTTGTTACTTTGAATAGCACTCAAGACTGAACCAGCAACGCTCACAACTGTCATTAATTATGCAATAGTTAACCCTGTGATAAGGTCAATTACCAATGAATAATTCTTAGTGTTAACTATTTCCATAAGATATAGCGAAATAGCACTTTGAATTTGGCCATCTCGCCTTAACCTTAGTAACCTTACGCAGAAGGTAATCGACAGACCTACGGTATTAGACAATAAGTGCCATTAACTAAAATGTACAAATTTACGTTTGAGCTATAAAGGCGTATCCAATTAGGCACCATCACGACACCAGAAAGGAAAATATATGCAAGTTTATGACGACAATTCCCTCACTATCGGTAGAACACCACTGGTTAAATTAAACCGTGTTACTGGCGGCAACGTCTATGCAAAAATCGAATCCCGCAATCCAAGCTTCAGTGTAAAATGTCGTATCGGCGCCAATATGATTTGGGATGCTGAGAAACGTGGCATATTAACCAAAGACAAAGAATTAATCGAAGCGACCAGCGGTAACACGGGTATCGCATTGGCGTTTGTGGCCGCCGCGCGGGGTTATAAAATCACCTTGACCATGCCAAGTTCAATGAGTTTAGAACGTCGTAAATTGCTTAAAGCATTAGGCGCCAACCTAGTATTGACCGAAGCAGCAAAAGGTATGAAAGGCGCTATCGCAGCCACAGAAGAACTAATGGCATCAGCTCCTGGTAAATACGTGCCGCTGGAGCAATTCGAAAACCCAGCAAACCCTGAAATTCATGAGAAAACCACTGGTCCAGAAATCTGGAATGACACAGACGGCAAAGTGGATGTTTTTATTGCTGGCGTAGGCACTGGTGGTACCATCACCGGTGTTAGCCGTTACCTTAAAAGCAAAGGTAAAGCCATTACTTCAGTTGCTGTTGAACCGACTGATTCACCTGTAATCACTCAGGCCAAAGCGGGTCTACCACTCACTCCAGGACCGCATAAAATTCAAGGGATCGGTGCGGGCTTCATTCCCGGTAACCTAGACCTAGACATCGTTGATGCCGTCGAGCAAGTAACTAACGACGAAAGTATGGATATGGCGCATCGATTGATGAAAGAAGAAGGGATCTTAGTAGGAATTTCATCTGGCGCAGCAGTAGTAGCAGCCAAGCGCTGGGCAGAAAAACCAGAAAACGCCGACAAAGTTATCGTTGTATTACTCGCAAGCGCCGCTGAGCGTTATTTGAGTAGTCCATTGTTCGCCGGTGAATTTGGTGATTCAGAAGAAGTCCAATAGGCATATTTAAGTCTGCTTGAATTTCTGTAAAGGGAGGCATTTTGCCTCCCTTTTACTTTGTACCGAACGCAGGTACACTTGCCTCTGCCATACCTTTATCTGCAGAGTCGTCATGACATTACATCACCCGCTACATTTATTTGTCTTGTTAGTTTCCCTACTCCTTATTAGCGCCTGTGATGGCTCTAAAAGTACCGGTGCTGGTAAGTATGGCATGATGGACAATAACATCCCTGAATATGCAGCTGTAGAATTTTTCACTCATATATACGAAGATAAAAATTTGAACGGTGCATTGAAATTTGCTAGCCCCAAGCTATCCCGATTAATGAAATCGTACCGAATCAATCGTAACGTGCAGCGTCACGTCTTAAACATGCCATACGATAAAGTCGAAATTAAACCTAAAGCCGCTAATGCAGGGCGAAATGAGTTTGCTAAAGAAGCCTCGGTTTCATTGTTTTTTGAGGGCACCTTAAACGGTCAAATTATCAAAGACTTACGTGTGGTGAAACTAATAAGAACCAAAGACGGCTGGAAAGTTGACGAAGTCAGCGTTAATTAATATTAGGTTCTCTCCCCCTGCCCTAACGTAACAATCCTTTAATCTGGTTTTGTAGACTGCTGTACAGCGTCTATTATATTAATAATTGTGCATAGACGTTTATACCCAGTGACAATATAGAGTGAACATGGCTGAATCATTATCCCTACAACAAGCCAGAAAATTAGTCTTACACGCCCAGCAGCTTCCAAGTGCGCCCCCTAAAGGTAATGCAATTACTGCAACGTTAAATGCCCTTGAAGCGATGAGTTTTGTGCAAATAGATACTATCAGTGTCATTGAGCGGGCTCATCACCACACATTATGGAATCGTAACCCGAAATATCAACCGCATCATCTTGAACAACTCGTTGAACAAAAACAGGTATTTGAATATTGGTCTCACGCAGCTGCCTATTTACCGATGCGCGACTATCGATTTACACTTATGCGCAAAAACGCCTTGAAATCGGGAGAACTTGATCACTGGTATCCACGCAATCCAAAACTGATGGCTCAAGTACTCTCGCGCATAAGCAATGAAGGGCCCTTAAAAGCAAAAGACTTCAATAATGACCTTAGCAGTTTACAAAAAACCAAACCAGCTGATTGGTCGAGTAAACCTGCTAAGCAAGCATTAGAGTACCTGTTTATGCAGGGTGATTTGATGATAGTAAAACGAGAAAATTTTCATAAAGTTTACGAGCTTACTGAACGCGTATTACCTGATAGCGCCAATACGTCACTGCCAAGCCAAGAAGAATACTCACGTTTTTTAATCACCCGTTTTTTACAAGCGAACGGAATAGCTCAAGCCTCTGAAATCGCTTATTTACGTAAGAATACTAAAATGAGCATTCAGCACCATCTGAATGTTATGCAAGAAGAAGGTGCATTAATCGCACTCAATGTTGCCGGTAGACGATACTTTTGCCTTTCTGGGTATCTCGATTCGTTGAATACGCCCCTAAGACGCAAAAAATTGCATATTCTATCGCCGTTTGACAACTTGCTGATACAACGTAAACGTATGCAGGCTCTATTCAACTTTGATTATTTGCTCGAGTGTTATTTACCTGAAACAAAAAGGCAGTATGGCTATTTTTCATTGCCAATACTGTGGGATGCACAACTGGTCGCTAGAATGGATTGCCGTGTAGACCGAAAACGTAAGATATTGCATATTCTCCATTTAGTGTTAGAACCTTCATTGAGTAAAAAGGTGGAGGCATTTCATTTAGCCTTAACAACAGATTTAAAAGCGTTCCTAACACTTAATCAGTGCCATGATTTTGTCTTGCACAAAACGACCCAATTATCGTAATGTACTTTTCAGATAATATACTATTCATTAAACGTGCAAAAGGTGACATAAATGAATGGACGATTTAACGAGAATATTCGGTTTAGTATTTTGAAAGAACTTGTTTTGTCCCGTAAATCTCGAAGTAATTCAAACTTTCACCAAGAGTTTATCCATTTAGAAAACGCTCACATACTCGGTCAGCAGTCAACGTATTGGCATACGAAGGTGCATGTTTTAATGTTACTTTGGGCTAAGCGCCAAGCAAATAGAAAAGAGTTTACCGGCCAAATTATACGTATAGCCGGGGCGTTTACCAAAACGGCCGTCGGTTTAGTTCCCGAAGGCAACACGGGAGGCACTAATATTAGCCCCTTCAAGGTACTGCATGTAAATCCCAAGCACGCCCAAGCAATTGCCCGCGCAAAAGCTCTGCGTTAACGTTATTAATGGAACGTTAGACTCTGTTTAATATACATACTATTCAATTTCTTTTAGGCCGCAGCATACCTGTATCGAAACATGATATTAGGCATGCTTATTTAATTGATTACTTTCAATAAATTTGAATATATCGCGCCAGCTCAAGATACCAACAGGACGGTTGTCTTCATCAACAATAGGTAAACATGACACAACGTATTGATTAAAGGTTTTAATCGCTAACAACAGGCCACTTTCAGCGGATAAGGTAACCGGATTACGGGTCATCACTTGGTGTACTCGCTTGTGCAAACACGCTGCGTCTTTGGCGGTCTCTGCAGAGGTGCCCACTGTAGGACTGATGGCTTTTAAGAGATCTCTATCCGAGAGCACACCCACTAATTTAAGTTCTTCCACAACTAACAAGTGATGGAAATTATGGTGTTCAAACAAACCTATGACTTGCGCTAATGTGTCATCCATTTTTATCGTGACTATATCTGCCGTGTAGTGGTTTAATGATCCCGGACATCATTTTAGGTGGTAATGTTAC
>TARA_R110001632_G_scaffold176772_2_pt1 | contig 14538 bp, 6 predicted proteins | sample TARA_R110001632 | Tara Oceans TARA_R110001632 (sample SAMEA4398266) | marine metagenome | biome: Polar Biome; feature: [SRF] surface water layer (ENVO:00010504); material: water (ENVO:00002006), including particulate matter (ENVO:01000060) such as... | depth 5 m
ACGACGCCACAGCCAATAGTACCAATTTTGAACTATTGCAATCAGAGCAAACAGAGGTTATAGTTAGAATACTTCTCTATAGTGGTATTGTTATAAAAGATTACCAAGTAGTTCAGTTAGCTGCTCAAGAAGTACAGCAAAATGAAATAAACCAAAAAAGCTAATAAAATATGCCTACACCTAATGGAGGTTTAATAACCGAAACTAATTCTCAGTACTATGCTGGAGCACAGACGTTTACATCTGCTGCAGGAGCAGGTCAATCATTTACCACTACGTTTGATACTAATTTGGTTTTTGGTAGCTACAACCCTACAGACACAAGTTACGCTTCGAACAACTTTAAACTTTATACAGCAGCCTCAGGCGTTCCTGTTTATACAGAATACACTTCTGCATATACAGTTGTTGGTAACGTTGTAACTATAACAGGTAATTTAACCGCTAACACTTCTATAGCTGTTCAACTCAAAACTTTATCTGGTGGTAACTACGGGAGCAAGGACGCTGTGGGTAATACGGTTGAAGAAAACTGGGGTTCATACTCTTACACTAAACTCGACGACATAGTAAATAATTTTATAGTCGCGTACGTTGGAGATGGAAAAATGGTTACATCTGTAAAAAGAACAGACGTGGTCTTCTTTGCTAAGAGAGCTATGCAGGAGTTTAGCTATGATACATTAAAAAGCGTAAAGTCTCAAGAGCTTTCTATACCGCCGAGTCTAAGTGTTCCAATGCCTCAAGACTATGTAAACTACGTTAAAATGTCTTGGGTCGACGGATCAGGTATTAAACACATAATATATCCTACGACTTTAACTAGTAACCCGACTTCTATACCTTTGCAAGATAGTAGAGGTATACCTACACAGGACAATTTTGACAATAACACGCAAGGTACTTCTATAACAGAAGACAGATGGGATACAAATGGTATAAACACTATAAATAACCAAATACAAGACGGTTCACCTGTACTTGCGGATATATATGGTGGTGGTTTTGGTCAAGGCTTTAGTAATCAAAGTGGCTTCTACGGTATGCAACCTGAGGTTAGCCAAATAAACGGGTGGTTTACAATAAATGAAAGAGAGAATACTTTTTCCTTTTCAAACGATCTGGTCGACCGAGTAATCATTTTAGAGTACATTTCTGATGGTTTAGCTTACGACTTAGATACTAGAGTCCCTAAGATGGCTGAAGAAGCCTTATACGCGTATATACTACACGCTATAATTTCCACAAGAATAAATCAACCTGAATATATAGTTCAGAGATTGCGTCAAGAAAAAAGCGCTAAGTTAAGAAACGCTAAAATAAGACTATCTAACATTAAACTAAGTGAGTTTGTACAAGTTATGAGAGGTAAATCTAAATGGTTAAAATCATAAATTAAATGGCTGAAATTAAAAACACTTTTCTAAAATCTAAGATGAATAAAGACTTAGATGATAGACTTATACCTAATGGAGAATACCGAGACGCAAGAAATATAGCTGTTGGTAAATCTGAAGACTCTGATGTAGGAGCTTTAGAAAACGTAATTGGTAACAAAAAAGCCGCTAATCTTAAGCCTTATACTGACAGTTTTGATATAATAGGATACTACGCTGATGACGCTAACAATAGGGTCATTACGTTTGTAACTAATTATACAGATAACTACGTAAACGGTCATCCCACATATGCCTCAGTAGCTAACGAGGGAGTAGCGGCAGGACAAGAGCTTTTTAATTGTCATATATGCGTTTTTAATAAAAACAGTAATTCATATTCAAAAATAGTAAGCGGGGATTTTTTGAACTTTTCTAAAAGCGATAGCGTTTTAGGTATTAGTTTAATTGAAGATTTACTGTTTTTTACAGACAATAGAAATCAACCTAGGAAAATTAATATAGCTAAAGCGCTTAATGATAATAGCTACTACAGTGCAGAACATAACGTATCAGTAGCTAAATATAGCCCGTTCGAGCCAATAAGTTTACTTAAGGTAGCAAAACACAAACCGAGTGCTGCAACCTCAAGTGGCAAGACTATAACTTTTGCGACGGCTAGCGAAATTTCAGACGTTGAGGTCGGAATGACAGTGATAGCTAGGTCAGCAGCAGATAACTCAGGGATAACAGGCTTAGAGGCTGACAACTTTGTTACAGTAGAATCTATAGCATCGGGAGTTGTTACTACCAAAAAACAATCTTCTGGAGATCCTTCTTTTACATTAACCGTAAACGACGAGGTGATTTTTTTAAAGTCAACAATGAGCAACGAAGAAAACAATTCTCAGTGGCCAGGAGATCCTAAGTTTATGGAGGAAAAGTTTATAAGATTTTCTTATAGATTTAAGTTTGATGACGGAGAGTACTCGCTAGCTGCTCCTTTTACACAAATAGCTTATGTACCTAAGCAAAAAGGTTATTTTCTTCTCGGAGACGAAGATTCTGCCTTTAGATCTACTATAGTAGACTTCATGGGTAATGAGATAAACAATGTTAAGCTAATGGTGTCTTTGCCTACAGAAGGAAGCAAAATTATTTCGGAGTACAAAATAGCAGAAATAGATATACTGTACAAAGAATCAAATAGCCTTATTATAAAAGTCTTAGAAAGTATTGACGCTTCTGAAATTTCAAGCTCTTTTTCTGCAACAAATCAATACGTATACGACTACCAGTCTAGAAAGCCTTTTATAAATCTTACACAAGCTGACGTAACAAGAGTGTATGACAAAGTACCAGTTAAAGCCTTTGCTCAAGAAACTAGCGGCAATAGAATTATGTACGGTAACTTTCATGATAAATATACTGCGCCTGCTAACATAGATTACAACGTAGGGGTTTTTAACAAAGATATTATTAATGACTATAGCTTTTTAGAGTACCCTAATCATACAGTAAAACAAAATAGAAATTATCAAGTTGGATTTGTTTTATCAGATAAATTTGGTAGACAGTCGCCTGTTATATTGTCCCCTATAGAAACTAGCGTTACCGGTAGTCTTATTGGAGGGTCTACTATTTATCATTCATACCCTTCTTCTAACCCTAATGTAAAAAACTGGTTTGGTGACCAAGTACAAGTTAAGGTAAATAAAACTATAGCAAGCGGCATAAATGGAGGACAGCCTGATACGAATAAAGGAGAGCCTGGTTTGTATGCTTTGCCTATAAAAGCCGCTAGTACCGCAGACGGATTTTCCATCGCAACCGCTTCATTTTCAGACGCGGAGCATAAACAATTTCAATTCACGCAGCCAACTAATGGTCCTGACGGAACAGGCACCAACAAAAGCATAAACAAACCTGTGCCCGGTAGCTATTTAAGGGGAGCTAAAACGGATTACGTTAAAGTGACTGGAGTTTCTGGGAGCGGGACTGGATTTATTGTTATAGCAGACGGAGCAATAAGTGACGCTTACTTAAAAAGCACATACGTCGCTAACGACACTCACGATATAAAGTTTGCTTACAAAATAAATCCGATAGGATGGTACTCTTACAAAGTTGTAGTTAAGCAATCAGAGCAGGAATACTATAATTGTTATTTACCTGGAGTACTAAATGGATACCCCACTGCTGACACCGCATCCGGATCGCCTACTTTTCCCACTAACGAAAACGGAAAAACAGCTCATGTTGTTTTAATAAACGACAACATAAACAAAATACCTAGAGATTTAGCAGAGGTAGGGCCTGAGCAAAAACAATATAGAAGCTCCGTAGAGCTTTTCGGAAGAGTTGAAAACTTTTATATAACAGGTACCACCCCTGTTTATACCAATAAACAATACTATCCTGGCAGAAAATTCGATTTAGTTTCTACAATAGCGCAAGCCTCTGAGCTAGCGTCTGAAAAAGGGAAAATTACAACACCTCAAAACTTTTACCAATTAGATACGGATCCTATTATGGGAAGAATATCTACTTTATCCGGCGGGTTTGGTACTTTAGCAGCTAACATGGTACCTAAACTAGCTGTTTATGAAACTAAACCCACGACTTCTTCACTTGATATATTTTGGGAAACTTCAAGTGTAGGTTTAATATCTGACCTAAACGAAGATGTTTTAACAGGCTTTACAGGAGCCGTCGGTTTAACTGAAATTAATTTTGATTACAGCGAAGCTCAAGACCCTAATGGTTCCGGAACAGTAACAGGACACGACGACTCTCCTTGGATTACAGATGCTTTTTACCCGTTAAGCCCAGAAGGAGAAGAAATGACAAGTACAGGTTATTTGTCAGCTTTAATCGGCAATGTTCCTAGTTACACGGGTCCAACATTTACAGTAAGTAACGCTAACAGCGTCGATGTTACCTCTAGGTTTACTGTGTATCAAGACGTTACAGCAGGGTCTGCGGACATTGGGTCTTATCGAATTAAAATATCTCCTACGGCGGCTAATCACTATGGTCCGGTTCCTGAAGAATCTCAATTCACTTTTAGAATAAGCTTGTACGCTAACGACGGGGAATGGACTACTGAGTTTACTTTTCAAGGTTCTATGCAAAATGAAAATGCAGCTTTGCAACAAAATGTTTCAGGGGTACCGGATATACCTGCAGGAAGTCAGCTAGAAAATATAAAGGTTGACTCTATTCTATCCGGTTCTACAACAACAACGATACCTAGACTTAACAACGTGCCCGATTCAGTCACGTACATCCACATGACTAACGGAGCAGTTAGTAGCCAAAGATTAGAAGACGTTGGGGTTTTTATGACTTCTAAACCTAAAAAAAGATTAAATTCCGACCCTGAAAGATTTACAATAAACCATAGCAATACAGCTCTTTCTATGGCTAGACACTCTTACTCGTCCGTAACTGGAGAAGAAGGTTTGTATGGCGGGCAACAAGTTGGGCACTATGACTATACCTTTGCTGTAAAAGATGCAATGGCAGACTTAGGTAACTCTGGATTCGTTAGCGTAAATGATACTGGTACAGAAACAACAAACACCACCACGAGCACTTACAATCAAAAAATAATAGTTGCTCCTGACCATATACCTAGCAGTTTAAAAACAAGTTGCGTAACCAACTCAGATGACTCTTCTGATACCGGACAAGTTTTTGAAGTTACTGCCAATTATTCTGTGGATACTGGTGGTCTAGGAATTTCTGAAACGGTAATATACTATCAATGGTATATAGGAGGCTCTACCACGCCTAATAGGCCGTCCGATGCATCAGACTGGACTGGTTCAATGGAGTTCGTAGAAGATGATGAAGGACATACTGTCCCCGGAGGCGGAAGTGACGCAGGTGTATTTAGACTAGGAACTTCTCCATTCAGTACCGATACTACAGATGGAACAATGCAATTAGACTTAATGATGGAAGTTGAAAAAACCCTTGCGTCTTCTACTCTTCATAAAGGCGAAGTAGAGTGGCGTATTTGGCGTAGTAGTAACAGTAATAGCACAAGCCGATCGTGGAGCGCAAACCCAACGGACACTAATGGTACAGTTTTCCAAAAAGGAGTGTGGGCGAATGCAATTGCTTACGGAGGAAATACGACTGCTACAAAATACTCAAGCGTTAATAAATTACTAGCTTTTAGTGCAAAAGGGGACTACTTTATACAAGCAAAGATAATAGCGAAAGGGCATACTAAAATTAACACATGGGTAAACGTTAATGATGCTAATTACCCTACTTGCGTACCTTGCTTTGGTAAAAATCTTATAGAAGAAGCAAATAGCGATCAAGACTCCGTCTATTTTCAGTACAATTATTCCACAGGAAGTAACGATCAAAACAACAATTGCTCAGTTTCTTTTGACTCTTCATCTAGCACCGGGTATGCTAGGTCGCCTTATCCTTTCTTGACTACCCAAATTTACGAGGACTCGTCTTTTACAACTTTCAAAACCCTTGACAAAAAGCAAAGGCTATACGATTACAAGCCTGGATCAAGTATTAGTAACCTAACCACCCAGCAAGTTGCTACTTTAAAAAGTAAAAGAGTAGCGTATTTCAACAACATAACACAATCGAACACAACAAGCGAAAACACCGCGAGTACTACGGGCTGGAAAACAAACAAATTTTATGTAGATACTGCCCAGAACAAACGTATTGGTATACTAAGCCCCCTCTCTGGAGCCATTACTAGAGTAGCTTGCGACAACGAAAGTGTTAATAATAAGATACAAACATACGCTTTCGACGAATATACCATTTAATTGAGTAAAGTAATGTTTTGCTCTAGTAACTAAAGTTATAAACAAGTAATAATAATATATGTCAGCTATTTTAAATTTGAAGTATTTCAACTCTTTTTGGTTAAAAAAAATGAAGACGGTTGTAGATTACGACCCTAGCGCTGGAGATCCTGTTAATGGACCTCTTGATCAATCAACTTTGCCCGGCGCTTTTGCCTCAAATACAGACCAGGACTGGTACATTGAGGAATCCAGAATAAAGGGAGGGTATAATAACACTTCTGTTGATTTTGGAGTTAAAGCTTATCTAGTCGAGGAGGAATCCAAACAGCAGCATAGGTTTAATTCTATCATATATTCTGGGGTTTTTAATTCAAGAACAGGTATAAATAGAACTAATGTTTTTTCTGTAGCTGAAGACATAACTAAATCAGCTGATCCTGCAAACGGATCAATACAAAAGCTATATGCTGAAGACACGAACCTAATAATACTACAAGAGAACAAGGTTAGTAGAGCTTTGATAGATAAAGACGCGATATATTCAGCGGAAGGCAATACTTCTTTAACTTCTTCTAGCTTAGTTATAGGGCAAATACTACCTTATTTAGGTAATTACGGTATAAGTAAAGATCCTGAGTCTTTCGCTGTGTATGGTTACAGAAAATACTTTACAGATAGAAAAAGGAACGCTGTACTGAGACTATCCAGGGACGGTATAACAGAAATATCTTCCTACGGCATGCGTGATTTTTTTAGGGATAATATAAGTTCTTTAGTTGGCTCTGACAAAATAATCGGAGGATGGGATATACACAATAAAAACTATGTAGTATCTTTGCAAAAAAGTAATGAGTATCATACTTTATCCTTTGACGAAGAATCAGGAGGCTGGACTAGCTTTTTTGATTACAAGCCGGGGCATTTACTAAGTCTCGATGCTTCCTTTTATTCTACTCACGAAGGAGAACTTTGGCAGCACAACGCTTTTAGCGATGGATTTAACCAAGAAAGAGGAGTCTTTTACGGTGTTCAAAACAACTCAAATGTTACTTTTGTTTTTAATAGTGAACAGTCTTTAGTAAAAAATTTTAAAACAATAAATTACGAAGGAAATGATGGTTGGGAAGTAGAAAGTATTACAACCCCTAGCGGTTCAGGGCTTCGCATAAACAAAGCTTCAAGTGTTTCGGAATCACGTAGCACGTTAGCCGATATGCAGACGCAGCTTTTTAGTAATAACTTTAAAAGAAAAGAAAACAAATATTTCGCGAATATAGTCAACAGCAGTCAACCTGAGGCGGGTCAAATTGTTTTTAGCAGTAGCGGCTCTGGCGTTAAAGGATTTTTTGCTACCGTTAAGATGAGTGTTGATAACACTTTAACCGGTAAAAAAGAATTGTTCGCGGTTTCTACGAACTATACAGAATCATCTTATTAAATAAAATTAAATGGAATTAAATATACGTAAACTTAATGAAGACGATTGGGAAACTCTTTGCTCTTGGTGGGAGCAGTGGCCAAAATGGGTACCAGTACCCAAACATATGTTGCCTGAAAATGGAACAGGTGGTTTTATGGTAGAGAAAAATAACAAACCTATAGTAGCAGGTTTTTTATACACCACAAACTCTAAGGTAGCTTGGGTTGAGTGGGTTGTTTCAGATCCTACTTACAGAGACTCTGATAGAAAAGAAGCTTTAGAGCTATTAATTAAAGGAATAGAAAACGTAGCTAAAAATAGCGGTTTTCAAGTAATACTAAGTATAGGAAGAAGTAGAGGTTTGATAGAGGTACACAGAAAACTAGGGTACACTATAGACAAAGACCCTTCGTATGAAATATCTAAAAAAATAAACTAACATGGCAGTAGTAGCAGCAATAGCAGGGGCGGTTGTCTCTGGAGTAGGAGCAGCAGTAGGCGCTAATCAAGCTAAACAAGCAGGTAACAGAGCTGGTAGAGCTAAAAGGTCGGCTCAAGCAGAACTAGACGCTTTAAAAGAAGGTAGACAAGAAATAATAAATCCTTATGAGTCTACTATAGACTTGTCTGGTTTAGCATCAGATTTATCCGGTGATATGTCTAATCCTTTCACTACTCTAGGTGTAGCTACTCAAGCAGCTGAGATACAGATGGAACAAACTGATATAGCTTTAGCTAACACCTTAGATAATCTAAGAGCTTCAGGCGCGAGCGCTGGAGGTGCAACGGCTTTAGCTCAAGCGGCTTTACAAAGCAAAAAAGGTGTAGCCGCTTCTATAGAAAACCAAGAAGCTAACAACGATAAATTAAGAGCGCAAGGAGAACAAAACTTACAATCTAGGAAAACAGCTGAACAACAGCGTCAGCAAAGCATAGCTATATCAGAAGGTCAGAGAGTTCAATCCGCAGATGCCGCTGGTAAACAATTTGAGTTTCAGGCAGAAGAAAACAGAACTAACGCCGATATGGATAGAGCAGCTGCTAAGATATCTCAAGCATCGGCACAGCAGGCTCAAGCTAACCAAGCTAGAGCTAACTCTATAGCTGGTGGAATCAGCGCTGTTGGAGGTATGGCTACTAGCTTAATATCAGCTGAAGGTATGGCTAAATCAGGTGGCGAAAGCTTATTTTAATAATAAAAAAACAAAAATATGAGTTATAGAAATCCACCAATAATAATAGACAGATCGACAGATGTTTGGGGCACTGCCATAGCTAAATTTGGTGAACAAGTCTCTAAAGGTATAATCAGCGCTGGAGAAGCAGCGAAAAAAGCCGGTGAAGAACAGGCTGAATACGCTAGAAAAACTAAACTAGCCATGCAAACTTTGGAAACTACAACTAGAGAGTCGTATATGGACTCGGCTAGAGATAGTTATTTAGCTATGAAAAAGAGCTCAGACGCTAGCATAGCTAACCAGTTTAAAGTGGATGTAGAGAAAATGCTCAACGGAACAGGTACTCCAGGGGAAGAAGGTTACAAAATAGGAGCTATAGACGCTAAAGTTCAACTTTCTCTAAACACTGATTTAAACGACGAAACTAGAAAATACTATAACAGTGTTATTGAAGATTCTAAGACGTTTCAAGACGCAGCAGTAGATGGTTTCGGAAAAGTAATATCTAGCGTTACCGAGCTGAAAGGTAAAGACTCTAACACATTGGGTAAACCAGGTGGTTACACCTACAGGGGAGGTAGTAGAAAAGAAAAACTAGAAAACCAACTAGCTTTTTACGCTGTAGATCCTGACGCTATGATAAACCCAGACGTTATAGAAACTAGAAAAACATCAAGAGGAGACAATAACGAAAACTTTTTAGAAACTACAACCCTCGTTCCTGCTGATCAGTTTAAAGAAGGAGAGGTATTCGGCGACATATACAACGGTTTTTCTGACAAAGAGAAAGAAGAAGTAGAAAAAGTTATAGAAAACGGTAAAGAATACTATAAATTTAGTTGGAAGAAAGATGTCAATGAATGGGACGGTGAGTTTACTACAGACTTGTTAGACACTCCTGACTTTTCTAAGTTATACAAAGAAGCTGGTATAGAAGACGAAGAGGGAACAGTTAGCGCTAGCTTGACAACTACTAGTACTTTGAAAAACGGAGACAACCTAGACACCTACGAGTTAATAGATATAAATAGAGTAAAAAACAACGCTAGTCTAAACCAAATAATGATGGGGTCTGCTGCTGGTGTTGAATCCGCTACTCTACAAGAGAAAGAAGCTTATCTGCAAGAAGTATTGGATAAGGGAGGTATGACTGTTAAAGAGTTTAATAAAACCTATAAAACACCAAAAGAGAGAGCTGAGTACTTAAAAAACGCTTTAGTAGATTATTCAGTTAAGAGTAAGTTTAACGGTTACACGTTTAGACAAGCTACACAAGAAGACGTTAATAGATTCAGAGCGGTTGATCCAAACTCTACGATGTCTGTAGGTACTGAAATAGCTTCTAAAAAAACAAGTTCTAAGTATCAAAAACCAGAAGTTGTAGAACCTGAAGAAGATAAAAAACCTACAGAATCAGAAATAGGGAGAGCTAGAGCAGTTAAAGATGCTCCTACTTTCTACAGTGATATGTTTGAAAAACCTTCTTCTTTTTTCAGAAACAAAACTATGAACGGTAATAAAATATCTAAAGTAACGTTAGCAGGTGCTGGTGATTTAATGCCAGATAAAAAATCGAAATCAAAAGGTATATTGCAACTAGGTTACGAAACAGGTAAAAGCACTGGTGGTAAAGAACAAATTATATATGAAGACACGATGGTTTTTGACTTAAATGATCCAGTTAGAGTAAGAGCTTTGATAGACATGTTACCTAATGCTAACGAAGACATGAAAGTAGAGTTAAAGAAAATACTAGAATCTAAATCATCAGATTTACCAATATTATAAAATAAGAAAACTATGTTTAAATTCAATAATAAAGAATATTCTTTAGATCAAGTTGAATCTGCCGCGGCTCAATCTAATTTAGACCTTAACGAATACTTAACAAAGACTGGTATAAAGGAAATAGGTGATGACGATAAGAAAAAAAAGAAAAAGGGTGTTGCAAACAAGGGTGCAAATGTAACACCAGCAGAGAACAAAGTGCCAAAGAATACGGATTTAAAATCGGGAGATACTTCTTCGGCATCAAATACGAATAGTGACTACGACTCAAATGGTATAAGAAATTATAGTGTAAGAGGTCGACAGCGTGAAAACGAACTTGAACGCATTGCTAAACAAAAAGCTGAAAAAGATAGACTAAAAACGGAGCAAGAAGCTCAAGAAGCTAAACAGTATGAGATAGATGTTCAAGGTATACCTAATACTTTAAATAAGGCTGGCTCTAGTGTATGGAGTTACACGCCTGCTAATATTTCAAATTTATACGCTAAAACTTCCCAACAAGGGTTAGAAGGTTACAGCTCTACAACTCAAGAACAACAAGCTTTGTATAACTCTTATAAAAACTCTTTAACTGGTGGTTTTAGTTACTATGACTTCATCAATGATGAAAAAATAAATGGAATATCTATATCAGAGCTACAACAAGAAGACGCTAAAAAAGCCAAGTCTCAAGCTTTCGACAACATCATAGAGAAGTACGGTGATAAATCTAACGAGTTTGTACTAGACCAAGGCAAGATAGTATTAGCTGGTAAAGATAAGAAACTTCAAGAGCTTTACTCTTCACTTGAAACAGCTGACGAAGAAGACAAGAGCGGTATAGTTAAAGAAATAGAAGCCGTTAGAGAAGGAGAATCTAAAGAGTTGTTTGATATAAATACTGGTAATTTAATTAAGTATGATAAACTACCTGAAGAGTCTAAAAAAGAGTACGACTATATAGAACAACAAGCTAAAGAAAAAGCTTCAACAACAGAGTTGTCAACCTTAAAGAATGAGTTAACTAATTCATATGCTAACCTTGTTGGTATATCAAATAGAGTATCTCAATTTGTAAAAGAAAAAGGCGATAAAGAGTTTACAACAGAGGACGGCTCGATAACAAGACCTGAAAGTATAGTTAACGTTATAAAAGGTTTTTTTGGTTCTGAAGAGACTGTAGAAGGTGACTTAAATAGAATAAATCAAATATCGGAAACAGGTGAAATACCTGAAAACATAAGCAAGCTGCCTGGTGAACACCCTTTAGCTAAGGCTTATAACCAAGCTTTAATTGATTACACTATACTAAATAAAGCTGTTCAGACAAACACCGACCCTCTTTCAGAAGAGCAAGAAGGTTTTTGGGAATCCGGATTAGAAACTCTAGTTGAAAAATTTGACATGACAGGCGGTGAACCTACAACTAAGGTAAAAGCAAATGCCAACAGCATTTTTGTTGAATCTTTGCAAAAGGCTGGCTTAAGCGGAATAAACCAAGACGAAGTTGATGAAGCAGTTACTCAAAACTGGAAGAGTGTAGTTGGTGGTGGAAGCGTCGATTTAGGTTTATTTGTTGGAGAGTTATACGCTTCTAGAAAACTCACAGGAAACAGCGTAAACAAAGGTTTTAAGTGGCTAGGTAAAGCTTTTAATAGTAGCAAAGCGGCTAAGTCTAGTAAGATACTTAGAAAATCTGGGAATGTCTTTTTGAAAGGAGCTGAGGAAGCTACAGCTTTCGAGGTTCTTGAAGCTGGAAAAACTCGCTTAGGTTTATCTCAACAGACAACTAGAGAGGAAGACTTCGCTAGACGTCAATTTGGGTTTTCTTTAGGGGTAGGTAACTCTTTAGGTTCTACTATTCTTAGAGCTATGCCATCTAAATCTATATTTTCACCTATACTAGCTCAATTATCTAAGTCAGATCTAGCAAGAAGTGCTGGTAATACATTTGTCAATGCTAACGCTGGGGCTTTTTCTTTTGAGTTTGCTAGACTTGCAACAGCTGCTCTCGGCGAAGACGAAGAAGGTTACTTTGATAGAAGCCCAGAAGAGTTTGTTAAAGAGTATGTAGGTGAAGTTGCTAAGATGAGTGTTCTTGGAGCTAAGTCTATATTTCACAAAAACGGTATATATAGAGCAGCTCAAAGAGATATGCGTTTATTGAACCTAAATCCCACATACGTAAACAAAGCTGCTAAGAAAACAGGTATTGATGCTGAGTCAGTTAGAAAGCCAGGTGAAGATACTATAAACGAAATAGACGCTGCTAGAGCTGAAAAAATGAGCGGTATAGATGCTAAGCTTAAGACAGAGCAAATAACAGAAGATCAGGCTAGAAAAGAGATAGAGGATGCTAATAAAGATTATAATATATTAGAAGCAGAAGCTGAATTAAACTTAGCTAAAGAGAGAGCTAAGGCTGAAGATGACAGCGCTTTAAAACCTACCGACGAAAGTATAAGAATACTTATCAACAAAATGAAAAAAGGTGAGAAGTTCAACGATAAAGACAATAACGCTTTAGTTAACACTCCTCTACCTTTAATTTATGATAGGATGGGTATTGACTCGTCAACTAAAAGTCTAGACAGTAGATGGAATAGAGAGTCCGTTATCCAAGACGTAATGAATAACAACACTAGTTTCAAAGCTCCTTATGGATCAAAAGAAAGAGCAGAGTCTTACAAATTCTTAGACGAAGCTTTTGAAATTGGTGGTGAAATGCAACGTTTAAGAAAGGTAGAAGACAGAAACGAAGAACAAGAAAAGCAACTACAGCAACTAGAGAAAGACTACAAGATATACGAGCCAGGTGGTTATAAATACGACAAACTTCAAGACAAACTAGACGATTTCTACGTAAAACAAAGAATAGCAAATAAAGCTCAAGCTGAAGATGTCTTAGGTGCTACCCAAGAAGGTGAGTCTGTTTCCGTGAGGTCTGTAGAGGATTTCCAGAAGAAGTATGAATCTATAAATAAAGATGGTGAAGATGTTAGATCTAGTGATGGTTTTTATGACCCTATAAATAAAATTTTCTATGTAAATGAACAAGTTGTTGCAGCTACTAGAAATACAACCGTTGAAAAACATGAGGTTGGTCATTTCGTGCTAAGAGACTCTTTGAAAGATAAAACTGGTAGAGTCACAGACGAAGGTATAAAGGTTATAGACGAAGTATTAAGTGAACTAACTCCCAAACAGAGAGAAATTGTACAAAAACGTGTCGACGATTTTTACAAGTACGATAAAGACGGCAAAGAAAGATCTCCTAATGATTACTACGAAGAGTATCTTACCGTACTATCAGACGCTATAAGCGAAAAACAAATAGTATTTAAAGAAAACGTAGGTAACGCTTTTGAAAAGTTTGTTCCTCTTCTTAGAAAAAGGATGCCAGAACTAGAACTAAATGCTGATACTGGTAAGAATTTATTCGAGCTAATTAAAAGTTATTCTAAAGGCGAAGAAGCTGGTATAGAAGCAGCTAAACAAATGTCTATAGAAGCAGAAGGTAAAGACACTAGCGGTCAAAAAGTTAGTAAATCTACATCTGTAGATTCTATAGAAAGAAAACTAGAAGAGTTAGAAGATAAATATTTTGATCAAGAAATAGATGAGTATCAGTTCGAGCAACAAAGAGATAAACTAGAAAAAGATCTTGCTAAAGCTGAAGAAGCTGCTAAGTTAGCTGAAGAAGTTAAAGCTGAGCCAGTAGAAGCAGAAACTGAAACAGTAGAAGCAGAAACTGAACCAGTAGAGAAACCTGAAAACGTAGAAAAAGTAGTAAAAGAGGCTACCACAAAAGTTTTTGAAGCTAAAGAAGTTTCTGACAAAAATAAACAAATAGCAAAAACTAATGATGACATCGTAAAAGAGATGACTGACTTAGGGGTTAACAGGATATCAGAAATAAAAGACGATGAAGCTAGAAAAGCTATAGTTGATAAACTAGGTGAGAACAACATAGGTGCTGTTACTGAATTAGCTAAAAA
>TARA_R110001632_G_scaffold11484_5_pt1 | contig 14534 bp, 4 predicted proteins | sample TARA_R110001632 | Tara Oceans TARA_R110001632 (sample SAMEA4398266) | marine metagenome | biome: Polar Biome; feature: [SRF] surface water layer (ENVO:00010504); material: water (ENVO:00002006), including particulate matter (ENVO:01000060) such as... | depth 5 m
CTGGTATTCATCATATGTTCAGCAGGATTATTATTTTTTTCTTTTGCATACTGAATAGAAGAAGTATATGTTGGGGTAAGATTAGTATTAATAAAATTACTTGCTCTTTCTATATTTTCTACATATCCTGGCTCAAGTTGTGAAGATGCAATTGATTCAAAGGTCTGATCAGTAAATAAATTATCTTTTATGTTATCATAATTTAATCTAACATAACTATTATCTTCATTAGTATTTTGATTAAATATACCTGAAAATAAATCTGCATTAGGTTTATTAGGATCTACAATATTCTCTTGTGGAGCAATATTTTGTGATTCATTTATAATAGGAGCTCCTTCAGGCGCATCTATACTTCCTTGATTTGTGATATCTTCTGCCATAATGATTTATTTTGTAGCTTTGTTTTTTGCTATTCTATTGCTATCGGCTGTTTCAACAAGTCTATTTTGTGTAATTTTTATAAATTGATCTAGTTGTCTATCAGTCATTGGTTGACCATTTGCATTTATCGCTTGGGTTGCTTTACTATATGTAGTTACATATTCTTTAGTGTCAAAATCATATACCATTGTTGAAGCTTGTATCCACACTTGGTCATCTGCACCATACCAAGCTTTTACAGTTCCACCGTTAGGTTCTTCATGGTAAAATTGATTAGATGGGTTATTTTTTATTGTTCTCTTAGTAGAAGATATATACATATTCTCCATGCTCATAGGGTTATTTACCTGATCTTTATCTACATATATAACAAATGTATTATCTATCATATTTTCCGCAGCCAGTAGTTTATTTACATCTTCATTTGTAGCTCTTATCTTATTAACATACTTCTGGTCTAGTTGAACCACCCACCCTGATTTACCATTAATGTTATCATTCCAAGCAATATGAAAATTAGGTCTATTACCTGTATTTCCTGTTTGTACTTCTTGTGGTTTTAAGTCTATTCTAAGTTGTTGTAAAACAATATCCATGCCAGGATCCCATATTCCTGGTGTTTCTAATATACCACCCTCACCATGAGTTTCAGGTTTTCCTGCTTTAACAGTTGTAAAAGATTTATCTAATCTATTTAATGTATTAAACGCAAGTTGAACTTGTTCTGCTACTGCAGGTGCAGCTTGACCATGTATATAAGTTCCTCCTTGTGAATCTGACATTGATATTGAACCATCATCTGTTTGATCTTGTAACATATATTCTCTTCTTGCATCATATGTAGGAAAACCATTACCGGCATTAGAACTAGTCATTCCCTCATTCATAGCATTATATATATTATCATATGCTTTTTCAGATTCCTGATTTAATCCACTATAGTCATTATTACTTGAAAGAACCATCCTTGTATTATTATTGGTTTTTGGAAAGTAATACGTATTATTTCTAACTGTTTTCTCAATACTCTTATCCCATACTTCTTGAGATACATTGCCAGGTTTCTTACCTCCAGTTGCTTCAGCAGTATAAAAATACTTTACTAACTTCATATAGTTAACACCACCAAACTGATCAGTTACACTTTTTGGGAATAAACCATTAAGATATTTATGATATGCTAATGATGCACCCATAGGTGTTCTTACATCAGATCCCCTACGAGTATAAACTCCTGTTTTATCATTAGCTAACAATTCTGCTGCATATTCATCTTGTGTTGGTAGTGTTCCTGGTAGATTAAGTGCTTCTGCTTTTTTCTCAAATGCGTCTGTAACTTGTTTTTTAAATTCCTCTTGCGTATGCATTACAGGATTATCTGAATCTGACATATCAAACATTGTTGCATTGTTGTTTTTTAACCAATTTCCTAACTCAGGATTTTTAGTAATTACAACTCTATATGCTTCATTATTTGCAATATTACTATTATCAATCATATCAATCACAGTACCTTTTCTATTTTTGATATTTGTTTGATTTGTAGATATAATTCTATTTAAATCAGCAAACATTGGAGCTTGTAAATTTCCTTCTTGTTCTGTATAACGTTTTAAAACATCATTATATGCATCCTCTAAGTCTGATTGATTTGCATTTGGACCTAAAAAATACTCTTGAGTTTCATTCCATGTTAAGATTTGTTTTTCCCATGCACCTTTTTTATTCTTAGGGTTATCATCTTTCATGTAACCAGAACCATCATCATATACAAATACATTAACTTCCATACCTGCAGAATTAAATTGATTTTCCTCATCACTCCAACTAGGTCCTAAATCTCCATATGCTTTTTGAACAGTAGCAAGCATATCAATTGTAGTTTTATCAACCAAACCTTGAATAACAGAATTATTTGAACCTATCTTATCATCTTCATTAGCATAAGAGCTTGCATTTATCTCAGCATCAGGAGCAATAGGTTGTAGACCGGGTCCTTCTAGCTCAAGTCCTATTTGATTTGCTGCATTTTCATAGTCAATTAGTGCTTTAGAATCTGCTAAATCATCAATTCTTTTTTGATTCTGAAGCTTTGCTTTATATCTATAATCTAATTCTTTTTCCCATATAGGATTTATCTCTCTTTTTGTTACATCTCTTGTACTCTCAGCATACTGAGCAGCAGCTGCATAAATATCTTTTGATAAATTTCCATGCATGAAAGCTTGATAAGCAATATTTCTTAATTCATTTATATCAGTTCCGTCTCTTGATATATCACTAAGTATTGTTTTTTGATTACCTATACCTTCTTCTATAGCAGTAATAGCGGCTAAGGCATTTATATAATCTTGTTGAGTTTCTGTATTTTGATTTGGATTAGTCTTTAAATAAGCATCCCAGCTATTTTTTGTTTTGGTTGCAGACTTTTTTTGTTTAATCTCTTCATCTATTACTTCATTAGTTTGCACTTTAGTTTGGTCTACCATAGATTGTAACCAAAATCTTTCAGCTCCCTCTTCACTACCATATTTAGCAATGTTATCTTCATTTTCATAAAACTCTCTGGCTTTAACGTAAGCTGATGTAGCATAACCTCTTGCAATTAAAGGATCTCCTGCTACATTTGTAGAGATAAGATTAGCTGCAGGATTATACATCCCCATCTGTTTAGTATCTGGATCTATTACACCAGTTGGTCTATGTGTTAATAAAGATCCATTTGTTTGATGGACCATCCACTTACCGTCTTCACTAAATACAATATCAGATACTTCATACTTCTTTCCATCTCCTTCATAATTCATTAAATACTCTTGAGCTCTTAATAAAAGATCAGGATCTTCAACATACTCAGGCATCTGAGTAGTCATAATATCCTCTAGACTCCCTTCTTTAAAGTCTTGCATACTATAATTTAATCTCTTAACACCATCTTCCCAATATCTTTCTCTTTCTTTTTTAAGAGGACTCTTCTTAAAGCTTTCAGCTAAACCCATCTGACTATTAAACCTTTTTGTATATACAATATCTCTAACTAATGGTTTGTCTTCAAAGAAAGGTTTAAACAAAGCTCTTGCTGCATCAGCATTCTGTTGTAGTGAAAAATCAGTACCTGTAATCTGTTGGATTTTAGGAACTAAAAGATTAGCATACTCATCTCTTTTATGTATGTTGTCTTCATGAGATAGATCAGCATGTACTACTTTTCCATATAACTCATTGAGTTGCTTAAAATTAGTGTTATACCTATCTTGTCTTCTTCCTAATACATCAGCTAAAAACTTAAAGTCTGGTGTATAGGATTTTGACTTAGGTATGTAGTCATTACTATTTGGTAGGTATGTTGCCATATTACAAAGTTACTATATTTTTATAAATCATATTCATTTAAGTGCTAAATTTTTAAGGTTTATTTCACACCGAATATCCACTTTCTTAATTCCTTCTTACTTCTGTAAAGATCTTTTCTTCTTTTATCATTATCACAAGAAGTACAACCAACCTCATTGCCATATTTAGACTTCGTTATTTCTGTATCATCTTCAGCTATACTATTACGTTGAGTAGAAGATGCAGTATTACCAGACATACGTTGCTTTATACAAGTCATCATTTGAGCTGAATTATCTTCAAAACCCATTAAATTACATTCAGTTTTTGCATCTACCATTGAAATATTTGTATTTATTTCATCTTGAGCAAACATATCTTCTGGATTATAGAATTTATTACTGTGTGCTTGAGCATCATAATAGAAGTTAGGATTTTCATTATTTATTCCAAATAGTTTATCAGCATTATCCATTCTATCTACCTGAGTATTAGTAATGTTTTCATTATCGGCTATTCTAGTATTATCAAAGTTATTTTGTGCTGTTGCAGATCTGGTATTGTATACATCTTTATATCCAACATTAGCAGCTTGATTAGCAGTTAACGCACTTGCTACTCTTGCTTGGTTGTTATCAAATATTTTAATATTAGTATTAGCTACATCACTAATTGTTTTATTATTCTTATCACTAATTAATCCCATATAGTAAGAAGCATTCTCTGGATCCATTTTAGCCATTTGTCCAGCCATAGATAAGTTAGCTTGTAGTGCTGCTTGTGGATCTTGATAAGCAACCTCTGGAATAATTGCTTGTTCATTCATTCTCTGAGGCATATATTGTTCTCTTTGCCACTTTGTATCAATAGAGTTTTGTAATTTAAGATCATCCTGTGGGAATGTCATATAAGGAGGAACATCTTTTAATTCAGGATCTCCTGGAGTAGTCATACAAAGACATTCTTCTAAATTAAATGTCCAACCAGCTTCTGGATTTGCAAGAGATTTAGCAGCACATTCTTTTTCTTTCTTAGCTCTTGTCTCAGCATCACATGGAACATCATGTGTTATTGTTCTTTCAGATGTCTGATTCTCAGCAGACATACCTTGGCCAGCAGATGTCCATCCAATAACTCCGTCAATATTTGACATGTTTCCTCCGCCTGCACTCGTGTGTCCAACATTAGCCATACCATCTAGGTTCGTTGTTATGTTACCAAAAAACTGATCCATCTCAGGAGAGCCATCTTCAGAATCTTTTAGATCCTGCATAGCACTAAACATCCCTTGCCAAATTAAATTTCCTTCATTACTTCCTTGAGTTCTTTTACCATCAGCACCTACATCTCCCATTGAGTTATCATAATTATCACAATCACCCCATCCTAATTGTTTACATACTGTTTCATATCCTGCCCCTCCTTGTCCCCATGTTTTAGGATCTATACCAGCAGCAGTTGCTTGATTTAATTTTTGATTCATTATCATAAAACCATCAAATAACTCTTGATCTGTTTTTCCTTGAACAGGAGGGAATCTTAATAATTTCTGTTCATCCGCACTCAATGTTCCTCCATCATCCTTTTTCTTTTGTATTGCTTTAAATTGAGTAATCTTTGCTTTATATGCATCAAGCCATCCTGATTTAACAGTTGAGAAATCATCACTATTAATCATGTTTTGAAATTTCATATGGTCATCTACACCTGTATTCTGACCATCATGTAAATATTTAGTATGATCATCTTTACCTCCTTCAACATCTTCAGTGCAATTATCTCCAACACACATATGTTCTCCTTTAACTTGATATTTAGATAACTCAACTCCATTTTTTGCCATCATCATTTGATTTCCTTCCATAGCTGGATTAGTACCTGTATACTGTGATACATCTTGAACTCTAACATTAGGAGACTCAATATCTAACATTGACTTTTCTAAGTTTGAAGCGCTCATTATCTCTTTCATTTCATAATCAATATTTGTCATTTGATTTTGTAATACAGCTAACTGCATTTTAAACTCTTCATCTGCTTCTTTTTCCTGAAAGAACTGAGGATTTTGTTGATAATATTCTAATGCTTGAGCATATTGTTGCTGCATCATCTGCATCTTATTATTCATTTCAGCATAATAAGGATTCTGTTCATAAGGAGCAACAACTGAATCCAACTGTATATTATTATTTTTTGTTGCTGTCATATGTTGTTCGTCTACTTCATGCCCATCAGCATATATAAACTTACGTAAACCTCCTCCACTTCTAAAAGTTGGCGTAGCTGTCATATCTTGCATCTGTGAAGAACTTGGTGGAGGATTACCATATGCAGGGCATATATAATCTTCACTTGAATCAGCAGCTCCTTGATTATTAGAAACAGGAGTAGACGTAGTATTTGAAGAACCTCCTCCATTAAACATACCTAATAAATCTCCTAGAGGGTCACCTCCTTCTTTAAATTTTGATAAACTACCTCCATATTTACCCATCATCATTTGTTCTGATCCTCCATTTGTTGGAGGTGGTGGTGGCATCATTCCTTGTGGTGGCATACCTCCTCCTTGAGGTGGTCCTTGTTGTGCCATCATTTGTTGCATCATCTCAGGTGGTGGCATTTGTGGTCCACCTTGTGGTGGCATTCCTTGTGCCATAGATGGGTCTTCCCCATGTGTTGCACCAGGCATCATAGATCCATCAGGCATCTGATGAGAAGCTTGACCTTGTCCTTCTTTCTCAGCTTGCATCTGCATTATCTTCTGCTGGAATTCTTCTGGATCAATGCCTTTACTCATTAAGTAAGGAAAGGCTGCTAATGGTAGACCAGTTTCAAAATCTTTTTTTGATTCTTGAATAAATGCAATTTGAGAAAGCATTACCTTATTCTTACTAATCATTTGTTCAGCTGTTTCAATAGCTATCTTATCAGAAGTATCATCTTCTAATATCTCTATATAATTATTTAATGGAAACTTTTTTGCTGCTTTTGCTGGAGTTATTCTTTTCTTTCCTTCTATGCCTAATGAAACCATCTCATCTATAGTAAGTAACATTCCTTTTGTATCAGAGTAAACAAAACTTTGATCTGGTAAGTTTAATGGTGTTCCACCTTCACTGTGTCTTTTTCCTCCTATATCATATAACTCAAATACACCATCACCTGTAGTATCAGTTAAAGCCATTTCACCTTTCTCTGCTTCAAGGTTAGCTGCATCTCTATCTACAGGACCTAAAGTACTACTAACAGTAGCTCCTCCAGAAGCATATGTTTTTATAACTTTACCATCTCTAGATGTAAATCCTTTAGGTAATGAGTTCTTATTTTTAATTCTTATTTTTGCCATAATTATATAATTTCTATATCAGCTCCAGCCTTAATTAATTCTTGTAATAGTTCATAATCAACTTCTAATTCTTGTTCACCTCCATCTCTTGCTACTTTGTTTATCTTAACATCATTAGTATTTTCAGCAACTTGTGTACCTTGTGGTTTATTATTTGGTGTAATTGCATTAGCTATATTTGTAGATGCGCTTCCATCCATTTGTCCTGAATACTTCATAGTATCTTTTGCTAAAGCCAGACCTCCTGCAACTTGTCCAGCAACTGGAACAGCTGAAGCAAGATTAAGAGCAGCATTTTCAGTGTGATCTATAACACCTTCTGTATCTCCCTTATACCCAGCATATCCAGCTCTTGCACCTGATACACCTGCATTCACTAAATCAACTGCATTTCCTACTATAGGAATCATACCAACTCCTGACATAGCTGTTTGTGAATAATCTAACGCATTATTAATGGGAGTTTTAAAGTCAGTATTATCATATGTTTCTTTTGCAGAGTCATATAAGTTTGACGCACCTTCTTTCATGTTATCCCACCATCCTTCTGCTGCCATAGGTAGTTGACCTCCATCTCTCATCTTACCCATTATTCTTTTTTGATAATCAATAACTTCTGGACTATATGATATTTCAGAATCCCATGCATTATTTTCTCCAAATTGCCCTAAAGCTTTAAAGTTAAGTTCTTCAACAGGAGATTCTTGTTGGGGTGGTGGACCACCTGCTTGCATTTTTAGTTCCCTTCCGTATCTAGTTAAAGGTCCTTTCATAGTATTACCAGAATATATCTCATCAACCTTTTTGTTAGTCCAGGCATCACCTGAATTAGGATCATGTATACCTTGTGCTGTTTCTTGTACAGTAAACATGTCTGCAGCAGTGTTTCCTTCCATTTCTGCTTTTGTTTCTGCGGCATCTGCATTCCAAGTACTAAACAATGCATTTCCAAAGTCAGAAAAATCAGCACCAAATTGACCAAGATTACCCCATGATTCATTTATCCTTCCTCCTATTCCAGTTTTAGTTGCTATGTTAAGATCATTCTTTAAGCCTTGCATTCCTTTTCCAGTTGTTGTTTCAACTACTCCAGAATCTCCTATGGATGTTTCATCCATTTTAACAATCTCTTCTTCAGTAAAGTTTAGATTTGCTTGTTCTTCTGCTGTTAATACTTCTTCATCAGTCAACTCTCTTTCCTCATCTATTTCTAAATTTTCTACAGCATCATCTAACTCAGCACCTTCTAGATACTTTCTTAATGCTTCTCCTCCTTTAGCATACATATCATTGATACTTAATTTATTTCTAGGTGGTTGTCCGCCATATACAAATGTTTCTAGTCCCATTTTACCTTCTGTTTTTTTTGCACGTCTGTTTTTACCTGCTTGACTTGATTCTTCCATTGTTTTTTCTGTTCCATCACTATAAGTTATTGTAACTGAAAAATCTTCATTAGTAACTCTAGATAATTCTGTAGGTCCATCTCCATTATTTTCACTAGGAACAACAGCATTAGGATCAGTACCATCAGTATTTAAACCTTTTCTTCTATTATTTTTTCCTTCTTGGTTATTCATTATTATTGTTTCTTCCCAATCACCATACTTTTTATCTTTATCATAGTCCCATGTTCCTGTTGAACCTTCACCTGAACCATCACTTCCAAATCCTTTATATTTAACTGGACCATTTTCATCAAAGATAATATCAGTAGTACTCATATCTTTAAGATTATTTTCAGCTATATCTCCCTCAGTAATATCACCATCATTATGCGGTCTAGTTTTAGTTACAGTTACTGAAGTCATCTTAAGATTATCAGGTCCTTCAGGCTTATTAGGATCAAAGTCTGGATTCTCTCTTTCTTCTTCTTCTTCATACTCAATATCATCATATGACTTAGTACCATCAAATTTTGATGCAGTTTGTTTAGAAAATAATGGATTAATTCCATCATCAATATCCATTTGAGCACGGTCGTTTTGAAAATCATTAAAATCTTGGGCACCAAATGTTGTCTTACTTCCTGCAAGATCAGATAGCGTAAGATCTTCATACCCTTCTTCTTTATTTGTAAAAGCTTTTAATGCTTCAGGATCATAATGAACTGTAGCTTTATTTTTATTATCAACCTTACTCCAATCTGCTGTAGTTTTTGTAAAGTCAGATTTTTCATAAGCCCTACCTGTTTTAGGATTTTTTAATTTAGAACCAAAGTTATTTACAAACTTAGATCCTGACTTTATTGTATTTGCTAAAAGATTCCAAGCTGATCCAGGTAATGTTTCAAACTCTGGATCACCAGACTTCATCTTCCAACCAGCTCTTTTACCATCTATATTATACCTTTTTCTGGTTTCTTCTAACTCTTTTCTACTTATTGTTCCATCTTTATATTGTTGTTCAAGATCAGCTAGTTCTGATTTTTGTTCATCAGTAGTTGCTGGAATTGTTTCATCAGTTATTACTTCATCAGTTATTACTTCTTCTTCTTCAACATTATCAGTCAATTCATCATTTCCAGTAACAGCTTGATTATCAAACATATTTTGAGCCTCTTCTTGCGAGAAACCCTCATTTAAATAATCTTCTAATGTTTTTGTTTTAACATCTTCATCAGAACTCTGAGATGTTTTTAATTCTTCCTCAATATTATCAGCAGCTGAATTTTGATTAATTTTTTCAGTCTCAGCGTTTACTTGTTTTTGTTGGTATTTAGTTAATGGCTTATCTGCAGGAATTTTATGAAATTTTCTAAACTTCTCCTCTTGAGACAGATTATTTTCTTTCTTACGTTTCCACCATGGTTTCTTTTTTTCTACACCACTAGTATACCCATCACCTACTCTAATCCCAGAATAAGATCCTGCCCTTCCTCCATTATTTCCATTTCCTAATGCTCTATTTCTATCTAGAGTAGACAAAGCATTCCACTCTTCATCTGTGTATGAATCTCTTCCAGAACCATATTGACCTTTTTTATTAGTGTTTTGCCAATCAGATAAAGCCTTGCTATAAGCTTCCTGTTGTTTACTACTTGGGAAACCATCAAACTGTTCAAATTCACTATCTCCTGCTTTTTTATAGTCCCATCCAAAATCCTCTTTTGTTGGTTGTGCGCCTTCTTCAACAGGACCTTCGGTTTGATACCACGGTAATGCACCACCAGTTTTCATAAGATACTGATATTGATCCAAGTATGGATAAACGTCAAAAGTTTGAGAATTCTTATTTTTTTTCTTTTTTGCCATTTTAATTCATTACATATATAATATACTAAAAATCAAGCACATTATCTAATTATTACTGAGTGACTTCATATACTCTATGGTTGATAAACCAGAATTCTTAGAGTCTTTATAGTAAACTCTATTAAGTTTATCATATATTCTTTTTAACTTTTTTTCATAAGGTGTACCATCATGTTTACCGCTTACATGTGACATATACATTCCTATTTGATCCTGTATTGGTATAGCACTTTCTCCATCTAACGTTACATTCTTTATATCTTTAGAAACATCTAGCTCTTCTAATGATAAAGGTTGAGGTGTAGGAGGAGCTGTCATTAGCTGTTCAATTACAGGCTCTACAATCTTCTCCTGTTTTATTAATCCTAGCTTCATTAAATGCTGTTTTCCAACATTAGACAATGCTTCACCGTTCTTGTGCTTTAAAAGAAGCATCTTAGTTCTTTCATGCTCTCTCTTTTGATCATACATCTGTTGGGCCACATCTATTATATTAAAGTTACCAGAATTATCTTCATCATCTTTATCATAATAAACTCTATCATTAATATCATTATGCTCTAATCCTATATAAGGAAGGTCTTTGCTTTTATCAAAGTTCTTTTTAATCTTGTAATTATCTCCATTTGGTAATGCTATTTTCTTTTCTGCACCCATTTTAAATTTAGGTAAGAAAGCACCATTACGCATCATGTCAGCAATTATCCCTTCTTGATTATGAAGAACAAATTTTTCTTTATCATATGGTGATTGCTTAACTGAACCACCATATTTATATTTAGGTCCTAGATAAGGATTCTTTGAATGTGCCTTAGCTCTCTTAATACTACTTTCTTTAGCTTTTTGTTCTCTTATTATTTTTTCTTCTTTTGCAACCTCAGTAGGAGAATTCTTTTCTGCTTCTTTAAGTAATTCTAAATCTGTAGCACTTTTCCAATTATTCTTTTCTTGTAGTTCTAACTCTTTATCTTTTATTTGTTCATAAGTAACATTATACTTTTTCATAAAAGCTTTTTCATATAACCCATTCATCATAGTCATATTCTCATTATGCTCTTCTGCATCACTCTTCCACCACTTAGCTCCAAGAATAGGATCTATACCTTCATTGAACCATCTTTGCATTCTAGGAAATGCACCATACTTTTCCATACCTACTTGACGTTCATCTTCTCCAAAAACACCAGACCATGCTTCAGCAATAGGTTGATTCTTCTGATGCATAGCTCCAGTAACTGTATTCATAATATCTGGAACCATTAAACCTCTTGCTATAGTTTTCCAGAACCAAGGGTTATTAATGAACCTACCATAAGGTATATTTGATTCTCTTAAAAATTTAGCTAATGTACTTCCACTTTTATTATATGCTCCTGCTCCTTTTGTTCCATATAATGTTTCTCCAGCAGCATCTAAAAGTTGAGGAATTTTAAATTTTGATAACCACTTACCTGTAGGCACATTTCCTGCAGTTTCTCTGTAAGCTTTTTTCATTGCAACTGACTGAGTAAGCTTAGGGTTTTTTTTAATCATCTCTTCAGCTAATTCACTTACTTCCTCTTTTATACTGGCAAACCCTCCTCTTACTCCTTGTTCAAAAGATCCTATTTCTATATGAGGTATCATGTTTCCTCCTCTTATACCTGATCTACCTCCTATTCCAACTCCTGTACCACTAAGTGGATTATGTATTGTCTTGCCTCTAAAAAGATCAGGAGATTTCCATAAAGTTTCCATAGAATTAAATGGATTATGTACAGTCATCTGTCCGCTTAGTTTTGGGCCTTTATTCCATGCGTGTAATCCAGGACCTAGAGCATGCATAAATCCTCTTGCAACATCCTGTTTGCCTTCATTCTCTTGTAACTGAAGCCATTTTGTTAATTGATCTGTATCATGTGTAGCAACTGTAGCACCTAGAAAAGGAGCTGCAACATTACCCGCAACTTCAACACCACCATATAAAAATCCTGGAGGAAGGTTAAGATCTCTAAATGAATTTCCTACACTATTATCACCAATTCTATCTGCTAGATTATTACTCCATCTTCTTAAATTACCTGTATTAACTAATATTCCTCCACCAGGTCCTGTTGGGTCTAAATCAATTTCTAATCCAATCCCAAGAGGATCTGAATAAGGAAAGTATCCTCTAAAACCTGCTCCTGGTCCACCTGCTGAAGTAAATGTGACAGTAGGTTCTAAACCACTCCTATCCCATTCATTCATAAAATTAGTTGAATATGGTTTATCCCCCCATTCTCCAGTCTCTACATCTAAACCGGGAATCATATAATTTTGTTCATTATACATACCTAATGAATTCTGCCACCTACCTTCCCAATCAATTCCAAATGGCATTAAAGAACCTTTATCACCTGATGACAAGAAGTTTTTATTTCTTTTTATTTGAGGTAAAAAATTAGAAGGTATATACGGTTTAATAACCCCTTGTTCTGTTCCTTTTTGGGCCATAGGTATCTCCCTAACATTTTTATTATTAAACTTATGTAATCCTGAATTAGGTTGAAGTATAACATTATTAGCAAGAAGAGGGACACTAACTCCATCCATATCAATAATACCATTTTGAGTTTCTATATCTAGATATGGTCTATCCTTATAAGGAGAATTATCTTTATACCCTTGTTTTGATATGTCTCTTCTATTATTCATTATCTCATTGATGTATTTAACTTAGTATTCATTAATCTTAATAACATCTTTCTATCATCTGATTTTACTCTTCTTAATAGGATATGATTATAGTAATGTCTAAACTTCTTTCTTTGTACCTGTGCTTTTGCATAGTCAAGATTTGCAGCATTTAGATTTCTAATATATCCATTCATTTGAGTGTTGAATATTGTTTGTTGAACATTTGTAAACTCTCCTCTGTCAGCTGTAATATCCCAAAACTGATTGAATCTATATTTCTGTTCTTCTTTGCTATATAAAATATCAATAACACCACCACCTATTATTGGGAATGTTGAAGTTAATACAGGATTGTTTTTTGGAGTTATATTTAATCTTAATAATCCTGATACTTGCTCAGTATTATATATTATAGCTTCATCAAAGTTCCAATCTAAATCATGGAATCTATCTCTTCCATCATTCTTATAGATATATGATTCAAGTTGATATTCTAAACTTCTAATTGTTGTAACGGTTTGTCCACTATGTTCTATAAGATCTACTTCCCAAGGGAAATCTTCTCCATAGAAATTGACATATAAATCTGTTCTAGTATTATGTCTCCATATACTTGTGCTTAATTCAGGGTCAATACATGAAGTACATGTAGCAGTACAAAATCCAGGATCAACATAAATTAAACCATTAGGTGTGCCATCAGGATCATTTTGATAATCCCATAACTCTTGTGCAGTTCCACAAGGTGTACCATCACTTTCAGATTCATAAATATTACCAGGAGTACCTTCACATACACTTCTAAAAGCACTAAGTGTTCCATTACTACCATTACCATCACAACTACAAAGATTTTGAGCACATACAGTCTGTTCATAACCTGATGCAGCATTTTGAGAACATGGTAAAACTAAATCATATCCAGCAGTACATGTCTGACTAGTACTAGGATTAACATAATCTATACAACTAGTAGATCCAGTTGAACCTGATTGCCCTGGAACTAATATTTCTAATAATAAACTTTCTCTTGGAACAGTAAAAGTATCTATATTACAACATAATTGTAAATCATCATCCCATAAAGTTCCTGAAGGACAAGAATTTAAAACATCTTCTTTTGTTGTTAAAAAGTGATTAACACTATTAAATGTTAATTCAGGATGCCAATCATGAAATGACATCCAAGCTTTAGCTTTAGGATCATAACTTACTGTCCAAGATATTTCTCTAAAGAAAGCAGGATTTGATAATGATATAGGTGTTAGGTTAGCTGAACTTGATCCTGGAGATGATGTATACATGTATTCACATTGAGGCATTCCTCCATTTGCATAGCTTTCATTACCGTAACCACTTGCTGAATCATCTGCACAACAAGTACACCCACCTACTGGATCTATAAATTGGTATCCTGAAGGACATTGCGATGTTGATGGACTGCAGATATCATATGAGATTTCTTCACATAATTTAGTAAAAGTATTATACGTCTGTCCAGGAGCACAACTCCCTCCACAGTTAATATCTACATAAAATCCTTCACATGGTACATATGA